>OBLV0100000139.1_pt1 | contig 23863 bp, 21 predicted proteins | sample 1520071 | NCBI WGS metagenome assembly OBLV01 (sample SAMEA3888446, study PRJEB22518) | metagenome | reverse complement strand
TGCACCGATTACGGCTACTCGGACGGGTTCGTAGCGGCGTGCCACGGGGTGATCGCTCAGATCGCGCCGCACGCCCGGGTGCTGGATGTGACGCATGCCGTCCCGCCGGGCGATGTGCGGCACGGGTCGGTGCTGCTTGCCGACACCCTGCGCTGGCTACCGCCAGCGGTGCATGTCGCGGTCGTCGATCCGGGAGTCGGGACCGCGCGGCGCGGGATCGCGGTGGTCAGCGGTGAAGCCGTGCTGGTCGGCCCGGACAACGGATTGCTGCTGTCCGCGGCGCACACTCTGGGCGGCATGCGTGCGGTGTATGAACTCGCCGAACCGACTTACCGGCTGCCGGCCGTCAGCGCCACGTTCCACGGCCGGGACATCTTCGCCCCGGCGGCCGCGCATCTAGCGTGCGGGGTATCGCCGGACGAGCTGGGCTCCGCGGTCGATCCGGAGTCGCTAGTCAGCCTGCCGGCGCCCCTGTGCGAAGTAGCCGACCACAAGATCAGGGTCGAGGTGCTCACTACAGATCACTTCGGCAATCTGGCATTGGCAGCTGGGGCAGGCGAGCTGGAAGCGGTCGGGGCGCGCCCCGGCGCAACGGCGACCCTGCGTTGGTCGGTCGGAACCGAGCCGGTGCGCCTCGGCAGAACCTTCGCCGACGTGGCACGGGGTGACCTCGTCCTGCTGGTGGACTCTGCGGGGCACTTGGCGGTGGCCTGCCACGGCGACTCAGCGGCGAGCCGCACCGGGTTGCGGCCCGGCACCGTAGTCGAGCTGATCACCAGCTGACAGAAATCGCGGCTGACCGGCTGGTGAGAACGTGCAGACTGGGGCTAACCGCAGACCAGCGGGTCATCGAGGAGCAGACATGCGCATCTGCGTAGTGGGCGCGGGCCCGACCGGGCTATACCTCGCTATCGCGCTGGCTCGTCGCGGGCATGAGATCACGATCATCGAGCGCGATCCCGGCCCTGACAGGGACGGGTCGTGGAAGCGCAGGGGCGTGATGCAGTTCCACCACCCACATGGTTTTCGCCAGCAGGTCGTGGAGGCTGTTCTCGCCGAGATGGCGGAGGTCTGGGATGACCTGATGGCAGCTGGCGCGGAGCCGACCACACTACCCGAGCAGCCCGACGTGGTGGCCGGGCTGCGCTGCCGCCGGCCCATCTTCGAACGAACCCTGCGGGCAGCCGCCGAGGCACAGCCTGGTGTCACACTGCGGATCGGTCACGTCGATGACGTGTGCTGCGAGCGAGGACGCGCAGTCGGTGTCCGGGTGGACGGTCACCAGGTGGACGCCAACCTCGTTGTCGATGCCTCGGGCCGGGCCGGCCAGCTCGCCCGTCCCTTCCGAGCACCGGCCGAGGGTGGCGACTGCGGAGTCGCCTACGCATCGCGGCATTATCAGCTGTTGCCGGGCGCCGAGACAGGGCCGATGAACGCACCGTTCGGGATGGTGACGATCTACCCGGGCTATCTGGCTGTCGTGTTCATTCAGGACAACCGCACCTTTTCCACCCTCATCGCAAGGGCCAGTGCGGACCGTCAGCTGGTGGCACTGCGATTCACCGAGGTGTTCGAGGCCGCCTCCCAAGCGATCCCTTCACTTGCGGCGTGGACCGCGCCCGACCGGGCCCGCCCGATCACTCCGGTCCTGCCCGGGGCGCGGCTGCACAACACCTACCGGACGCAGCTCAACGACGCCGGCGAGGTTGCTGTCCACGGGCTGATCTTCGTGGGAGACGCGGTGTGCACGACCAACCCGGCGCTCGGGCGAGGGATCGCCACGTCGCTGATGCAAGCCCAACGGTTGCTGACCCTGCTCGACGAGCACCGGCGCGACTTCGTCTCGTGCTCGCTGGAGTTCGACCGCTGGTGCACCGAGAACATCAAGCCATGGTTCTCCGACCACGTGTACTGGGACGCCGAGCTGATCCGGCGCTGGTCCGGTCACGACGTCGATCTCACCCGGCCGCTGCCCTCCGACCTGATCATGGCAGCCACCGAGGTCGACCCTGAGATGCTCAAGGTCGTCGGTCCCTATATGGCCATGGTGGCCCTACCGGCCAGCCTCGCCGCCGTGGAACCACGAGCACGGGAGATCTACGCCGGCGGCTGGCGCCCACCGGTGCCCGACGGACCCACCTGGGACGAGCTGGTCGAACTGGTCACCGCAGCGCTCAGCGCCCGCAGCCGATAAATCGGCGGCTGGCGGGGTGCGCGGGTCAGTGCGCGAAGTGCCGGGTCCCGGTGTGGTAGAGCGGTATCCCGGCAGCCTCCGCGGCAGCGATCGACAATGAGTCCCGCATCGAGCCGCCGGGCTGCACCACGGCCCGGATCCCCGCCTCCAGCAGCACCTCCAGCCCGTCCGGGAACGGGAAGAACGCATCGGAAGCCGCCACCGATCCGGCCGCCCGCTCCCCGGCCCGGCTCACCGCGAGCCGGGAGGCGTCCACCCGGTTCACCTGCCCCATCCCGATCCCGACGGTGGCGGTGTCCGCGGCGAGCAGGATGGCGTTGGAGCGCACCGCGCGGCAGGCCCGCCAGGCGAAGGCCAGGTCCGCCAGGGTCGCCTCGTCCACCGGGGTGCCGATGGCCAGCGTCCAGGAGGCCGGATCGTCGCCCGGGGCGTCGATGGCGTCCCGGGTCTGCAGCAGCAGCCCGCCGGACAGGGCCCGGAACTCGACCCCCTCGCGTTCCGGGGGGGCGGCCACCAGCAGGCGCACGTTCTTCTTGCGTGCCAGCACGTCCAGCGCGCCTTCGGCGAACGAGGGCGCCACCAGCACCTCGGTGAACACCTCGCCCACCTGCTCGGCCAGCTCGACGGTGACCTCGCGGTTGACCGCGATCACCCCGCCGAAGGCACTCACCGGGTCGCAGGCGTGCGCCTTGCGGTGCGCCTGCGCCACGTCGCCCCCGGCGGAGACGGCGATCCCGCACGGGTTGGCATGCTTGATGATCGCCACGCAGGCACCCGTGTGATCATGCGCGGCCCGCCAGGCCGCGTCCGCGTCGACATAGTTGTTGTAGGACATCTCCTTGCCGTGCAGCTGCTCCGCGCCGGCCAGTCCCGCCGCGCCGCGGTAGGTCGCGGTGTACAGGGCGGCTCGCTGGTGCGGGTTCTCCCCGTAACGCAGCTCAGCCCGTTGCCGCCAGGAGGCGCCCACCCAGGCCGGGAGATCGCGGGACCCACCGAATTCCTCGGATCCGGATGCGAGCGATCCCATCCAGGAGGCCACCGCGATGTCGTAGTCCGCGGTGTGCCGGAATGCGGCGACGGCCAGCGCCTGCCGCTTGGCCAGGGTGAACCCGCCGGAGCGGACCGCGTCCAGCACATCGGGGTAGGTCGCCGGATCCACCACCACGGCAACCGAGGCGTGGTTCTTCGCCGCGCCGCGCACCATCGCCGGACCGCCGATGTCGATCTGCTCGACGCACTCCTCGAGGTCGGCTCCGGAGGCCACCGTGGCGTCGAACGGGTACAGGTTGACGACCAGCAGCTCGAACGGCGCGATGCCCAGAGCGGCCAGTTGGGACAGGTGCTCGGGCTTGCGGGTGTCCGCGAGCAACCCGGCATGCACCCGGGGGTGCAGGGTCTTGACCCGCCCGTCCATGCACTCCGGGAAACCGGTGAGCTCCTCGACCCGGGTCACCGGCACCCCCGCATCGGCGATGACCCTCGCCGTCGTGCCGGTGGAGAAGATCTGGATCCCGGCCGCGTGCAACCCCGTGGCCAGCTCCAACAACCCGCGCTTGTCCGACACGCTCAGCAGCGCCCGGCGCACCGGCCGGCGGCTCTCCGGGGTCCTCTCAGGGGTGCTTTCAGGGGTCCTTTCAGGGGTCATGGGATGGAGACCTTTCGTCCGGTGACGGTGCATCCCTGGCGCACCAGGTCGGCGATGACATCGACCAGCAGCTGCCGCTCCACGGTCTTGATCCGCTCGTGCAGTACTGGCTCGGTGTCTCCGGGTAGTACCTCGACGGCGCGCTGGGCCAGGATCGGGCCGGTGTCGACACCGGCGTCCACCAGGTGCATGGTCGTGCCGGTCACCCGGACGCTATGCGCCAGCGCGTCGGCCACCGCCCGCGGCCCGGGGAACGCGGGCAGCAGCGCGGGATGGCTGTTCACAATGCGGCCGCCGAAGCGGTCCAGAAAAGCCGGTCCGAGGAGCTTCATGAACCCGGCGGTGATCACCAGGTCCGGCTGGTGCGCAGCCACCGCCTCGGTGAGTGCGGTGTCCCAACCGGACCGGTCGGGGTACTGGGCCAGCTCGGTGACGAAGGTGGGCAGCCCACGGTCCGCCGCACGCAGGCCCCCACCGGTGCCGGCCCGATCCGCACCGACGGCCACCACCTGGGCGGGATAGTCCGGGCCAGCGTCGAGCAGGGCCTGCAGCAGCGTCCCGACGCCGGAGATCAGAACGACGACCCGGGTGGGGATCGGCAGGCGGAGCTGGTACACGACGTCCTGGGGGATCGGCGGGCGGAGAAACCAAGACTAGCCAATAGTGACCTCATGGCTCTGCACGTGGACGCTGTGATCGTCGGCGGTGGTCACCACGGTCTGGTCGCGGCGGCGGTACTTGCTGACGCGGGATGGGACGTGTGCCTGCTGGAGGCCACCGAGCACCTGGGCGGGGCGGTCCGCTCCGCGCCGCTGCGCCCGGGGTTCGTCACCGACCTCTACAGCTCGTTCTACCCGCTCTGCGCCGCCTCCCCGGTGCTGCGCTCGCTGCGGCTGCCCGAGCACGGGCTGCGCTGGTCGCATGCCCCGGCGGTGCTCGCTCACCCGCCGCGGCCCGGCGCGGCGGCCGCCGCGGTGCTGCACCGTGATCCGCACCACACCGCGGCCGGGCTGTCCGCCGCGCACCCGGCCGATGGGCCGGCCTGGCTGGGACTGGTCGAGCAGTGGCAGCGGATCCGGGGCCCGGTGCTGCGCTCGTTGTTCAGCTCGTTCCCTCCGGTGCGCGGGGCCGCGGCGCTCGTGCACGCGGTCGGTGCCGCTGGCGCGTTGCGGCTGGCCCGGTTCCTGGCGCTGCCGGCCCGCCGGATGGCTCACGAACTGTTCCGCGGCGAGCCGGGCCGGCTGTTGCTGCTCGGGAACGCGCTGCACGCCGATGTGCCGATCGACGCGCCGGTCAGCGGGGTCTACGGCTGGTTGCTGGCGATGCTGGCCCAGGACGTCGGGTTCCCGGTGCCGGTGGGTGGGGCGAGCGAGCTGGCGACGGCGCTAGCCCGGCGGGCGACGGCGCCCGGTGCGCAGCTGCGCACCGGGCAGCGGGTGGTGCGGATCGAGGTGGCCGGCGGCCGCGCGGTGGGCGTGCGCACCGCCGCGGGGCTGTCGGTGCACGCTCGGCGCGCCGTCATCGCCGACGTCTCGGCGCCCAGCCTGTACCTGGACCTGCTGCCGCCGCACGCGGTCCCCGCTGGGCTGCGCGCCGACCTGAGGCGTTTCCAGTGGGACAGCCCGGTCGTGAAGCTCAACTGGGCGTTGAGCGAGCCGATCCCGTGGCGGGCGACGGGAGCGCGCGAGGCGGGCACCGTGCACGTCGGCTGCGACGAGCAGCAGATGGCGCACTGGTCGGCCGACATCGAGGGCTCGACCCTCCCGCGGACACCGTTCCTGCTGGTCGGTCAGATGACCACGGCCGATCCCAGCCGCTCACCCGCGGGGACCGAGAGCGCCTGGGCCTACACCCACCTGCCCCGGGGCCGCGCCGACGACGACTCGGCGGCGCTGCTCGCCGAGCAGGTGGAGCAGGTGATGGAATGCTTCGCGCCGGGTTTCGGCGCCCGGGTGCTCGCCCGGGATGTGCAGCGTCCCAGTGACCTGCAACGCGATGACGCCAATCTGGTGCACGGCGCGGTCAACGGCGGCACCGCGCACCTGCACCAGCAGCTGGTGTTCCGCCCGGTTCCGGGGCTCGGTGGTCCGGCGACCCCGATACCCGGGCTGTACCTGGGCAGCGCCGCTGCACATCCCGGCGGCGGGGTGCATGGCGCCTGTGGCTGGCTGGCCGCTCGGGCCGCGCTGGCCGATCACGGGGCTTTCGGTGGGCTGCGCCGCAGGGCTACCTCGGCCGCGATGGAGCTGCTCTACCGGGATGCTTGACCACCGGCTTGACTGCCCGGTGCAGCGCGACGATGCCGCCGGTGAGGTCACGCCACTCGACCTCGGTCCAGCCGGTGACGGCCACCCGCTGGGCCAACGCCGGCTGGTCGGGCCAAGCCCGGATGGACTCGGCGAGGTAGACGTAGGCGTCCGGATTGCTGCTCACCCGCCGGGCCACCTCGGGTAGCGCCCGCATCAGGTACTCCAGGTACACCGTGCGGAACAACCCCCAGGTGGGGGTGGAGAACTCGCAGACCACCAGCCGGCCACCGGGCCGGGTGACCCGCGCCATCTCGACGAGCGCCGCATCGGGGTCGGCCACGTTGCGCAGCCCGAAGGAGATCGTGACCGCGTCGAACACCCCGTCGGCGAACGGCAAGGCCAGCGCGTCCGCCCCGACCAGCGGAACCCGGCGATGCCGGCCCGCGCGCAGCATCTCCAGCGAGAAGTCCACCGCCACCCCCCACGCCCCGGCGCGGGTGAACTCGATGGTGGAGACCGCAGTACCCGCGGCGAGATCGAGCACCCGCTCCCCCGGCCGCGCAGCCACCGCGAACCGGGTGCACCGCCGCCACCACCGATCCTGACCGAACGACAGCACGGTGTTCGTCAGGTCGTAGCGGCGGGCCACCCCGTCGAACATCGCGGCGACATCGCGGGGATCCTTGTCCAACCCTGCTCTGGGCACAGCGCCACCCTAAGCGTTGGTGGCTCTTCAGGTACCGCCAACGCCTGGTGCCGGCGCCGTTAACCGCCACCAACCCCAATGCGCCGGCAGCGAGAACCGGCCCTGGAAGGATCATGGAATGCATTCACTGCTGTTCTACGACTACGTCGCCGACATCGCCGAACGCCGCGAACCATTTCGCGAGTCGCACCTCGCACTGGCCGCAGAGATCCACAACCGGGGCGTCCTCCTGATGGCCGGTGCCTTGACAGAACCGGTCGATGGTGCGGTGTTCGTCTTCACCACCGACGACCGTTCCATCGTGGAGGACTTCGTCGCGCGGGATCCCTACGTGCAGGAAGGATTGGTGACGGGCTGGCGGATCCGGCGCTGGAATGTCGTCGTCGGCTGAGCGCTGTGCTCACATGGCGCCGAGGCGAGTGCAGGTTGGCTGTGGTTGAGAGCAGCTGAAGACCGGGTTGGCGGTACTTGGAGAGCTACCAACCGGCCCGGAGGGCCGCCAGCATCCCGGTCACCGCGGTGGGCCAGGTGAACTGCTCGGCCCGGGCCCGAGCCGCCGCCCGGCGGGGTTGCTCGGGCGCGTCGAGCAGGTGGGTGACCGCGCCGGCGAACGCGGGAGCGTGGTCGGCAACGGCAGCACCGCAGTTCGGGCGGATGATCTCGGGCAACGCGGAGGAACGGGACACCACCACCGGAGTGCCCGAGGCCAGCGCCTCCAGGGCAGCCAACCCGAACGTCTCGTGCGGCCCCGGCGCCAGCGACACATCCGACGTGGCGAGCAACCGGGCCACCTCCGCACGCCCGGGCACGAACCCGAGGAAGGTGACCGGCAACCCAGCGGCCCGCCGCTGCAGCGCCGCCCGGCACGGGCCGTCACCGGCGATCACCAGCCGTACCCGCTGCCCCGACTCGTGCAGCTCGGTGACAGTGTCGATGGAGCGCTCGACGTGCTTCTCGGGCGAGAGCCGCCCGCAGTGCACCAGCATCGCATCGGCACCCCGGGCCAGCGAGGCGCGCAGCGTGGCGTCCCGCTGGGAGGGGTCGAACGTGGTCAGGTCCACCCCGAGGGGCACCTGGACGACGTTGCGCGAGCCGATCCGGTCGAACTCCGCCCGGGCGAAGGCGGTGGTGCACACCACGGTGTCGTAGGAGGCCGCCATCCGCCGGTTGGCCCAGTCGGCCATCCGGCGGGCCGCCGGGTGCGGCAGCAGGAACTGGTGCAGCAACCGGTCCAGCCGTTCGTGCGAGATCACCACGCTGGGCACCCCGTGCTCCGCGGCCCAGGTGCCCATCCCGCGCAGGGTCAGCCGGTCGGAGACCTCGATCCGGTCTGGCCGTAACCCCGCGAGCAGCGCTCGCACCCGGTTCGGGTCCACCGCGCGGTAACCACCGGTGTAGGGAACCTTCGCGGCAGGCAGCGTGATCCGCCGGACCCCGCTGGGCATCGTCTCGTCGGCGCGCCCCGCTCCAGGCACCACCAGCACGACCTCATGGCCGTGCGCGACGTACCCGGCGCCCAGATGGTGCAGCGCGGTGCGCAACCCTCCGGAACGGGGACCGTAGAAATTCGCCATCTGGGCTATGCGCATCGCTCACGCCGCTCGCCCTGCATCCACGGGTAGCCCGGTGACCTGGGCATAATGCCCGAGCAGCTCGTCGCAGACAGCGGGCCAGGTGCGCCGCAGCACGCTCCGGCGGGCGGCCGCGCCGTAGCGGGTGCGCAACTCCGGATCACCGGCCAGGGCACGGACCGCCGCGCGCAGCGCTACACCGAAGATCTCCTCGGCGTCGGGAGTGCCGGTCTCGGGTAGCAGGAAACCGGTGTAGCCCGGGGACACCAGATCCCGAGGACCACCTGCATCCGGGGCGATCACCGGCAGGCCGGAGGCCAGCGCCTCCTGCACGGCCTGGCAGAACGTCTCGAAGGGGCCGGTGTGCACGAAAACGTCCAGGCTGGCATAGGCCTGTGCCAGCTCGATGCCGGTCTTGAACCCCAGGAAGGCAGCGTCGGGCAGCCGCTTGGCCAGCTGGCGGCGATCCGGGCCATCGCCCACCACCACCAAGCGGATGCCGGGAATGCCCTGCAGCGCCGACAGGCGCAGGACTTTCTTCTCCGGCGCCAGCCGGCCGACGAAACCGACCAGCACCTCGCCGCGGGGCGCCAGTTGAGCCCGCAGTGGCTCGTCCCGCCGGGAGGGGCAGAAATGAGCGACGTCGACACCGCGGCCCCAGTGGTGTACTCGCGGCACGCCGTTCGCGGTCAGGGCGGCCACCGCGGAGCGCGACGGTGCGAGCGTTCGGTCGGCACCGCTGTGCAGCCGCCGGGTCCAGCGCCAGGCGGCGCGGGCCGCGAAGCCCAGCCCGTAGGACGCAGCGAAGCCGGCGATGTCCGTCTGGTAGACGGCCACCGTCGGCACCCCCAACCGGCGGGCCGCCCACAACCCGCGCGCCCCCACGATCACCGGAGAAGCCAGATGGACCACATCGGGGCCGAAATCCCGTAATGCGCTGACCACCTTGCCGGTGGGCACGCCGACCGGCACGGAGTCGACCACCGGCAGGTCCAGTGCGGGGATCCGCACCACCCGGGCCCCCCGGTAGGTGTCCGGACCCGCGCCTGGGGCGATGACCAGCACCTGGTGTCCGCCGCAGCGGGCCAGATGCTCCACCACCCGCTGCACCGAGTTGCTGACGCCATTGATGACCGGCAGAAACGACTCCGTCACGATCGCGACGCGCATGCGCTGACCGTGTCGGTGAGGCCTTGAGCGGAGGCGACGCGACCATGTCGCGCCGCAGAACTCCTGACGAACTCCTCCTAGCTCACCGCTGTCAGCGCCCTGAGGCGGAACGGTCGCGCCGGCGCAGCCACCAGGTCAGCGGGACAGCCAGCACCCAGAGCACCGCAACTATGATCACCGCTGGCGCCAGGCCCTCGGTCCAGGAATGTCCCATCACCCGCACCTGAGCAGGGTCGGCTGTGTCGTACTCCACTCGCACCAGCTGCCCGACCTGCAAACCCGAGGGGTAGGCCACGCCCTCGTCCGGGCGGTAGACCTTCCCGCCGGGCACCGCGAACTGCACCGACGTCCGCATCGGGCTCACCGCGAGCACCTGGGCGGTGGCACGGCCGGTGCGGGCCTCGATCGCGGCGTCGTCGCGCGCAGCCCCGGCGAGAGCCAGCGCGATCAAACCGGTCAGCAGCACGACGACCACCAGCGGCACGCACCACACCAGGGCGCGGAACCGGTCGCGAGTCTGCCGGGGTACCCCGGCCGGGGGCCCGGTAGCCAGAGTGGTCATCCGGCGCAGCGTAGCGGCTGCTACCGCGGTGAAATCGACGCGCACAACACCACGCGGGCCGCCCGAATACGCTGACATCGTGACCACCGCCCCGCTGACTGAACGGCTGGTCGTTCGCTCGCATCTGGTGCGGGGCGGTGCTGACCTGCTCGAGATGTTGCCCTCCCCCCGCGGGGTGCTGTCCTGGGTGCAGGCCGGTGAGGGGCTGGTCGCCTGGGGCGAGGTGGCCCGGGTGTGCACCGAGGGCCCGCACCGCTTCGCCCGTGCGCAGGACTGGTGGAGCTCCTTCTGCACGCAGCTGGACACCTACGATGAGGTCAGGCTGCCGGGCAGTGGCCCGGTCGCCTTCGCCAGCCTGGCCTTCGACGACTCCCCCGGCAGCTCGGTGCTGGTGGTGCCGCGGGTGGTGGTTGGTCGGCGGGAGGGCAAGACCTGGGTCACCGAGTTCCAGACCGGTGTCGCCACCGGACCTGTGGTACCGGTGAGCCGGCCCCGCAACCTGCGCTACTTCGACGGTGAGCTGCCGGTGACCGCGTGGCGTGACGCGGTGGCCCGCGCGGTATCGCAGATGCGTACCGGCTCGGTGCCGGCGAAGGTGGTGCTCGCCCACGACCTGCTCGCCGTGGCCGATGAGCCACTGGATCCCCGGTTCCTGCTGCACGGGTTGGCCGGCCGGTACCCGTCCTGCTGGACCTTCGCGGTGGATCACCTAGTTGGCGCGACTCCGGAGCTGCTGCTGCGCCGGCGGGGTACCGAGGTGTTCTCGCGGGTACTGGCCGGGACCCGCTGGCCGCACAACGGCACCGCCCTAGGTGCTCAGGCCGCCGACCTGCTCGACTCGGCGAAAGATCGCGACGAGCACCGTTACGCGGTGGACTCGCTGGCCCAGACGCTGCGCCCATTCTGCACCGAACTCACGGTCCCCGGTGCACCCAGCGTGCTGGAGCTGCGCAACGTGCTGCACCTGGCCACCGAGGTGCGCGGGAGGCTACATCCCGCCGGACCTCCGCTGCTCACCCTCGCCGACGCCGTGCATCCCACCGCGGCCGTCGGTGGCACCCCTACTCCGGCCGCGGTCAGCGCGATCGGCGAGCTGGAGGCGATGGACCGGGGCCGCTACGCCGGTCCGGTCGGCTGGGTCGATGCCGCGGGCGATGGGGAGCTGGGCATCGCGCTGCGCTGCGCTCAGGTCGTCGGCCGGTTCGCCCGGTTGTTCGCCGGGTGCGGGATCGTCGCCGGGTCCGACCCCGACTCCGAGGTCGCCGAGGCTGCCGCGAAACTCGTCCCCATCCGCGACGCCCTAGAACGCACCGACTGAGCCCCCCGTCCCCGAGCCCCCCTGTCCCCGATATGTCTCCATATCGGGATAAAAGGGCACCCTGCGACCCCGACATGTCTCCATGTCGGGGTCGCCAGGGCGGCGGGCTAGGCGGGGGGTGCGGGGGGGCGAGCGGGGGTGAAGAGCCAGGTGCGGGCGACGTCGTCCACGTTCTTGCCGGAGATCCGGGTGAGCAGGGTAAGGAAGTCCTGCACGGTCCCGTTGCCGCCGGCCCGTTCGGTGGCCCAGGCACGGAGTGCGGCGAAGAAGTCCCGGTCCCCCACCGCCGTCCGGAGTGCCTGCAGCGCCATCCCGCCGCGCGAGTAGACCGCGGAACCGAGCACCTCGTCCTTGCCGGGAGCGCCCGGCGGAGCCAGCCAGAACACATCATCCGCGGGGTAGCTGGCGTATTTCTGCGCGGCTATCTGTCTGGCGGTCGGGCCACCGGTACGTTCGGAGTACAGCCATTCGGCATAGGTGGCGAAGCCCTCGTTGAGCCAGATATCGCTCCAGTGCCGCACCGACACGCTGTCGCCGAACCACTCGTGCGTCAGCTCGTGCACCACCACGGTGATGTTGGGGCCGGTACCGAAAAACGCCTGGCTGTACACCGGGCGGGTCTGGTTCTCCAGCGCGAACGACAGTTCGGGCGCGTCCGGCACCACCCCGCCGAGCTGGCGGAACGGGTAGGGACCGAAGATCCCGGCGAGGAAAGCGACGATCTCCGGGGTGCGCTCCACCGAGGCCCGGGCCGCCTGCGCGATCTGCGGGTCCAGCCCGCGGTCGTAGGCGGCGAGGTAGGGGCCGACGGGGGTGTCACGGCGGACGACATCGTAGTGGCCGATCGCCACGAACGCCAGGTAGGTGGCCATCGGCGCGCTCTCCTGCCAGCGCCACTGCGCCACGCCCTGCCCCGCCGGTTCCGGCCCGCCGAGCAGGGCCCCGTTGGAGATCACCTGCAGGCCGCTGGGGACCACCGCGGTGATCGTGAAGGTCGCCTTGTCCGAGGGGTGATTGTTGGACGGGTACCACCAGGGGGCGATGTCCGGCTCGCCCACCGCGAGCGCACCGTCGGCGGTGCGCACCCACGGCGAGGGGACGCCGGGGCCGCCCGAGACGGCCGAGGGCACCCCGGCGTAGTCCACCTGGACCGTCATCGGCGACCCGGCCGGAATCGGCGCGGCCGGAGTGACCTGCAACTCGCCGTCGGTCTGCCCGATCTGCGCCGGCCGGTCATTCACCGAGACCGCCGAGGCAGGCAGCCTCAGATCCAGGTTGAACCGGCTCAGGCTCTCTGTGGACCGGGCAGTGACCGTGGTGTGCCCCTCGATCCGGTCGGCGGGGGGGTCGTAGCGGATGTGGATGTCATAGGCGGTGACGTCATAGCCACCGTTACCCGCCAGGGGAAAGTACGGGTCGCCGATGCCGTCGGCGCCGGCGACCGGCATCGCAGCGGCGGGGTGCGGCGGAGTGGCGGCCGGTGCGGGAGCGGGGCCCGGTGCCCGCCACGGGATCAGCAGTGCCAGCAGCACCAGCAGCACCGCCGCCGCTGAGCCGATCAGTAACTTTCGCATGGTGACCTCCCCGGCGGGCAACCTTAGGCCCTCCCATCAGTCGAGTGATCAGAGAGCCATCTCGATCGCGTCCCGGATCTGATCGTGCAGCGCGCGCAGCCCGCTCCGCTCGGTGCGCACCTCCACCACCCGGAGCCCGCCGGCCGGATCCACCGCGCCCGCCAGCTCATCGGGGGACACCCGGATGTGCGGCACGTGATGTGCCGCGCACAGCGCCGCGAGGTCGGTGCCGTGCGGGGTGCCGAAGACCCGTTCGAACACTTCAGCGTGTTCCGGGGCGCCCTGCTCCAAGAGCCCGAAGATGCCGCCGCCGTCATCGTTGGCCACCACCACGGCCAGGTCCGGGCGGGCTTCGTCCGGGCCGATCAGCAGGCCGTTCGTGTCGTGCAGGAAGGTCAGGTCGCCGACCAGCGCATAACCCGGACCGCCGTGGGCCAGCGTGGCTCCAGTTGCGGTGGCAATCGTGCCGTCGATGCCGGCGACCCCCCGGTTGGCCAGCACGGTCAGTCCGTGCCGGGGGCGGGCGGCCAGCGCGACGTCCCGGATGGGATTGGACGAGCCGAGCAGCAGCAGCGCGCCCCCCGGCAGCGCCGCGACCAGCCTCCGGGCCACGTCAAGGCCGCTGGCCTGCGGATAAGCGGCCACCTCCGAGCTCACAACAGCGACGGCTGCGGCGTCGGCGCGCCGCCACTGGTCCAGCCACCCCGGATCCGGCGTGCCGGCGCAGCGCAGGACGGTGCCTGCCGCGACCGCACTACCGGACACATCGGTCCACTCCGGAAGGTTCGTGACGACGGTGACTGCCACTGCCGGATCGGCGAGCAACCGCTGCACCGGGCGGTGCAGGGTCGGCCGGCCCAGCACCAGCACCTGCTCGGGCCGCAGCTGCCGGAGTACCGCCGAGCCGAGCAGCCACGGCCCGGCGGCCAGCGCATGGGGCCAGCTGGGCGCGGTGGGCTCGGCGACCACCGGCACTCCCGGCGGGGCCGGCGCGCCGCCGTGCCCTGCGATCACCAACGTCGGGCGACCCAGATCGAGCTCCACCTCGACCCGGGCGGGTGCACCGGGGGGCACCACGGTCCACGGTTCGCCGGTTGGCCGGCCTTCAAGAGCCGCCAACCAGGCCGGCTCAGCTGCACCATCGGAACCCGAGCCATTGGAACCCGAGTCAAGCCCAACAGGGGGCACCAGCGGCTCACGGAAGGGCACGTTGAGATGCACCGGCCCGGGCCCGCCGCCCAGCGCACCACGCGCGGCCGCGACAGCTCGATCCACCGTGGACCGCCACGCTCCCTGCTGCCCGAGCTCGCGGGGCGCCACCAGTGCTGGTGCCGCGCGCACCGCGGCGCCGAACAGTCCTGCCTGGTGCACCGTCTGGTTGGCTCCGGTGCCGACCAACTCGGCGGGACGGTCGGCGGTGACCGCCAGCAGCGGTATCCCGGCGTGGTGAGCCTCCAGCACCGCCGGGTGCAGGTTTGCCGCTGCCGTCCCGGAGGTGCAGGTCACCGGCACCGGGACTCCGGAGCGCAGCGCCAGACCCAGCGCCAGGAATGCCGCCGAGCGCTCGTCGATCCGGACGTGCAGCCGCAGCCGCCCGCCCTGCTCGGCGGCGTGCAGGGCGAAGGACAGCGGCGCGTTGCGCGACCCCGGGCACAGCACGGCGTCCCGCACCCCGCACCGAACCAGCTCATCGACCACCACCATGGCCAGCGCTCGTGAGTGCGTAACAGTGTTCCAGCACCCAATGCCACTCACGAGCACACGCTAGCGTGCGGGCCATGATCTCCGAGTTGTTCGACTCCTCGGCCTGGCGCAACGTCGAGGGCTTCGATTTCGCTGATATCACCTATCACCGCGCGGTGGCCCACGGCACGGTACGGATCGCCTTCGACCGGCCAGAAGTGCGCAACGCCTTCCGCCCGTCCACTGTGGACGAGTTGTACCAGGCGCTGGATCATGCCCGGATGACCCCGGACGTGGGGTGCGTGTTGCTGACCGGCAACGGGCCCTCGCCGCGAGACGGTGGCTGGGCGTTCTGCTCGGGCGGGGACCAGCGGATCCGGGGTCGCTCGGGCTACCAGTACGCGTCAGGGGACACGGCGGACACCATCGACCCAGCCCGAGCCGGCAGGCTGCACATCCTGGAGTGCCAGCGCCTGATCAGGTTCATGCCCAAGGTGGTCATCGCGGTGGTGCCGGGCTGGGCGGCCGGCGGTGGGCACTCGCTGCATGTGGTGTGCGATCTGAGCCTCGCCTCGGCCGAGCACGCCCGGTTCAAGCAGACCGACGCCGATGTCGGATCCTTCGACGGCGGGTTCGGCTCGGCCTACCTGGCCCGGCAGGTCGGGCAGAAGTTCGCCCGGGAGATCTTCTTCCTCGGCCGGGAATACAGCGCCGACGACGGACACCGGATGGGCATGGTCAACGCGGTGGTGCCACACGAGTCGCTGGAATCCACCGCGCTGGACTGGGCCGGTGCGGTCAACGCCAAATCGCCCACCGCGCAACGGATGCTCAAATACGCCTTCAACCTGATCGATGACGGCCTGGTCGGCCAGCAACTCTTCGCCGGCGAGTCGACCCGGCTGGCGTACATGACCGACGAAGCCGTCGAAGGCCGCGACTCCTTCCTGGAAAAACGCCCGCCCGACTGGTCGGCGTTCCCCTGGTATTACTGACCGGGTTTTCGCTCCGGCGCGGCGCGCCGTGTGCCATGCCCGAAGTGCGACAGAATTCCTGGAGTTCCCGGATCGGCGAACCGGAGTAGACAACTCCTGAGCCCCGGTCGCGAGTCCGCGGCGATACTGTGGTGATCAACGAGGCACCATGGGAGGGGTGGGGGCAGATGCGCACCAGAGTTCCCGAGGTTCACACCAGGGCCGCCGGACGCCTGCCTGACGACCATGGTGTGAAACTCGGCGCGCCAGTGGCGAGCGCGGAGCCGCAGTGCAGGTGATTCGCTGCGATGGCTCGCCGGAGGCTGTCGGGGACCTGGACGCCGCGGTGCGCGCCATGCTGGCCGGGGGCGAAGCGGTAGCCCCGCTGGGGCCGGGTCAGGCAACGCCGCCGCAGGATCCGGGTCCCGGGTGGATCGTGCTGGGCACCTCGGGCTCGACCGGAGCGACCAAGTGGGTGGTGCTGAGTGCCGCCGCGCTCGGTGCATCCGCCGGCGCCACCCACGCCCGGCTCGGAGGACCAGGGCGGTGGTTGCTGGCACTGCCCGCCCAACACGTCGCCGGGGTGCAGATCCTGGTGCGCGGCGCGCTTGCCGGTACCCGGCCCGCCGTGCTCGACCTGCGCGACGGGTTCGATCCCGCCGAGTTCAACGCCGCGGCACAGCGAGTGGCCGCAGAAAATCAGCGGTGCTACACCGCGCTGGTGCCCACCCAGCTGGCCCGGCTGCTCGACGCCGACCCCGACCCGCTCACCCATCTGGACGCGGTGCTGCTCGGGGGTGCCGCCACACCGGAGGCGCTGCTGAGCCGGGCCCGGAAGGCGGGAGTGCCGGTGGTGACCACCTATGGCATGACCGAGACCGCGGGGGGCTGCGTCTACGACGGGTGGCCACTAGCGGGGGTGCAGGTCCGGGTGAGCGGCGACCCGGGTTCCGTCGAGCTGGCCGGTCCGACGCTGGCCAGCGGGTACCTCGGTGCCCCCGAGCCGACCGCGACGGCCTTCCGTGACGGCTGGTTCCAGACCTCCGATCTCGGACGCCTGGACGGGCAGGGCCGGCTGCAGGTGCTCGGCCGGACCGACGACGTGATCGTCACCGGGGGGCTCAACGTGGCTCCGGCGGAGGTGGAAGCCGTCCTCACCGGCCTGCCCGGGGTCGCGGCGGCCGCTGTGGTGGGCCTGCCCGATCCGGAATGGGGCGAGCGCGTCACCGCCGTGGTGGTCCCCGCCGACCCGGCCCGACCTCCGGACCCCGGAGCGCTGCAGCTAGCCGCCCGCCAGCTGCTGACCATGGCACAGGTTCCCAAAGAGATCGTCCTGATGAACGCGCTCCCGCTGCACGGCATCGGCAAGCCCGACCGCAGCGCGTTGCGCACCATGCTCGTTGCCCGGGTGAGCTCGGCGCACCGCGTGACACACCTTTAAACACGCTAGGTACGCGTTCACCCACACTGGGTATGGACCGGAGCGTCGATCACGGGTTGTGTGGGTACCACACTACCCATCTGTCCCAGTGGTCCCCCTTAGTCACAGAGGAAACACCTGCCCCCGACAGTCAAGGAGCATCCCGTGACGCCGCCGGCTTGTCGTTTCCGCCGTGCCCGGATCACGGCGCGGGCTGCCACTCTCACCGTCATCACGCTGCTGGCAGCAGCGGCCGGGGCAGATCTCCCCGCTCTCGCCCAAACCCAGAGCGACCAGACCCAGAGCGACAGCGCACCGCCGGCACCCAACCGGGCCACCACCTGGCTGGCTCGATTGGTGCCGGACGCGGACGACACCAACGTGCGCTCGGATGCCGGCGCGCTCCGGCTCGGCCCCGGCAGATCCGGCCCGGCGAGCCTGCGGGGCGGCCGGTCGGAAGGCATGCTGCTGACCCCGCTGCACCCTTTGACCGCACTCAGCAGCCAGGTGAAGAGCGAGCTCACCGCGGTGCAACCGGCCGGTTCAGCGGTCACGGTCGACGTCCGCGGCACCCGCGCTGACGGGTCCTGGACCGAGTGGGTGCCGACCCGAGCGAAGGTGCCCGCGGCGCTGGGTGCTGCGGTGACGGCCGTGCAGGCCCGGATCGTGCTGCACGGCGCCCCGGGTGGGGCCGGCCCGCAGGTGCGATCGGTGTGGCTGACCGCCGTCCCGGGGGTACAGCTTCTCGCCGCCCGACCGCGCGATGCCCGCAGCTACCGGGTCTTCGCAACCCGGGAGGGACTGGTCGGGTCCACCACGGCCAACGGTCACGTGATCCGCCCGCGGGATCACTTCGTCGCGCTGCCCTCGCGCCAGGCGCTGGGTCCGCGCGACTCGGGTGACTACACCGTGAAGGTCTGCGCGGCCACCGGCCGGTGCGAGTGGGCCCCGGTGTGGGACGTCGGACCGTGGAACACCGCCGACGACTACTGGAACCCACCGGGTGAGCGCAGCTCCTGGCCTGACCTGCCGCAGGGCCAGCCCGAAGCGCAGGCCGCCTTCGAGGACGGCTACAACGGCGGCCACGATCAGTTCGGCAGGCCGGTGCGCAACCAGGCCGGGATCGACCTGGCCGACGGCACGTTCTGGGACGGTCTGGGATTGCGCAACAACAGCTGGGTCACGGTGACCTACCTGTGGACCGATGACGGAGCGCCCGCCATCGTGGGGATCCCTGTGCTGCCCATCCTGAGTGGTCCCGGCCAGCAGTTCCCACCGGTGGGGCTCGCCGCGGAGCATGCCCGGCTGCCCGTCGAGTGCGCTGTCGACGGGCAGCTCGTGCACGGCCCCCTGGGCGTGAGCGACCGCTGGCTCCGGATCGGTCCGAAACAGTTCGTCTCGGCCGCCGACGTCACCGTCCCAGGAGCCGGCAAAGGCACCAGCAAGCGCTGCCCGAAGCCGTAGGCTCGGCTCGTGACGAGCGTGGCGCAATGGGTCGAGGGAGCCCGGCCCCGCACCTTGCCGAACTCGATTGCCCCGGTGCTGGCCGGCTGGGGCACCGCAGCCGCACTCGGCGCGTCGCACTGGGTACGGGCCCTGCTGGCGCTGATCGTGGCACTGGCGCTGCAGGTCGGGGTCAACTATGCCAACGACTATTCCGACGGTATCCGCGGCACCGACGCCGTACGAGTGGGTCCGATGCGGCTCGTCGGATCCGGTGCCGCGGCACCGGCAGCGGTGCGGGCGGCGGCGCTGACCAGCTTCGCGGTCGCCGCGGTGGCCGGTCTCGTGCTGGTGGCGCTGGCCGGGCAGTGGTGGCTGCTGGGTCTGGGCGTGGCCTCCATCGCCGCCGCCTGGTGCTACACCGGTGGGCGCAGCCCGTATGGCTATGCCGGACTCGGTGAGCTGGCGGTGTTCGTCTTCTTCGGTCTGGTCGCGGTGCTCGGCACCCAGTATGTCGTCGCCGGCCGGATCACCCTGACCGGCGGGTTCGCCGCGGTGGCGGTGGGAGCGATGTCGACCGCGGTGCTGGTGGCCAACAACCTGCGCGATATACCCACCGACGCCGCGACGGGCAAGCGCACTCTCGCCGTGCGGCTGGGTGATCGCCGAACCAGGACGCTCTACGCCGCGCTGCTCACCGTCCCCTTCCTGGTGACTCTCGGCTTCGCGATCACCCGGTGGGCCGCGCTGGCCGGCCTGCTCGCCCTGCTGCTGGCCATACCCGCGCTGCGCCGGGTCCGCGGTGGGGCCAGCGGCGCAGCACTGATCCCGGTACTGCGCGACACCGGGCTCGCGTTGCTGGCATGGGCCGCTGCCACCGCAGCGGCGCTAGCATTCTGAGCAATCACCGGCAACCGCCGACCCGCGGTCAGCCCTCGTCACCCCGGAGTTGCCGGCGCAGCCGCTCTCGCTCGGCCTCCCGCCGCTCCCGCACCGCGGCGAGGCCCACGTTCACCCGTGCCCGCAACGAGCTCAACAACACCATGGACAGCGGTAACGCCACCACCACGGCGAGCAGGATCGCCACCAGCAGCGGGACGCCGGCAACCACGAGCAGTACGGTCAGGACGGCCACCAGGACGAGCCGGGCAGCACTGTAGATGGCCAGGTCGCGGGCGGCCCCGGCGCCGGTGTGCGGAATCCGCGGTTCCCCCACGGTCTGAGCCTAGCTCCGCGAGGGCCGGTGGTCACCGCGAGCGCCACCAGGCCCGCATCGGGTCACTGCCACCGCAGCACCCACCGTCCGGTCTCGCCATCTTCACGCACTCCTCTTCCGTGACGAATAGGCCGAACGGCTGAGATGTGTGTAGTTCGCCCGGTTAACGGGTAGTTCATGACCAGCGACTGAGGAAGCGTGGAGGATTTGATGACTACGGTTGGCTGGATCATCTTGGCAATCGTTGTATTGGCGATCATCGCGCTGGTGGTGGTGATTTCTCTCCGGCGCAGCCGGGCCAGCCTCCAGAAACAATTCGGACCCGAATACGACCGGCAAGTGAAGGCGCGGGGCAGCGAGCGTGACGCCGACCGTCACCTTCGGGACGTCGCCAATCGGCGCGACCGTCTTGATATCCGCCAGTTGGATAGCGCCGCCCGCGACCGGTACACCCAGCGCTGGCAGACCGTGCAGACCGATTTCGTTGATCGTCCAGGCCAGGCCCTGGACGAGGCAGACCGTCTGGTCACTGACGTCATGCACGACCGTGGTTACCCGGTGGAGGATTTCAGCGAGCGGGCTGACCTCGTCGCCGCCGATCACCCACAGGTTGTCGAGCACTACCGCGCCGCGCACGCCGCCCGGCAACGCCGGCTCCAGAGTAATGGTGATCGCCCGGATGCTGCTGAAACCGAGGAAGCGCGTCAGGCGTTCATGCACTATCGCGCATTGTTCGATGAACTCGTGCAGGATCACTGAGCCGTTCTTCGATATTCAACTATGGAGGTACTGATGAGCACCCGGCAGCAAGGCGAGGAACCCGAACGGCGAGAAGGCTTGGGTGGCCGAGTACGCAGATTCATCGACAGCGAGCTGGGTCTGGCCCTGGATAAGGATGACCGAAAGGAAGACGAGAGTCACGCCGAGTACCGCCATAAGAATCCAGGAAACGACGTGGACCGGTACGCCGAACCCGCCACCCCCCGTGCCGGCGCACCCGACCGCACCGAGCCCCCCCTGACAACCACCTCTGCTGAACCCAGACACGAAGCCCCGGTTCGCGAAACCCCGGTTCGCGAAGCCCCTGTCCGAGAAGTCCCTGTTCGCGAAACGCCTGCTGCAGAAGCCCGGGTTCACGAGGCTCGCGAAGCTCGTCGCGACGCCCACAGATCTGACACCGAGGTGGCGCAGCCCCGGAGACGCACCCGCGACGAGGCCGCCGCCGACGGCAGCGCGGAGCGCGTCGGGCTGCTCAACAACCCTGCCCACCTGCGTGATCAGTGGCAACAGGTGCAGAGCACCTTCGTCGATGACCCGCAACGGGCGGTGGAGGAGGCGAGCTCACTCGTCGAGCGGACATTGCGGGAGATCCACGCGAACGTCACCCGCCGCCCGGCCGACGATCCGACATCGACCGAGGATCTGCGAGTGAGTTTCCAGCGTTACCGGGAGTTCTTCGATCGGTTGCTCTCGGCATGACCGATCCTGCTTCGCGTACCCCTCGCGAAGATCCATCGAGTGGTGCACACTGAGTAGGCATCATTACTCGCTGGTCCCTGACCACCCTGAACACAGGTGCATGGTCAGGGACCGGCGTTGACCTCCATCCGGAGGCTTGGCAGCAGCGGGGCTCCACGGCGCCAGCGGATGGGCACAGACCCGGATTCGCCCGATCGAGGTACCGATTTGGGATGATTCATCCCATTACCGGCGCTTTACCTCTACAGAACCGTTCGAGTACCTACCGCACGACCTGTCACGATACTCCGGTAGGTCCCGACTGTGAGGTCGACGAGCTTGGGGAGGCCCGCGATGTCCCAGCCACACACTGAACGCTTACTCACTCCTGGGGAGGTAGCAGCCCTGTTCCGAGTAGACCCCAAAACCGTGACTCGGTGGGCCTCTGCCGGGCGGATCGGCTCGATCAGGACTCCTGGCGGGCACCGCCGGTTCCGGGAGACCGAGGTCCGAGCACTGCTCGCCTCGCTCACGACTCCGGCCCCGCCCGATCGCGTGGCCCGCAAGACCGCCGGCTGAGCCGCACCGGCTCGCTCGCCAGCGTCACCGCACGCCACTAGGCTGGGTGGTGACGTGGAGGAGGTGACTGGCGTGCTGTACGCCATGGCGGCGATCGGGGTTGCTTCGGTCACCGTGCTGCTCTGGAAAGCGTTGCGCCCACCGGCGCCCGCGACACTCGCTCCGGATGATGATCCGGAGTTTCTCCGGAGCTTGAACCGCAAGGGTCCCCATCCCGGTGAAGGACGCTGACGAACACCGGCCCGCCGGGTATCACACCCCCGCGTAGGAGTGCAACCCGGCGACGACGATGTTGACGAAGAACAGGTTGAACAGCATCACTCCGAAACCAAGCACGTTGACCCACGCCGAGCGCGGACCCCGCCATCCCGCCGTCGCCCTGGCATGCAGGTATCCGGCGTAGACGACCCAGGCGACCAGCGCGCACGTCTCCTTCGGATCCCAGCCCCAGTAGCGTCCCCACGCCGCCTCAGCCCAGATCGCGCCGGTGATGATCGCAAAGGTCCAGACCGGCATTGCCAGCACGGCGGTGCGGTAGGCCAGCCGGTCCAAGATGGCGCTCGCCGGGAGCCGGGCCGCGAACTGTGAACCACCGCGGGTGCTGAGCAGATACAGCACGCTGGCCACCCCGGAGACCAGCAGGATGCCCGTCGCGGTGATCGCCGCGACGACATGGATGGCGATCCAGTACGAGTTCAACGCTGGGATCAGCGGCGCGGCCTGCGCGTAGAGCACCGTGCCACCCAGGAACATCAGCACCACGACAGGCAGCAGGACGAAACCACCCAGCCGCTGCAACCGTGCCGCGGCGCTCCGCTGCCGGTACAGCGCGACCAGCCAGCAACCGACCGCGACGAGGCAGATCGCCGAGGTGAACTCGTACATGTTCGACCAGGGGACCTTCCCGACCGCGGCTCCGCGCAGCGCCAGCGAGCTGGCGTGCACCAGGACCGCGAGCCCGGTCAGTGCCACCGCGCTGCGGCCGATCCGCTCGGTCACCCCTCGGCGCGGCACACCTTCCGGAGGAGCCAGCGTGGCGATCGTGCCCTGGCTCCCGGTGCGTGGCGCCGCAGCCGCCACCGGAACCCGTCCAGCGGCGTACTCCACGGCATGCAGGACCAAGGCCATCAGGTAGAGCACCAGCGCGGTGCCGTAAGCGAGGTCACTGTAGGACGCCAGGACCGGATCGATCGGCATCGCTCACCCCTCCTTGGTCCGGCACCCCGGTCGGCACCGCCCGTTGCTGCCAGGGTGAGAGCAGATCGTCAGCGATCCGGTCGAACTCCTCGCCGTAGCCGGCGGCTTCGGTGCGGGCCAGCCCACCCAGCTCCACCACGGTACCGCCCGACCTCTCCGGGGAGATCCGCACCCAGAACCGGCGGCGCTTGACCGCCAAGGACAGCCCCAGCCCGCCGAGCACCAGCACTGCGAAGCCGAGCACCCATAGCTGGACCGGGTCGTAAGACACCTGCAGCGAGACGAACCGGGTCACGCCATCGAAGCGCACCACCGTGCCGTCCGGGAGGGTGAGCTGACCCCCGGGGCGCAGGTTGCTCCGCGCCACCTGCTTGAGCCGCCCCGAGTCCACCATCGACCTGTCCACCGAGAAGATCGACTGACCGCGGCCGGAGTTGTTGCCCAGATCACCCTTGAGCACGTCGATCGCCACCGCCGGATCCAGCAGGCCGGGGAATCCCGAGGACAGCAGCGAGCCCTGGAACACCGCCGTCGGCGCCAGCAACCCGGTGATCGCGAGCTGGCGGGTGCGCCGTTGCGCATCGTCGGTCACCCCGGGAGGGTCGAACTTCGTGGCACCCTCCGACAGGAAGGTGGCCTGGTCCACTGGCGCCCATTGCACCACCGCGCTGCGCTGCTGGCCATCGGGGAAGGTGACGGTGAACCGCGGGGCGTACCCGTGGCCCAGCAGGTAGACCCGGGTCCCGCCGAGCCGCAACGGCTCGTTGACCGCTAACTGGTAGGGATGCCAGGCGCCCGTGGAGAGGTCCTCGCGGCCCTGGTAGGCGATGGCGGCACGGAACTGCTCTGGTTGCCCGGTGGGCGTGTAGGTCGAGGAGTAGCGGTCCACCCGAGATCGGAAGAG
>OBLV0100000138.1_pt1 | contig 23995 bp, 27 predicted proteins | sample 1520071 | NCBI WGS metagenome assembly OBLV01 (sample SAMEA3888446, study PRJEB22518) | metagenome | reverse complement strand
AGATCGTGATGTGACTGGAGTTCAGACGTGTGCTCTTCCGATCTCCGAGCGCCGCAAAGCCCGGCGCGAGGTTGCGGAGCAGCAAGTTCCCGGTCGCCTGACTGCGCATGTGCAGCTCGTCGCCCATCTGCAGGCCCTGTGCCGTAAGGCCAAAGATGTCGATCGGGCCCTCGCGGACGAGCAGCTTGGCCATCAGCGGACCGAGCTCGTCGCGGAAGAAGCGCAGCCGTTGCACCGACTCCTCATCGCCGACGCCGAACCACAACGTTCGGCCCGGGCCCTCGTTGAACGTCGAGTAGGCGCGCGCCCCCGAGACCTCGTCGAGCACGACCCACACCGGCATCGACGGCGAGCAAACGCCGGTCATCGGGCCGACGTGCCCGTTCTCGTTGCCGGGGGCTAGGGCGACGTCGCCGGCGCCGAGGAGCGACCGCGCCTCTTCCGGGTTCCGCGCCCAGCCCTCGAACACGCATGCGGCAGCGAGCGCTCGGCGCTGTGGGTCGCAGATACGCTCCCACTCGATCGCGGTCCCCGAGTGGAGCAGGACCTGCCCCGAGGACAGGACCGGAAGCATCTCGCCCGCCGGCGCGACCGTGACCGCACGCGGTTGTGCGGCTTCGATCCGGCGTGTCACTTCGTCGTTCGCGCGGGCAACTGCCTCCCCGTGAGCACCCCATAGACGCTCCAAAGCTCGTACCGTGTCGCGATCGCCGCGCGCCGGCGGGCGCCACTCGACGTCGATCACGGGCGCGCCCTGGGCTTCCAGCGCGTCGGCGAACGTCGACAGGCCCACGTTCACCGCCGCCAAACGTGCTAGCACCTCGCCGTGCACTTCACCCCCGATCCGCCTCGATACCGATGACCGCTCTGGAACAGCTCGCCGCCACCATCCGGGACTCGCCCGCGCTCGCGGCCAAGCGCGACCTGGCGGTTCTGACTCGGCTCGGCGCACCAATCGACGGCGACGACGGCGCCGCGATCGCGCACGGCGACGAGTACGTCATCGTCTGCGGAGAGGCGATCCACCCCGAGTTCGTGCGCTCGAACCCCCACGCCGCGGGCGCGGCGGCGGTGATAACTAACGTGTCCGACGTCCGCGCGATGGGCGGTCGGCCGGCCGCGCTCGTCGACATGCTCGTCAGCCCCGACCGCGCCCACGCGGAGGTGGTGCTCGACGGGCTTGCGTGGGCCGCGGGGCTGCTCGGGGTGGACGTCGTCGGTGGGCATCTGACGCTCGGACACGAGCCCGCGTTGTCGGCGTCGTGCACGGGGTTCGCAGGGCGACCTCTCCGCGCCGGCAACGCGCGGCCGGGCGACGAGTTGCTCGCCGCGTTCTGCCTCGAGGGGCGGTACACCGAGAACACCCCGTTCTTCAGCTCGCTCCGCGACCGCCCGCCGCAATCGCTGCGCGACGACGGCGAGGCGCTCGTCGAGGTCGCGGAGTCGGGCGCTGTGCACGCCGCGCGCGACGTGTCGATGCCCGGCGTCGCCGGATCACTGCTCCAGCTGCTCGAGATCGCCCGCTGCGGAGCCACGCTCGAGCTCGAGCGCATCCCGCGCCCCGACGGGGTCTCGATCGAGCGGTGGCTGGATACGTTCCCGAGCTTTGGGTACCTGCTCGTCGCGCCGCGGGGGACCGCCCACGAGGCCGCCGAGCCGTTCCTAGCGCGCGGACTCGCGTGCGCGCCTTGCGGCCGGCTCGACGACAGCGGCGTGCTGCGACTGGCTGCAGCGGGTGACTCCACGGCGCTCTGGGACCTGAACGTCGAGCCGCTCACGCACCTCGACTCATCAGCCTGATCGACATGAGCTGGTGATCGACGCCGTGGAACGGCGCCGGATTGCCCTCGACCTGCCAACCCAGGTGTTCGAAGAAGCGCACGTTCGCGAGCTGTACGTGCGCGATCATCCGCGCCCCGCCCAGCCGGCCTGCCGTCGCTACCGCGAAGCGCACGAGCTCGGCGCCGAGGTGGTGGGTTCGAAGCTCGGGGAGCACCGCCAGGCGGTCTCCCTTCCACTGTCGCCAGCTCCGCTCGAGCGGGTACAGGCGCACCGCCCCGCACGGCTCGCCGTCGATCAGCCCGAGCGCGTGGAGCGTGGACTCCCTGTCGTCGCGCTCATCGCGATCATCGTGCGCGAACAGCGCCTGCTCGGACACGAACACCGAACGCCGAAGCTCGAAATGCGCCTCGAGCTCCTCGTCGGACGACGCGACCCGGCAGTCGATCGTCCCGGCACTAACTAATGATTGGGAGCTCGCCCCGGGCACGTGCCTCCTCTCGCTTGAACACCCGCTCCCACGCCGACAGCCCCGAGCACGCCTGGCAGCGCGCGCACCCGGCCTTGGCCTCGACGTGGTCGAGTCCGGACTCGGCCAGCATGGCCGACACCGACCGGTAGACCGAGGCCACGTACTGCGCTTCGGGCGCCGGCGTGTCCGCCATCAGCGTGCCGGGCACAGGTCTGAGCGGAACTACGAACGGGTACACGCCCATCGCGATCGCGCGCCGGCACCCCTCCTCGATCAGCTCGGCTCGCTCGCCCATCCCGAGGATCACGTACGTGGTCACGTGGCCTCGCCCGAACACCTCGACGGCGCGCTCCCAGCACCGGAAATACCCCTCGACGCCGCACTTGGCCTTGCCGGCGGCGACCCGCTGGAGCACATCCGGGTCGAACGTCTCGATGTGGATACCGACCGCATCGACGCCGGCGTCGCGGACCTGCTCGAGCACGGCCAGGTCGTCGGGCGGCTCGAACTGAACCTGGATCGGCAGGCCGGATGCGTCCTTGATCGCGGCCGCACACCGGCTGATGTACAACGCGCCCCGATCGCGGCGGTTGATCGAGCCCGTCGTAAGCGTGACGTCGACCGCGCCGTCGTAGTCGCGCGCGGCCGTGCACACCTCGGCGAGCTGCGCCGGCGTCTTGACCGGGATCGTCTGCTCGCCGCGCGTCAGCTCGATCCCGCAGAACCCGCATTGCTCGTCGGTCCCCCAGTAGATGCACTTCTGGACGACGGTCGACGCGATCGAGTCGAGGTGCAGCAGCGCGATCTTCCAGTACGGGATCCCGTCGCCGGTCTCCATGTCGTAGATCCGCGGCCGGCGCGGCAGCTTGACCGGGCTGACGAACTCCTCGCCGCGATACAAATCGGCGCGCGCGTCGGTCACATGGATCGTGTATGGCGAACGCTCGACGAACGCGGCGTGCCAGGGCACGGTGAGCGGTAGCCCGCGCACCCACAGGAACAGGGCGTCGGACGGGCCCGCGCCGCCGCGCCGCCCGGACGGCCCGCCGCCGGACTCGCGCTCGTCCTGGACATGCACTCCGAGCGACTGCAGCTCCACCAGCAGCCGGCGCTCGTCGAGATCCGGGAACGTGACCGCGGTATCAGCCACGACCGGCGAACAGCTCCTCGTAGTTCTGCCAGAACACCCGATCCTTCAGCTCCTGCGAGATCGTGCGGATGCCGTTGATCTTCCAGTACTCGCTGTCGAAATCCGACCACGGCTCATCGGAGCCGAAGAAAACCCGATCGCCGCCGACCCCGGTCTTCTCGATCTCGGTCAGCAGCCAGCGCGCGCCGAACCCGATCGCCCACGAAGTGTCGGTGTACACCTTGTAACCGTCCTGCACCCACTGGAGGAACTTCGGCACGAGCTTGATGTGACCTGACACGCCGCCGCCGAAGTGCACGAGGTAGATCTTGCACCGCTTGCCGTACTTCTCGACCAGCGGGATGAAGTTGTTGATGTCGGAGTTACCACCCGGACTCGTGTGGAAGTGGAATATGAGGTCGTGCTCCTCACACACGTCGAAGCACTCGTCGGCCAGCCTGAGCGTGTCCTCGTCCCACGTCCCCGGGTCGGGATTGCCGCCCAGAAGGAACGTCGTCTTGAGCGCGACCACGCGCGTCTCACTCGCCAGCTTCAGCGCCTTGCGCGTCATCTCCGCGTTGCGCGGCAGGAACGACACCCAGATGGCGGCCAGCACCCGGTCGTTGGTGGTGGCCGCGTCCATCACCACGTCATTGAGGTCGAACGAGATCTCGTGAACGGGCACTCCGTAATTCGACATCGTGAGCGCCCGTTCGATCTTGAACTCGTCGAGGTGGTTCTTGACGAACTCCTGAGTGTTCCGGTAGTCGTACACGGTCGGCTTGACGGGATGCTCGAGGTCGTAGAACTTCCACGGCGGTATCTCGCCGATGTGACAGTGCGCGTCGATGATCTTCTTGGGGTGAGTCGTCATCCTCAGTCCTTTCCGAAGAGCTCGCGCGCTTGGGCGATGCGAGCCTCCCACTCGTCGTGGCGCGTGTATCTCTGGCTCGGCATCAGCGGCGGCTTGTCGAGCAGCCACGCGCCGTCGCGCGGGTCGAGCTGGACGACCTCGAGCTCGTAGGTGGCCTCTCCCATCGGCTCGGTCTGAGCGGAGGCGTGCAGCGCGCGCCCGCTGCGCACGTGCATCTCGAGGCGCTGCGACCCGAACGGCGTGACGTCGTCGAACAGGACCACCCACTCGTCCCCGCGGCGGCGCGCGTTTTCGAGTCGCTCGAGCGCGATCTCCTTGCCGTGCTCGCGCGTGATCTCCCGGTGGCGCTGGCAGAACGCCGCGTCGGTGACCGCGGTCTGGTCCATCATCATCCCCATCGACGGCGACAGCCGCTGGACCATCTCGGCTCCGAGGGCGCGCCGCTCGTTCCAAGCGACCACCAGGTCATCCTCCGTGCGCACGTCGCCGAGCTCGTCGACGATCGCGCGCACGACCTGGATGTACTGCTGGTACAGGGTGGCGTTCACCATCACCGATGGATAGACCGCGGCCTCGGCGCGTCGCCACGCCGCGAGCGCGGCGACGCGAGCCTGTTCGCGGTCGCGCTCCGCGCTCAGACGGTCCAGGTGTTGAGCTGGAATGCCTTCTGCCGCCACGCCGTTAGGGCCGAATCGAGCACGTCGAGGGGATGGAACGGCTTGACGCCGTCCAGCAGCAGGTCCTCGGGGAACCCGTACAGCGCCCCGGAGGCGAACCGGCACGCGTAGATGTGCGCGCCCTCGTTGAGCAAGGTCTTGAGCTGGTTGTTGATCGCCATGTGGCCTGGGAACGCCTCGTCGCCGACCTTTGGGAATCCGCGCGTCCCGGACGCCATCAGCACGCCGGGGCCGTACAGGATCAGGTTGGTGTCGAATCCCTTGCGGCGCAGGCGCGTCGTCGTGAGCAGATTGACCAGGCCGACCGACCCCTCAAAGGGGACGGTGTGCATGAACGTGTAGGCCTTCTCCCCCGGCTCGGCCTGGATGTCCTCGAACACCTTCTCGGAGGTGTCGAAGAGCTCGGTGCCTGCGGACTTGGCGTCGGCGAGTGAGCTGTTTTCCGCCACTGCTGCCTCCTTCGGAGTCTTCCCGCGTCCGCGCACGAGCTTCGCGTCCGCGTATCGGATCGTAGACGGGCATTCTTAGCGCCGCGCGCTGCCGAGGTCAAGGGCACCGCGAAAAATATCGCTAATCCTTGTAATCGCGCGTACTTTTCGACCGCGGAGAGGGCTTGCCAGCACGTGTACTATGGTGAACGCAGCCGCGGCTAGGGAGCGGCCGCGCGACAGCCTCAGCGATGCCCACCCGAACCGCAACCGCCCGCGCCGCACCGGTCAGCCAGCTGCCGGAGATCGAGCGCACGGTCTCCGGGATCGGGGCCAAAGTCGCGAAGGCCCGCGCCGAGCGCGGGTGGTCGCTCGCCCAGCTGGCCGAGCGGGCCGGGCTGTCGACCGCCGCCGTCCACAAGATCGAGAAGAGCGGGATGACCCCGACGATCGCCAGCCTGATGAAGGTCGCGGCGGCGCTCGGGAAGAGCGTGGGGTACTTCGTCGAGGAGGTAGAGGCGACCCGTCCGGTCACCGTCATCCGCTCCGACGAGCGCACGCGCCTCTATACCTCCAAGCAGGGGCTCGAGCTTCAGAACATCTCGGGTCGCTACGGCCCGTTCTGGGTCGCCGGCGCCGAGGCCCACCTCGAGCCGCTCGCCGACAGCGGACCTGAGCCGATGAGCCATCCCGGCGAGGAGCTGGTCCTGGTGCTCGACGGACGCATGACGTTCACGATCGACGGCGAGTCATACGAGCTCGCCACCGGCGACTCGATCCACTTCCGCACTGTCCGCCCACACGCGTGGGCCAACCCCGACGACCGGCCGGCGCGGGCCATCTGGCTCGCGATCCGCGGCTCGTAGGCCGGGTGCGAGAGGGGATGGCGCTGTGCGCATCGTCGTCGCGATCGGGGGCAACGCGATCATCGCCGAGCACGAGCGCGGCACCTGGAACGAGCAGCGGGCGAACGCAGCGACGATCGCGCGCCAGCTGGCGTCGCTGAAGCGCTCAGGCCACGAGCTCGTTCTCACGCACGGCAATGGGCCGCAGGTCGGCGCCCTGCACGTCCAGCACTCGCGCGCCGGGGAGGAGGTGCCCGCGCTCCCGTTCGACGCGCTTGTCGCGATGACCCAGGGCCAGCTCGGCTACCTGCTCCAGACGGCGATCGAGGAAGCCGATCCGGACGTGCGCACCGCGACGATCCTGACCCGGGTGTTGGTCCGCCAGGACGACCCGTCGTTCTCCAACCCCACGAAGCCGATCGGCCGGTTCTTCGACAGCGAGCGCGACGCTCGCCGCGCTGCGGGCACGGCTTTGACCGTCGCGCCCGATGCCGGGCGCGGCTGGCGCACGGTCGTGCCGAGTCCCCGGCCCCAGGAGATCGTCGAGTTCGAGCAGATCTCCGCCCTGGCCCGCGGCGGGATATTGGTGATCGCAGCGGGCGGCGGCGGCATCCCGGTAGTGCGCGGTCCCGGAGGCCTCAGCGGTGCTGAGGCGGTGATCGACAAGGATCGCGCCTCCGCGGTGCTGGCGGGCGCGGTCGGCGCGTCGCTGCTCGTGATGCTGACCGGCGTCGACTGCGTAGCGCTCGACTTCGGCACGCGTTGGCAGCGCGACATGGCGCGTTTGACCGTGTCGGACGCCGAGCGGCTGCTCGCCGAGGGCGAGTTCCCACCCGGGAGCATGGGTCCGAAGGTGGAGTCCGCGGCCCGATTCGTCCGCGAGACCGGCGGCGCAGCGATCGTGACGTGCGCCGAGCGGCTGCTCGACGCGGTTCAAGGCGGCGCCGGCACGCGGGTCGTGCCGGATGCGGAGGGCCCGTCGGCCACCGCATGGTCCAGTCCGGCCTCGGTCGCCGCGGCGTGAGCTGGCACGTCCGGGTAATCGCGAACCGCTACGCGGACAGCGTTCGGCTGATGAGCATCGCGCGGGCGGTCCGCGAGCGCGACGGCGTGACGCGGTGCGAGCTCGGGATGGGAACGCCGGCGAACCTCGCGGTGCTCGCCGGCTACGGAGCTGATGCACACGCGACGCCGGGTGATTTGGTGATTGCGGTCGAGGCACAGGACGCCTGCGCGACCGACGCGTTGGCGTGGGCCGAGTCGGAGCTGTCGGCACGCGCGCCCGAGGGTGGCGGCGACCGTCCCAAACACCGCGCGCGTTCCCTGGTCGTGGCTGCGCGCGAGCTCGACGGCGCCAACGTGGCGCTGATCTCGGTTCCGGGTGAGTACGCGGCGCTCGAGGCCCACCGCGCGCTCTCGTCGGGGATGCACGTGTTCCTGTTCTCCGACCATGTCCCGCTCGAGGCCGAGCTCGAGCTCAAGCGGCGCGGAACCGAGCTCGGTCTACTTGTGATGGGACCCGAGTGCGGCACCGCGATGCTCGGGGGGATCGGGCTCGGGTTCGCGAACGTGGTGCGGCCCGGGTCCGTCGGGATCGTCGCCGCCGCCGGGACCGGTGCGCAGGAGTCCGCCTGCCTGCTCGACGCGGCCGGCGTAGGCGTTTCGCATATCGTCGGCGTCGGCGGGCGCGATCTGTCCGCCGAGGTGGGCGCGCTGATGTTCCGAGCGGGGATGCACATGGTCGCGGCCGACGCCTCGACCGACACCTTGCTGCTCGTCTCCAAGTCTCCGACTCGCGCCGGGGTGGACGCTATCGCCGGCGACCTCCCCGACGGCGTCCGGATCGTCGCAGCGTTCGTCGGCTGGGACGGTGCGCCTGCGCCGTTCGAGGTGCATCCAACGCTCGAGGCGGCGGCGGCGGCCGCGGCCGGATTGGCACCGCCGGACGTGAGCGAGCTCGAGCGGGCGGTCGACGGGCGCGCCGGCATCGCGTCTGGGCGGTGCCTGCTCGGCCTGTATTCCGGAGGGTCGCTGGCGCACGAAGCCGTCACGCTGCTCGAACCCAAGCTAGGGCCGATCGCCGGCAACGCCGGGCACGGTTCCGCGCAGGCCGACGGCGGCCACGCGCTGATCGACCTCGGCGAGTCGGAGTACACGCAGGGACGGCCCCACCCGATGGTCGATCTCGAAGTGCGGACCGAGCTGCTCGGACGCGCCGCCGACGACGAGCGCGTCGGATGCGTGCTGCTCGACGTCGTCCTCGGGTTCGCCTCGCACCCCGATCCCGCGGGCGGGCTGGCCGAGGCGATTCGCCGAGTATCTGAGCGGACAATCGTGATCGCGCACGTCTGCGGGACGCCCGACGATCCGCAAGATTCGCGGCGGCAGACGGAGACGCTCACCGACGCCGGCGCGATCGTCGCGCCGACGAACGCCGCCGCCGCGCGGCTGGCGTTGAGGGCGCTCCGATGAGACGACTTCGGGTCGCGATGCTCACGTACTCGCTGCGGCCCCGCGGCGGGGTCGTCCACGCGCTGGAGATCTCCGAGGCGCTCGCGCGCCGCGGCCACGAGGTCGAGCTGATCGCGCTGGGGCCGCCCGGCGAGGGCTTCTTCCGCCCCCCGTCGGTGCCGTCGCGAATCGTCCGCTACGACCCGATCGACGCCCCATTCGACGAGCGGATCATGGCGATGCTCGCCGCCTATCGAGACGGGCTGGCCGAACCGCTCGCGCAAGGTCGGTTCGACCTGATCCACTCGCAGGACTGCCTGTCGGCGAACGCAGCGCTCGAGCTGCGCGACGCGGGGGTCGTCCCGCACGTGATCCGGACCGTCCATCACATCGATGACTTCACCTCGCCGTCGCTGGTCGAGTGCCAGAACCGCTCGATCCTCCGGCCCGACGCGCTGCTGTGCGTGTCCGAGCCGTGGGTCGCTCGGTTAGCCGGCGAGTTCGGCGCGGGCGCCGAGCTGGTCTCCAACGGGGTCGATACCCACCGGTACCGGCCGGCCCGGGACGTGGCCGAGCGCACTGCGGATCGAGCGCAATTCGACCTCGGTGACCGCTTCACGGTCCTGACCATCGGCGGGATCGAACCGCGCAAGGGCTCGCTCACGCTGCTCGAGGGTTTCGCGCGGCTGCGCGCGCTCGCACCCGAGCTCGACCCGCTGCTCGTCGTGGCCGGCGGCGCCACGCTGTTTGACTACCGCCACGAGGTGGACCGGTTCGCTGAACGCGTCGACGAGCTCGGATTGCGTGACACCGTGCGCGTCCTCGGGAGCCTGCCGGACGATCAGATCGAATCCCTGTATCGCGCCGCCGACGCGTTCGCGTTCCCCTCGACCAAGGAGGGGTTCGGGCTCGCAGCGCTCGAGGCGCTCGCGTCCGGGCTGCCGGTGGTGGCCTCGGCCCTTGACGAGTTCACGACCTACCTGTCGGACGGCCGCAGCGCGCTGCTCGTCCCCGTCGGGGACGGCGACGCGCTCGGCGCGGCGCTGGTGCGGCTGGCGCTTTCGGCGGACACCCGCGCGCGACTGCGAGCGGAGGGTCTGGGCGTCGCCGCGGACCACACATGGGACCGCGCCGCGATCGCCCACGAGCGCGCCTACGGCAAGCTGCTCGAGTCACTGCACGCCGTCGGTACCGGTCGTGTCTGAAGCCGCCGAGGTGACCGCCACCTGGTTGGGCGGGTTCGAAGCTCGCGTGGAGGCGCGGGGTCACGAGATTGCGGTCGACGAGCCGCCAGAGGACGGAGGAACCGACGCCGGCGTGATGCCGACCGAGCTGCTGGCCGCTTCAATCGCGAGCTGCTTCTGCCTGGCCCTCGCATTCTGCGCCCGCAAGCGCGCGCGGGAGCTTCCCGGTCTGCAGGTCGCGGTTCGAAAGGTCCGCGCGGGCCGCGAGCTCCGCATCGAGCGGTTCGAGATCGAGGCCCGAGCCGCGGTGCCCGAGGAGGAGCTGGCGGCGCTGATGGAGCCGGCGCGCCGCGTGTGCTGGGTCTCGAACACCCTTGCCCACGGCGTGGAGCTCAGCTATGGTTACACTTCTGTAGACGCTCGTACACAAAGGTAGATGCGTGGTCGAGAATCGAACACAGCTGGAACAGGTGCTTCGCGGGCGGCTCGGAGCCGCGTTCGCGCGGCACGCGTACGGGATGCGGCGGTGGGTCGACCTGTTCGCCGTTCGGATCCCCGAGATCAAGGACGCCTACCTGGCCGAGCTAGTCGCCGAGATCGTGCACAACAACGCGCGTCACGCGAGGCTGTTCCGCGAGCGGGCGATCGACCACGGCGTCAACCCCGACCTGTACGTGTGTCCGCCCGAGGGCGAGGCGACGTACGACGGGATGCCGCACGACACCAGCGACACGCTCGCCTACGCGCTGGGCTCGCTCGAGCACTTCGGCGATCTGCTCGCGGTGTACGCCGAGGTCGCCGAGTTGCCCGCCGACGTCGAGGTACTGTCCGCAGTCCGGGCCGACAACGACCGTGCCATCGCGCAGCTGCGCGAGCTCGTTGGCGAGGACGGCAGCAACGCTGCGGCCATCGCCCACGAGCTGTATCGCGTGCGCGAGCTCGCAGAGGCGCCGCTGTATGCCTACCGGCACTGACAGCGCGTACGCCGCGTCGTTTGCCGAACTTCAGCGAGACCTTCCGGCCTCTTCCGTGCGCGCCTGGCGGTTCCGCGCCCTTGCGGCCGCATCGCGTGCCGGCGCGCGGTTGAGCGAGGGTCTGCGCGTCGGGCACGAACACGGCTTCGACTCGGGGCCGTTCATGGACCACGTATACGGCAACGAGCCACAGGGGCGGACCGCCCTCGGGCGCGAGATCGACCGCCGGCTGCTCAGTCGCCGAACCTGCCAGGCGTTCCGCGAGATTCGCGTGCTCGCGCGGGAGGCTCTCGCGGAGGCCGCGGCGGCGTCCTCGGCGCCTGAGCCGCTGATCGCCGACCTCGCCGCCGGGCCGGCGCCGTACGTGTTCGAGGTTCTCACCGCGCACCCGAGCGCCCGTGCGTTGCTCGCTGACATCGATCCGGCCGCGCTCGCCCAGGCCCGCGCTCATGCTCTGCGTCTCGGTCTGACCGACCGAGTCGGCTTCATCGAAGCAAACGCGTTCGACCGCGCCGCGCTCGAGCGGATCGACCCCGCCCCGGACATCGTCGCCGAACTGGGGCTGTACGGCATCTACCACGACGACGCGCTGATCGAACACCACTTCGTCGACCTCGCGGAGACCATCGCTCCCGAGCAGATCGTGTTCAACGTGCAGACGCAGAACCCCGAGATCGAGCACATCGCCAGGGTGTGGCGCGATCACCGGGGCGAACGGTGCGTGTGGCGCCTGCGGCCGGTCGAGTCGATCCTGCGCTGGGCCGCGGCCGCGGGTTACGAGCCGGCGTCGAGTCGCTCCGACAGTTTCGGGATCTACCGGGTCGGGCGGCTGGTGCGCCGATGAGCGTTCTCACCTGGACCGAGGCGGTGGCGCTCGGCGACCTGCCCGTCAGTGAGCGGCTGCGACGTGTCCGCGCAAGCCACCACGGCATGTGGAACTACGTGACCTACCGGGACGCGATCGCGCTGATCGGCCTTGACCCCGCCACGATCTACCCGCAGGGCGCGACGCGTCTCGATCCAACCGAGTGGGCGGACCTCGGGTGGCTCACCTGCTTCTGCGGACCGCCCTCGGGAGCGGTCGAGGCGATGCGCGCCGCCGCCACCGCCGAGTCGCTCAATCAATACACCCCCGACCTGATCGAGCCCCTGCGCGACGCCGCCGCGTCGGCATTCGGGCGCTCGCGCGGAAATGGGTTCGAGGTCGTGGGCACCGAGGGCACGCAGGCCGCGGTCGCGCTCTCGCTGATGGCGACGGTCGATCCGGGCGACGAGGTGATCCTGTCCGACCCGGGCTACTTCCACATCCCGTCGGCCGTGCTCGCGGCCGGCGGCGTCCCGGTCGCGGTGCCGATCGGTCCGTCGAGCCGGTTCCGTCTCGACCCGGACGACGTCGCCCGCGCGGTCACGCCGCGCACACGGGCGATCTGCATCGTCGACCCGGTCAATCCGTACGGGACCGTCCAGACCCGCGACGAGCTGACCGCGCTCGCTGAGCTCGCCGACCGCCACGGTCTGCTCCTGATCCACGACGTCACCCACGCCCCGCTTGCCCTCGATCCGCAGGCCGAATTCGCGTCCTTGCCGGCGATGGCGCTGACCGACAACGCCGTCGCGGCAATGTCGGTGTCGCACTGCTACGGGATGGCGGGAGCGCGGATCGGGTTCCTCTCCGGACCCCCGGGGTTCGTCCGCGGCTGCCTCCAGCTGAAGGCGGCGCTCACCCGCCTGAACACGAACCTGATCTCGCAGCGCGGTGCGCTCGCGGCGCTCACCGATCAGTCATACCTGGAGCACGCCGAGCGCACGATCGTGTCGAACCTCCGCCACCTCGAGGCGACGCTCGACGACACGCCCGGGGTCGCTCTGGTCGTCCGGCCACAGCGCGGGCTCGCGTGCGCGCTCGACGTATCGGGGACCAGCGCGAGCGCGCAAGAGTTGATGGTGGCGCTGTTCGCGCGTCGCGTCGCCGTGTACCCCGGGGACGGGCTCGGCGACACCGGCGCCGACAGCACGATCCGGCTCAATCTGTCGCGTCCCGACGCTTGGGCGATGGAGCACCTGCGAGCGGTTCTGTCCGAGGCGGTCGACGAGGCTGCCTCGGGGCGCTGGCGCGACGACGTGGTGTCGTTGCTCGAGCGCAAGGGCACCGAGCGCGCGGCCCGGCTCGCGCGGCGGATTGGCGGGCGCGCGTGAACGGCTCGCCCGTGTGGGTTGCGGACGTCGAGCGCTTCAGCTCCAACCTGCATGCGTTCACCGCGGCCTGGCGTGCGGAGTGGCCGCAAACGAGGGTCGCGTACTCGTATAAGACCAACCGCCTCGTCGATTTCCTGCACGCGGCCGAACAGGCGGGCGCCGGCGCCGAGGTCGTGTGCGAGGCCGAGTACGAGCTCGCGATCGCGGTGGTCGAGACCGACCCGCGCAAGATCGTCGTCGACGGCCCGGCCAAACCCGACACGCTGCTGGCGCGCGCCGGCGCCGGCGGGGCGCTGGTGCTGGCGGACTCGATCGGGGACCTTCAGCGCGCCGCGGCCGCGGGCGTCGCCCGCATCGGCCTCCGGGTTGCACTGAACAGCTTCACCGGCGCCATCACGCGGTTCGGGATCGCGCCCGGCGAGATCGCGGCGACGGCGCGCGCCGCCGCGACGCTCGGCCTGACCGTTGACGCGCTCTCGACCCACCTGGTCTCGACGGACTTCGACGCGGCGACCGGCCGGGTCGTGGTCAGCTGGCCGCGCCCGCCCGCCGAACACGCCCGCGCGGCGGCGCTGCTCGCGGACCTGGCGCGAAGGCTGGCATCCGCCGGACATCGCATCGACACCATCGACCTCGGTGGCGGATTTCCGGGTGCGCCGGCGGTCGCGCCGCATGCACGCTCGGTCGCGGCCGCGTTACGTGAGGGCGGGTTCGACGGCACGCTGCTGCTCGAGCCCGGGCGGGCGATCGTCGCCGATGCGGTCGACCTCGTGTTCACCGTGGTGGCGGTCAAAACGCTCGCCGATGGCTCACGCTGCCTGATCTGCGACGCCGGCACGAACTTCCTCCCCGGTGCGCTGACCGCGCCGCCGCGGCTCGAAGCGCTCGACTGCGACGGCCCGCTGAGCCCCGCGATCGTGACGGGGCCGCTGTGCCTGAACGTCGACGTGATCAACCCTCGCGCGCAGCTACCAGAGATGGCACCGGGAGCGCGGCTCGTAGCGCGATCGGTCGGTGCCTACCAGCAGGTGGCGGTGACGGGGTTCGGAGAGGCGCCCCCGCCGGTGACCGTCAGAAGTCATGCCGAACAACCCGTTTCAGTCTGAGAGAGGAGCCTCATGAGCGAACGTCTGATCGTGATCGGAGGCGGTGGCGCCGGAACGGCGGCGTCGACGATCGCCAAGCGAACCAACCCGGACATGCGCGTCGCGGTGTTCAGCGAGTTCCCCGATATCGCGTACTCGCCATGTGGAATCCCGTATGCCCACGGCCGCGAGATACCCGAGTTCCAAAACCTGTTCCTCTCGACCGTCCAGCGCTACGTCGAGGACGGCCTCGAGATGAACATGGAGACGGCCGTCACCGACATCGACCTCGACCGGCGGACCGTGACCGCGCGCAACAAGCATGAGGGGTTCGACAAGCTCATCCTCTGCACCGGCTTTCACTGGGAGCAGCCGACCGTCCCGGGCGCGAACCTCGAAGGGCTCCACTACGTCAAGGACATCCGGCGCGCGATGGAGTTCGACAAGGAACTCGACTCGATGAAGCGCGCGGTGATTATCGGCGGCATGTGGCTCGGCGTCGAGATGGCGGGCGCGCTCGCTCGGCGGGGGCTCGAGGTCCAGTTCATCGACGAGGGCCCGTGGCTCCTGTCGGAGCTCGTCGACCCCGATGTCGCCGAACCCGCCCAGGAGGCACTCGAGAAGCTCGGCGTCAACGTCCGCATGGGGACGAAGCTGCTCGGCTTCGAGGGGGGCGCCGATGGACGCGTGCGCGCGGTATCGACCTCGGGGGGCGAGCTCGAGTGCGACGTCGCCGTGATCTGCCTCCACAAGCTCCCGAACACGTCGTTGGCCGAGTCGATCGGCCTGTCGCTCGGTACCACGGGGGCGATAGTCGTCGACGACCACATGCGCACCTCCGCGCCGGGCGTATGGGCCGCCGGCGACGTAATCGAGGTCCCGCACGGACTGTCGATGCTTCCGATCAGCGGGCTGACGGGGTCGCATGCGTACTCCCAGGGCCGCGTCGCCGGCGCGAACGCCGCCGGCGAGGACCGCGTGTACGACCCGGTGTGGATTCCCTGGGGGTTCATGTCCGGTGACTACACGATCGGCGGCTTCTCGATCGGCGAGACGCTGGCGGAGGCGATGGGAATCCCGTACGTCGTCGCCAAGGGAGTCGGCGTGTCTCGCGCGCGTTACTTCCCCGGCGCCGCGCGCACGCACGTCAAGCTCCTCGCCGAGCCCGGGACGCTGCGGCTGATCGGGGCCCAGCTCCACGGCGGCGAGGGGATCAAGGAGCGGTGCGACTTCCTGGCGTTCGTCGGCAAGCGCGGCGCGACGCTCGAGGACCTGGCGTGGATGGAGAACATCTATTCGCCGCCGATCGGAGCCCTGTACGAGCCGATCCAGATCGCGGCCCAGAACGGGCTGGCAGAGCAGAAGGCGCGGCAGCGCGAGGCGGTGCCGGCGTGAGCTCGTTCGCCGATCAGAAGCGTCGCCTCCGCGCACGATCCGAGCACGTGCTGCGGATGGCCGCGATGGAAGACGTCGCCCGGCGCTACCCGCGCCGGACGGTCCCGTCCGCGCTGGCCGACGAGGGCCCGTTCTGGCGGTTCGTGTTCGTGCCGCTGTACCGCCGCGTGCCGTGGGAGTTCAAGCGGAACGCGATGCGCAAGCTGAAGATGACCGCACAGGGTTGGCCCGAGCAGTCGCGGCGGTTCGGCGAGCCATGGCGCCCGCCGACCCGGCCCGGTGGCGGATAACGTCCAACTCGCCCGGGCCGCTTCAGCGAAACTGCATTTTCCCGCCACCAACGCGGCTAACGTCAATCTCGCTGTATGCAACGCGTCGAGTTGGACGTTAGCCGCCACCGTCACGCCACTCGCGAACGGAAATACGCCGCGTTCAACTCGGTGAAGTGCTGCCATTCGTCGGGGACCTCGTCCTGGGCGAAAATCGCGTCGACCGGACACGCCTCGACGCACGCATCGCAGTCGATGCATTCCTCGGGGTCGATGAACAGCTGATCGATCTCGGCGTAGCCGGGTTCCTCGGGCGTCGGGTGGATGCAGTCGACCGGGCACACCTCGACGCACGAGTTGTCCTTGACCCCGATGCACGGCTCAGCGATCACATACGCCATTCGAAACCTCCGACCGGACGACCTTTTTCACAGCCAGCCTGGGAAAACTATCACGAGCGCGAACCTTTTTACAAATTGCCGCTGTGCAAAACTTGACACCGGCAATGGACCTTTCCGCGCCGCCGCCCGACGATGCGCTAGCCCAGCCGACACGCGCGCGCCTGTTCGGGCTGCTCGGCGACCTACGCCGCCCGACCGGAACCGAAGAGCTCGCCGAACGCCTCGGACTCCATCCGAACGGCGTGCGCATCCACCTCGATCGCCTGCATAGCGAAGGGCTCGTCGAGCGCGAGCGAATCCGCCAGGCGCGCGGACGGCCGCGCGACATGTGGACGATCGCCTCGGACGCACGTCCCGGCGGCGCGGCTCCGAGCGGCTACGAACAGCTCGGGCGGTGGCTGGCCCGCGCGCTGGCGTCCAGCCCGACCAGCGCTCGCAAGGTCGAGGCGACCGGCCGCGAGATCGGACGCGAGCTCGCACCGGCCGGCAATGGCGGCCCCGCTGAACCAAGAATGCACGCGGTGCTCGCCTCGCTCGGCTTTCAGCCACGGCGGGAGCCGCACCCGCCCGCCGGCATGACCTACCGCCTCTGCAACTGCCCGTATCGCGAGGCGGCGAGCGAGAATCCCGAGGTCGTGTGCGGCCTCCACCGCGGCATGACCCGCGGCTTGGTGGACGTGATCGCACCGGCCACCAAGCTGACCGGATTCACTCCGAGCGACCCCCACGAGGCGGGATGCCGGATCGAGCTTACGGGCGGGCTTGACGCGGATAGCCGCACCGAGGAGCGGCGGCCCGTCTAGACAATGCTCGCGCTACTGCTGGTCGCGGGATCGCTCGGTCTCAACAACCTTGCGGCGTCGATTGCGATCGGCCTGTCCGGCGTCGATCGGGCGACGCGGACCCGGACCGCGCTGGCGTTCGGGTTGTTCGAGGCCGGCATGCCGGTGGTCGGGCTCCTGATCGGCCGGCAACTCTCACATGCGCTCGGCGGAGCGGCCGATACCGTGGGCGGACTGGTGTTGATCGCGGTCGGCGCGCAGGCCACCGTCTCCGCCGTCCGTTCTCCGCGCAACTCCCCGCGGCCGGTCGACCCTCAGCGGCTCGCGAACCTGCTCGTCCTCGCCGCCGCTCTCAGCATCGACAACCTCGTCGTCGGATTCGCGCTCGGCGCCTACCGCGCCCCGCTCGTGCTCAGCGTCGCGATCATCGCGATCGTCAGCGTGGCCCTGTCGATGCTCGGCCTCGAACTCGGCGCGCGCCTCGGCGCGAGCGTGGAGCATCGCAGCGAGCTGGTGAGCGGAATCGTGCTGATCGCCGTCGGCGTCGCGATCCTCACCGGCCTGTTGTGAGCCGGGTCAGTCCGGATCGCCCCCGTCGCGGTCCGCGGCCTTGATGCGGGTCTCGAGCGTTCGCAGCGCGCGCACGACCTGATCCAAACGCTCCTGCGCGTCCTCGACGAGCTTGGTGATCTCGTCGATCTGGTTGGCCTGCGTCTTCAGTTGGTCTGTCATCTGATCTATCCCCCGGCAATGCGATAGACGGGGCCGTCGAGCGAGACCGCGTAGATGCGCCCAAGCGCGTCCTCGCCAAACGACGACATGTTGTGGACGGACAGGCCGGTGTCGCGATCCCCGGTCGCGTGCCCTGGGCTGAGCTTGGCCGACCTGATCTCAGGCTTGCATAGGTCGCCGTAGACGTACCGGCCGTACAGCGCCGGCAGCGAGTGGTCCCGGACGACGAAGCCGCCGATGATCGCGCAGTACCCCTGCCTGTGGAGCGTGACGAGCACCGGGAACACCGCTCCGGGAGCATTCCCGGGCTTGTTGCGGCGGTCCCCCTCGAAGATGCTCCAGCCATAGTTGGCGCCGGCCCCCGTGCGCCGGGGCGCGTAGTCGACCTCTTCCTGTTGATCCTGTCCGACGTCGCCGATTATGAGCGCTCCGGTCAGGCGATCGAACGAGAATCGCCACGGATTCCGCAAACCGTAAGCCCAGATCTCGGGGCGCCTGCCGGACTTGCCCGCGAACGGGTTGCCCGCGGGGACCGAATAGCCGCCGTTCGGACCGGGGGCTATCCGCAGCACCTTCCCGAGCAGCACGGCGGTGTTCTGCCCCTCGTTCATCGGGTCGTCCTCGTTGCCGCCGTCGCCGACGCCGATGTACAGGTCGCCGTCCGGTCCGAACTGGAGTTGGCCGCCGTTGTGGTTGGAGTACTGGTGGTGCGGGATCGTCAAGACGGATCTGGCGCTAGCGGCGCCCGCAAGGTTCGGATTGCCGCCGGCGCGTCGATACTGGACGATGTGCGGATCTCCGTTGGAGCCGGTGTAGTCGACGTAGAACCGGCCGCTCTGCGCGTAGTCGGGCGCGAACGCAATCGACAGCAGACCCTGCTCCTCGCCGCCCGAGTTGACGAGCCTCGAGATATCCAGGAACGGTCGCGTGAGTCGATGACCGTTCACCAGCACGACGATCACGCCCCGTTTCTCGACGACGAACAGGCGGTGCGCGTCGCCCGGCGCCCCGGTCACGTACGTCGGCTGCTGGAACACCCCGACGCGCACCAAACGAAGGCCCGCCGATCTCGCGGCGGAGTCGACCGCAGCGGGCGGCGATGACGCGCCGCACCCGGCGAGAAGCAACGCCCCCAGCGCGGCCACGAGCCCCTTCGTCATCCGCATCGAGTTACCGTAGCGCTGCGCTACCGGCAAGCACAGCCGCGGCGTTCTCGCTCGGCGACTCGCCTTCCGCCGGAACTGCTGCCGCGCGCGCGAGCAACACGACCAGCAGCCCGGCGAACACCATGATGCTGCACGCCACGCGGAGTGATGTCAGCTGCGCCACGCCACCGATCAACGGCGGGCCGCCGAGAAAGCCGAGGTAGCCGAGCGAGGTGACCGCGGCCAGCGCCGGCCCGGTCGACACGCCGGGCTGATCAGCGCCGGCTCGGAACAGCGTCGGCACCACGCCGGCCAGCCCGAGTCCGAGCGCGGCAAACCCGGCGATTGCCGCCGGTGCCGTCCCCGCCGCGAGGCCGGCGGCGAATCCCACCGCGGCGAGCGCGCCACAGCGGCGGAGCAGGCCCACTGATCCCCACCGGGTCCACAGGCGATCGGTCATCAACCGCCCCGTCCCCATCGCGACGCTGAAAACCGCGTACGTGATTGCGCCGAGCGCCGCCGATCCGGCGAGGTCGTCGTGGACGAGCTTCGCGCTCCAGTCGGACGACCCGCCTTCGGCCATCAGGCAGAACAGGCACGCGATCCCGAGCAGCACCAGACGCGACGGCAGCGCGCGCCAGCGCATCGTCGGCGCGTCTGCGTCGGCATCCTCGTCCCGAACCAGCAGCGGGCGGGTGGCGATGAGCCCGAGCCCGCCGAACGCCACCGCAGCCGCGGCGAAGTGCGGAAGCGGGGCGACGTCGAGCGCGGCCGCCAACGCGCCCAGGCCGGCGCCGGCGAATCCGCCGAACGAGAACGCGGCATGCAACGAGGAGAGGATCGGGCGCTTCATGTAGCGCTCGACGGACACGCCCTGCGCGTTCATCGAGAGATCCATCGCCGAGCTGGTCAGACCCACGACGAACAGTCCGCCGGCCAACGCCACGACGCTGCGTGCCAACGCCGGCAGCAGGAGCGCCCCCATCAACCCGCCGAGCGCCAGCCGGGTGAACGTCCGGCTCGAGCGGCCCGGCAGCATCCGCCCGACGAGCGGGATCGCCACCACGGCTCCGACGGCCGGCGCGAGCAGAGCGAGCCCGAGCACGCCCGTCGTCGCATCGACCCGATTCGACAGCGCCGGGATCCGCGACGCCCACGTCGCGAACAGCGCGCCGTTGACGAAGAACACGACCGTGATCCCGACGCGGGCGGAGCCCGCGCGCGTGGACGCGATACCGCGGTTCATGCGCGGAGCACGTCGATGCCGAGCGCTCGATACGGAGCGAGCGCGTCGTCGTCCGCGTCGGTGTCCGTGACCAGGCACGTGACGGCGCTGAGCGGCGCGACGACGACCGACATCGCCGTGCCGAGCTTGTCGTGGTCGGCGAGCGCGATGACCTCTGCCGCGCCCTCGATCATCGCCGCCTTCACGTGGCGCTCCTCGAGGTCCGAGGTGGTCACACCGATCTCAGGGTGCAGCCCACAGACGCCGAGGAACACGACATCCGCGCGGATCAGACGCAGCGCCTCGACCGCCGGTGCACCGACGGTGACCAGCGAATTCGGACGCAGCGTGCCGCCCACGACCGTCACCTCGAGCCCGGGGTGATCCGCCAACACGAGCGCGATCGGAGGGCTCGTCGTGGTCACCCGCGCGCGAAGCTGCGGCTTGTCGAGCAGAGCCCGCGCGACCTCGAGCGTCGTCGTTCCGCCGTCGAGGACGACGAGCTGGCCGTCGCGGACGCACTCGGCGGCCCGGCGGGCGATCGACGCCTTCGCCTCCGGCGCGCGCCGGGCCCGCGCCTCGAACGGCCCGGCGTCGCCGTGGCGAGGCAGCGCGCCGCCGTGGACGCGCCGCAGCAGGCCGGCGTCGTCGAGCTCGCGCAGGTCGCGGCGGATCGTGTCCGAGGAGACGTCGAGCTCGGCGGTCAGGTCGGCGGCTAGGACGCGGCCGTGGGAGCGGAGCCGGTCGAGGATCAGGGCCCGGCGTTCATCGGTCAGCACCTGCCGGATCCTACACGTTTATGCAGGCTCGTGCACGAACGTGCATGAGTCCGCACCCCGGCAGGACATGACATCGTGCGTCGAAATGGCCAACGAAGCGCAACTGATCCTCGCCGGCGGGGGACTGCTCGCGGCCGGTGTGCTGGCTTCGGCGGTGGCAGCCCGCGTCCGACTCCCGGCGCTGCTCCTGTTCCTGGGGCTGGGGATGGCGGTGGGGAGCGATGGCTTTGACTGGATCGACTTCGCCGACTATTCGCTGGCCCACCTGTTCGGGACAGTCGCGCTCTTGCTGATCTTGTTCGAGGGCGGACTCGCGACCGGATTCCGGGCGCTCCGCCCGGTGCTCGGACCGTCGGTCTCGCTGGCCGCAATTGGCACGGCGGGGACCGCGCTGATCGCGGGCCTCTCCGCCAGCTGGCTGTTCCACTTCTCGATCGCGGAGGGCCTGCTGCTCGGCGCGATCCTGTCGCCGACCGACGGCGCGGCGGTGTTCGCGCTGCTGCGCGGGGTTCGGCTCCCGCGGCAGCTCGCGCTGACCCTCGAGGGAGAAGCCGGGCTGAACGATCCCGTGGCCGTGATGCTCGTGCTGGTGATGGTCGAGGTGATTCGCGTTCCGGGATACGGGCCACTCGATGCCATCTGGTTCCTGTTCAAGCAGCTGGCTGTCGGGGGTGGCGTCGGCTTGCTCGTCGGCGCGCTCGCCACGGCCGCGCTCAAGCGGTTGGAACCAGCCCCATCAGGTCTGTCGTTGGTGGCCTCGTTCGCGACGGCGGCGATCGCCTACGGCGCGGCCGCCTCGCTCGACGGATCTGGGTTTCTCGCGGTGTACCTCGCCGGCCTCGCTATCGGCGACGCCGAGGTGGCGTCGAGACGTTCGTTGCTTGCATTCCACGAGGGGCTGGCGGCGGTGGCCGACATCGGGATGTTCTTCGCGCTCGGCCTGCTCGTGTTCCCGAGCCAGTTCGGGGCGGTGCTCGTCCGGGGCACGCTGCTGGCGCTGCTGCTCGCGTTCGTCGCCCGTCCGGTGTCCGCGCTCATGGCCACGGCACGCAGTCGTTTCACCGGCCGAGAACGGGTCCTGATCGGTTGGGCCGGCCTGCGCGGCGGAGTTCCGGTCGTGCTCGCGACGCTTCCGCTGATCGAGCACGTGCCGCGCAGCCTCGAGTTCTTCAACCTCGTGTTCTTCGCGGTGCTGGTCTCGACGCTGATCCAGGGAGCGACCGTCGAGCTGCTCGCAAACCGTCTAGGCATGAGCTCGGCCGAGGCCGCATGACAGCGATTGTGCTCGCCGTGCCCGTGGGTATCGTAGATTCGGTGGGCGTTCGGCTCGTCCGCCCGTGACGCTCCTTGGCCGACCCAAATGCTCCAGGTCAACCTCCCTCACACGGTTCAAGCTCCGGGAATCGCCCGTCGCTCGCTCGCGGACTGGCTGGCGCCGACTGTCGAGGCCGACGAGCTCGACACGGCGAGGCTGCTCGTCAGCGAGCTCGTCACGAATGCCGTCGTCCACGGCCAGGGCGACATCACGCTCCGAGCGACGCTCGACGAGGATCGCCTGATGGTCGAGGTGATCGACGAAGGCCGCGGGTTCGAGCTCACGGTCCGTCAGCAGGATTTCGCCAGCATCGGCGGACGCGGGCTCGCGATCGTCGACGCCGAAGCCAGCCGATGGGGGATCCATGAAGGTACGACCCACGTGTGGTTCGAGCTCGAACGACCCGGTCCGCGGCTCGGACGCGCGCAGCGACCGGGCGGCTGAGCGATCAGCCCGTCACGCGGAGCCCCGGGCCGGATCGCGGGCGGGATCGCGACTCTCGGACCCTGACCCGCTGCCCTCGACCCGCGGACGCACCGTCCCGGACTCCTGCAGCCGGCCCGCGAAGCTCACCACCATCTCCAGCTCTGCCTCGCACTCAGGCGAGCCGACGCGGTGGGCCATGACGGCGCTGCGCCATTTGGCCGTTGTCGCAAAACCACAGGCGCGACAGCAATACAGCGGCACGAGCCATCGATTCCCGCGCGCCGGCTCATCGAAACCGCAAAATAGGTAGCCCCCGGTTCCAACCTAGGTCGCCGCTTCCGATGCGGCCGGTGGCAGTGCGCGGTTACCGTCGTCCGATGCCCTACGGCCACCATCTCCAGGTCGCAAGCGCCATGGAACGCGAGGCGCCAGCCGTGGCGCTTGCCGGCGTCGCCGCGTCGGAGCTAATCACGCCGGCCGAGCTGCGGCTGGCGTCGCGCAACCACGGCATGCCGCTCGAGGCGCTCGCCTACGACCGGACGCCGGTGGGATTGCACTACCTGCTGATCCATTACGACATACCGGTCGTCGATCCGGCCACGTGGAGGTTGACGGTTGGCGGACGCGTTCGCCGCGAGCTGTCGCTGTCACTCGAAGATCTGCGTCGCCGGCCCGCCGTGACGCGCGCGGTGACCCTCGAATGCGCCGGCAACGGCCGCGCACACCTGTCGCCACGCCCGGTGAGCCAGCCATGGCTGCTCGAGGCCGTCGGTACGGCGCAGTGGACCGGCACCTCGCTGCGCGGACTGCTCGAGGAAGCCGGCGCCGACCGCCACACCGTCGAGGTCTTGTTCCGCGGACTCGATCGCGGGATCGAGGGCGGCGTCGAACAGCACTTCGAACGCAGCCTCCCACGAGCCGAGGCGATGCGCGAAGAGGTGATGATCGCGTACGCGATCAATGGCCAGCCGTTGCCGGCGCAGCACGGTTTTCCGGCTCGGCTGATCGTGCCCGGCTGGTACGGGATGGCTAGCGTCAAATGGCTCGATCGGATCACCGTTCTCGACGTCCCATTCCGCGGCTACCAGCAGGCCCACGCATACCGCATCCGGGAGCGCCCCGACGAGCAGGGCGTGCCCGTGTCCCGAATGCTTCCGCGTTCATTGATGATCCCGCCCGGTCTGCCCGAGTTCGCTACCCGCGACCGGACGGTCGGCTTGGATAGGTGCACGCTCCGCGGCCGCGCGTGGTCTGGCTTCGGTCCGGTGACGCGCGTCGAGGTCAGCGCCGACGGCGGCCGGAGCTGGTCTGACGCGAGCCTTGGCCCGACGACCGCAAGATGGGGGTGGCGCAAGTGGGAATGGGAATGGGGCCCGCGGGACGCCGGGATACACGAGCTCTGCAGCCGCGCCACCGATACCTCGGGGCGGAC
>OBLV0100000137.1_pt1 | contig 24120 bp, 28 predicted proteins | sample 1520071 | NCBI WGS metagenome assembly OBLV01 (sample SAMEA3888446, study PRJEB22518) | metagenome | reverse complement strand
GTCGTGCTGGCTTCGAGTAATCATGGCGCCGGCTTTTACCGGCGTTCCGATGTCGACACAGATAGTGATGACCTAGGGGACGACCTGCCGCCCCGGCCGGATACGTTTTATGGCTGGAGCAAGGCCGCACGATCCTATCGAGGATGCGGAGCGGTTTGCACCGACGCTGATTTCACAATATGGCGAATTGCATCACGGGGACCCGGAGTCCGATCTAGTCGGAGACGAATTCTGCGTCGCGCCACTGGGTGAATCGATGTCCTGAATGACACGGAGATGGAGGCCCCAGGTGGAACGGGAGAGTAGTGCGGCGGGTCAAGGCCCTGGGCTCGGCGCCACCGCAGAAGTATCAGTGCCTGGGCCCGGGGATATCGCCGTTGGGGCGCTGGGCACCTGCCCCTGAAGAAACAACTCGCACAGCGTCGAGGGGTCGGGCTGGAGCGATACGAGGGTCTCGCCGTCACTGGGGACCAAGAGGTTGTCGTTGATACACACGCCGCCCGCACTGGCAAAGGCACAGGCCAGCACCGCCTGGTAGTTCAGCGCCTGATGGGCGTAGAGCAGGGCGTACGGGTCCAACCAGCCGGCGTTCTTGTTGTAGAAGGCAATCAGGTAGGCCGTGCCCACGTGCTGGTAGACGGGGAACAGCGGTAGGTTGGGTGGCGAGCAGGGCACCATGTCGTAGGTGTTCTGGATGCGCAGCGTCTGCGTCGCTGGGTCCTTCTCCCGGGGCTGGGAGTCGTAAAGCTCGGCGAACGCGGGGTTACCTACCTGAGGGCCGGCGTAATTGTAATTGGAGTACGCGATGTCCCGGTAGTCCGACAGCGCCAGGTCGAGGGTGAACAACTCGCACAGTGCAGCGCCGAGGCTGTGGCCGGTGACGAGGAGCCGGTGGATTGGCTGCGCGGATGCGTGGTACTTGGCGAGAAGACCGAAAAGCTGCGTCTGCATGGACGGTGTGCCGCTCACGGCTGTGCTGTAGATGCTCCAGAAGCCACGGGAAACCATGGCCTCCGGAGAGGGGGAAGCCTGAAAGGGCACGAAGTATTCCTGTTCCCAGAACCCCGCGTCCTCGAAGACGTCGAGCATGGAGTAGGTGCCACGGAAAGAGAAGATGTAGGTGTAAGGCGCCGACTGCGAGCGAAAGACCACGCCGAAACACTCAACTTGGTTGAGTATGCTGAAAACCGTGTCGATCCCGGTCCAGCAATCCACCAGATCGTAGCCGGTGGGTGGGGTGACATTCCGAGGATTGCACTTGGCCGGAGCATGCGGGTCGAGCGCGTAGTATGACTCGATACTCGCGTCGATCAGCAGCGAAGCTAACGACGGGTCTATTTTTGTGGTCACAGGCATTGGTGGCTCCGGTTGCTGGATAGTGAGTGGGTGCGGCCATGGCGAACGTACAGTACCGCCTGCGAGGCCTCCGTGGTGTCTATTTGCCGATTGAGCTTCACCACCGTTCGGGAGTGAACAAAGCAGGTCCAGCGAGCTGCCAGAGGATGACTGCTTACCCTACGAGGGGCAGCCGCTTATTGTGTTGCAACTCTCACCATGGGTGCGCTGACCCAGCTGGCCGGCATCCGCAACCACATCGACTACGAACGCGAAGGCCTGACAGTCGACAAGATGGGCCGGAGCGGCATGCGGCCGGATGAGATCACTGAATACGTCCGTAATGGGCGCCGACCGGCACCTTGAACAGGGGACGGTGGCCTCGACGTCAAGCCTGTTGCTGATCGCTCATGCCGTTGACGAAGAGCAGGCGTCGGCTCAGGGCTGTCTGTCGTACCGCGAGTGCCTTCGCGTACTCGGAGGAGTTGTACCAGCGCTGCAGCTGTTCCATGGACGGGAACTCGACCACGACGATGCGCTGGCGGCTCGGCCAGTCACCACCCTCGGGCAACTCCGGATCCGCCCCCCGGACGAGGTATCGGCCCCCATGCTGAGCGATCGACGCACTTGCCAGCTCGCGATAGCGCTGGCCCTGCGCTTCGTCCAGCATCTCAACCTCAGAGATCGCGTAGGCTGTCACGGCCTCATCACCTCAAGCACCTCTCGGATTCGTGGGTCACCGCATCCCACCCTGGTCGCGCGCGCTCGTCAAACAATCCGGTCGTCTCCTGCTACAGCGCGTGCTGATCAATGGCGGTGACCAACGGTAGCAAGTGGAATGGAAAACGCCCTGCGGACAACGGCGGTAGCCGCAACAGGACCGGTTCTCGCACTTTGCGCGGTAAACGTCGGAATTGGCGCCGTTGATACACGTGGTGAGCTGCGGTGGAAGGCCGTGGCGAATGGCCCAGTCAGCAGAACTGCGCTGAATGATCGACCGATCATGGGCATGATCGTTGTTTGGGTGCCACCTGCCGGCGTGCGAGGGCGCACCGGTCCACCACCTGATCGCCTCAGCGGCCGTTGCGCGTAACCGGGCAGGTTCGTCGCGTGCCCGGACGAGCCTCAGCAGCTGTGACATCCGGACGTTGCCGGTGTCGGGTTCCCCGATGCGCTCGCCAAGGGCGCTTGCCTGGGCGATCAGTTCGTCGGCATCGTCCAGCCGGCCGTCGATCATCGCGAGGGCGCCGCGGCGGGTGAGGACCAGGTAGTCGTGGCGGGGCTGGCCGAACCGCTTCGCGGCCGGGGAGAAAGTCGCACAGCGCGGCCCGAAACGCCGCCGAGCCCTCTTCGAGCAGGGCGTTGGCGGTGAGCAGCAACCCTTCGGCGTGCCTCTCGGCGTCTCCGGTGCGCTCCGCCAGCTCCGCGATCTCTCGCGCGACGTCGATCCGTTCGGCGGCGCGGCCGGGGATCCACAGCGCGTCATGGCGGGCCAGCAGGCATGCGGCCAGCGTCTCCGGGTCGTCGAGCTTGCGGGCAGTCGCGAGCGCCCGCTCGGACAGCTGGGGCGGGCCCGCGGCCGTTGGGCGGGGACCGAATGGTGCAGCGCCAGCCGCTGCGGGACCGCGAGTCTGACGGAGATGGTCTCGCGGAACAGGTCGTGCGCCAGCCGGGTCCGGGTGCCTTCGGCAGCGCGGACCAGAACGCCCGCCCGCACCCCCTCCTCGACGACCAGTGCCAGGTCGCGGCGTCGACCCCGCACACGTCGCCGAGCACATCCGGCAGCAGCTCGTCACCGGCCAGCGCGGCGGCTTCGACGAGCGCCCGACAGCCCGCAGAAAGCCGCTCCACCCGCCGGGCCACCAGATCGTGGGTCGCGGCCGGAACCGCTCCAGCCGGCGGCCCAGTGCAGATCATCGAGCACCACAAGCGTCGGCGCGTGCCGGGCCAACCGTTCCAGAAACCGCGCGAGCGCATCGAACAGGCGCAGCCGGGCCAGCCGCGGCCGGGCTGACCAACGTGTGGACCCGCGAACTCGACGGCGAGCGGCTCGATGTTGAGGCAGCCGGGTTCGACGCGGTGATCTCCCGGCTGGGTCTGATCTACTTCCCCGACCAGCCCGGCGCGCTGGCCGGGCAGTACCGCGCGCTGCGTCCGGATGGCCGGATCTCCGTGATCGTCTACTCGACCGCGGAGCGCAACGGCTTCTTCTCGATCCCGATCTCGATCATCCGTCGCCGAGCCAAGCTGCCGCCACCCGCGCCCGGCCAGCCCGGACCTTTCAGCCTCGGCGGTCCCGGGGTGATCGAGGATGCCTTCCGGCAGTCCGGCTTCCGAGGGCCCTGCGAGCTGATCATCACCTGGGGAATGAAGTGACCCCAGCCATGGTCACGGCCAGGTTTCCCAGCGCTGGGTCAGTTCCTGCAGGAACCGGCCGGTGTCGCCGGCGAAGCCCACGTCGTTGATGCCGTTCCGAACCACATCGACCTGCCGGTGCGGCTCGACCCTGATGATCGTCGCCGACCCGGAGGCGACGGACTGATCTCGCGCGGCGTCGCCGTCGATCACCAGGAACTCATCGCCGAACGTGGTGTTGGCACTCGCGGCCGTGACGGCCACCTCGCGCCCAGTGCGGTTGGCGCTACTGACATAGAGATGACCTCGCTCTGCCAGCAGCGGGCGGATCTGGCCGAGCCAGCCAAGCATGACTCCCAGCCATCCCTTCGACGTCGACGGTCGCATCCAGGCAGGGCCGCCCTCCCCGACCGGCAGCATCAGGTTCAGCAGCTCATGGGCCGAGAGCCACCGAGCGAAGGCGAGGGTGTCCTCGTCGAGCTCGACATACGGTGTCACCAGGGCGAAATCGGCCACGGCCACGCCAGTGGCCTGTTCGGCAGGCCTGCCCTTGGCCACATTAACCGCCGCAGCGTCGGACCCTGCTACGACGTAGGGAAGGGGTGTCGGCAGCGGCACGACAACGGGGATGCTGGCGTCCAGCGCTCGTCCGACCTGCCGGAGTCCCTCCTCATCGGCTCGCACAATGGTCATGACCCACCCTTCTTCGCCACAGCCGCAGGCTCCCAGCACTTATCAAGGAGAAGCAATGAGCAAGCGATCAGGACCGTTCTGGGACGGGGTGGAGGGACGTGCGCCGATGCCGCGGGCCGCGGCCACCTTGGGGCTGGAGTTCGTCGACGCCGACATCGAGAATGGCGCGATCGAGCTCGCCTTCACCGCGACCGAGGACTTCACCAACCCGACCGGCAACGTGCTCGGGGCCTTCGTCGCCGCGATGCTCTACGACACGGTAGGGCCCGCACTGCTCGCCACGCTCGACCCCGACCAGTTCCAGTCCACTCTGGCGCTGAACGTGCAGTTCCTCCGGCCGGTGCGGCCGGGACGCATCATCGGCAAGGGGCGCATCGTCCACCGCGCCGGCGACATGGTCTTCCTCGAAGCCACCCTCATCGACGGTCAGCAGGCGACCATCGCCACCGCCACCGCGACCGCCCGCGTCATCGCTCTCGAGCACGCGCGGTCCGCGGTATGACCCTCCGGGTCCAGGACCCGGCCACTGCGCCCGTTCAATGGACCGCCTCGGACATACTCGCATAGATGGAGCAGCATTCGGTCGTTACGCCCCGGGTGGCAACGGTGGCGGAGGCTGCGATCGTCGCCCAGTTGCTGGATGCGTTCAACCGGGAATACAGCACGCCCACGCCCGGGCCCGCAATCCTCGCTACCCGGCTCCGGCGGCTGCTGGGCGGCAGAGACGTGATCGCCCTGCTGGCGGGTGATCCGGCCGTCGCCGTCGCGCTGCTGACCCTGCGCCCCAACGTTTGGTACGAGGGTCCGGTTGCCCTTCTCGACGAGCTTTATGTCGCGCCGGAGCTGCGCGGACGAGGAGTCGGCTCCGCGCTGCTCATGGCTGCCGAGGCCACGATCCGAGAGCGCGGTGGCGAGTTACTCGAGATCAACGTCGACGGTGACGATGTCGACGCCCGCCGCTTCTACGAACGGCACGGCTACATCAACACCGAGCCGGGCCAGGACCAGCCGCTTCTTTACTACTACCGGGAGCTGACGGATGCCCCGATGTGATGAGAGTGCGTGAGAGCTGTCGGGTGCGCAGGATCGTCGCCACCACATTGCTGATCGCCGCGACCTTCGTGGGGGGATGCGGGGGCAACCGTGCTGACCATGGCGCTGGGTCGTCGCCTGATAGCTCGCGAGCGCAGATCAGCCTCACCAGCGCGGAGTTCTCTGCGGGCGGTCAGCTGCCGGATCGCTACACCTGCCACGGTGCTGGTCTGTCACCACCGCTTCGGTGGTCGAGCGTGCCGGCGGAAGCGGCTGCGGTAGTGGTCATCGTCGCCGATCCGGACGCGCCGAGGGGCCCGTACATCCATTGGGTCGTCTTCGACCTGCCGCCCCAGGTACGTAAGTTGGCGTCGGCGACCATCCCGCCGCAGGCGCGGCAGGGAAGAAACAGTGCGGGCACGATTGGTTACACGCCGCCGTGCCCGCCCAGCGGTACACATCACTACCACTTCACCGTCGTCGGTTTGCGCGATCGAATCGAGCTTCCCGATGGTGCTCCGCAAGACCTGGCGATCCAGCAAATCTGGGCCGAGGCCGTGGCGCGCGGCACGCTGGTCGCCACGGTGACACACCGCTGAATGCCGCCAGGCCGTCACTCACGCAATGTCACCACCTGCCGCGCCCGGCTGGCACTAGAGTTTCGTGCATGAGAAGCATCGAGGTCCATTACGAGCTCACCGGGCCCGCCGACGCCCCGGTGCTGGTGCTGTCCGGACCGCTGGGCAGCACCCTGGAGATCTGGCAGCCACTTGCCGAGCGCCTGGCCGAGCGGTTCCGGGTCCTGCGCTACGACCATCGCGGACACGGCCGGTCTCCCTGGCGTGCCTCCTACATTCCGGATGACGGACCTTTTGAGGTCCGTCCCCTCCCGTATGGTTCCTACGCGATCGTGAACATGGCCTTTGATGTGCTGGCGCTGCTGGACCGGCTCGGCATCGAGCAGGTGGCTTTCTGCGGCGTCGAACTGGGTGGGAGTGTCGGCCTCTGGCTCGCGGCGCACGCCCCGGAGCGGTTGTCGTCCCTGGTACTGTGCAGTACCAGCGCCCGTTACGAGGACGACGGCCCGTGGAATGAGCGGGCGTGGTCACTCCGGTTTGGGGGCACCGGTGGCATAGCTGCCGAGGTGGTAGCCGGCTGGTTCAGCCCGGAATGGGCGGCGGCGCACCCGGAGGCCGTGGAGCAGGCGATCCAGATGGTCACCAAGACCACGGAGGACGGCTTCGCCGAATGCTGTATTGCCCTCGCTTCCTGGGACGCACGCAAGCTGCTCGGCCGGATCTTGACACCCACTTTGGTGCTCACGCCTGCCCCGGAGGCTGGGAAGCCGGTGGATCCCCAGGCCAAGGCCCTGGCCACGGCCATTTACCGGGCGAAGCTCGAAGTTCTCAACGGCGCGGAGCTAGGGATTGTCGAGCAAGCAGACCGGGCCAAATGGCTGATCTCCTTGCACACCAAAAAATCAAGCTGATGTCGTGGGCTATTTGTTGCCCGACACCCACTGCCCTCATGGCACCTGCCAGTCCCCGGACCCATCGTATGGCTTGAGCTCAGCCGCGGGTTAACTGGTATGGCCGAATCTGTGGGATACATGTCATTGACGCCATGAGTGGCGGCACGGATCGTTGACCGCATGCACGGTTCCCGGTGGATTCGGGGTCCGGCACGCCGCACGGGACCAGCCCGGATTCGTGGCCTGGTTGCGCCATGCCGCGCCGCGCGCGCAGCGGGTCGCGTCGGTGTGCACAGGCGCGTTCCTGCTTGCCGCAGCCGGTCTACTCGACCGCCGCACCGCGACCACCCACTGGCGGTGGGCCCGCGCGCTGGCCCGTGAGTACCCGGGCGTCGACGTCCACGCGGACGCGATCCACCTGCTGGCCCAGCGGATCGCCCGCGAACTGGTGGTGTTCGCCCGCCGCCCGGGTCGGGATGAGCGAGCGGCACTTCAGCCGAGTTCACCCGCCTGCTGGGCAGCCCGCCCGCCGAGTATGTCGAGCAGGTGTGGGTCGACGCCGCGCGGCGGCTGCTGGAGACCGAGCCGATCGCCGTCACCCGGGCAGCGGCCCAGCGCGGCTTCGGTTCGGCCGAGACAATGCGCCGCGCGTTCCTGCGCCGCCTCGGCGTCGCACCCGATCAGTACCGGCGACACTTCGCCACCGTCCCAGATGACAGCACGGACCCGGAGGAGACCATGCCCAGGTCCGCCGTCCTACCCGCGCGCCCGACGTGGCGCGCCACTCTCGCCACGCGCTTGTTCGTCGTTCACTACCTGCAGATGCTCGCCGCGATGATCGCCGGCATGGTGCTGCTCATGGCCACCTCGATGACCGCCGGAATGACCGTGTGGATGCTGTGGCGACGCACTCGTGGGCCGGCATCGCCGAGATGGGACTCGCCATGTACCTCGCGTTCACCGTGCTCTTCCCGTTCCACTGGCTTGGGCTGCTGTCGGCCGAGGGCATGATGATCGTCGGGCACGTGTTGATGCTGCCGGTGATGGCGTCGGCGATGCTGCACCGTTGGCAGGATTACCCGGTCTGGGCCTGCCCCTGCTCTACCTGGTCGTCGCGAAGCTGAATGGTGGGTATTCGTGCCAGGCGTCACCGTGGTTTCCGGGCCGCTCTGCCAAAGGCTCGGCCTCGACACGACCGACCTGCTCGTCTACCGGGGCGACCTACCCGACCGTCGCCGACAGCGGTAATTCCGGCTGTGGGTAACTGCGGCGGCAGTGGCGTCGATATATCCTTGTATGCGGAAATTAGAACCCATTTCAAACCGTAAATGCGGAGTTGACTAGGATGTGCTCTCTTCTTCTACGGGAGGTTGGTCGATGACCACGACTCGGGTGGCGCTGCTCCTCGAGCGCTACCAGCCGGGGCGGCCGCTGAGCTCGATCGAGGCGTCCGCCGGGCTCCCGGCAGCGAGCCTGACCGAATGGATCGACCGGACCGCTCCCGTCCGACCTGCCGCACCGGTGTCGGTGGACACAATGCGCCGCGTCGCCGCGGCAATCGGAGCGACGCAATCGGTTGTGTCGGGTGCCTTCACCGGCACCTGGTATGACTTCAACGGCGGGAAGTGGAGCCACTACCAGCCCCGGGACCAAGTGCTCGTGTTCGACGCTGCGGATCCCAAGACCGGAAGCCGGCGGGTCCGGCGAGGCACGGTGACCGCCGTCGACCCTCTCGGCACGATCGTTATTCTGCTCGACGACGGAACCGAACACCACGAAAATCCCGATACCGAAGGCCAGATCAGCCATCTCAGCGGTGGGTGCCGCTGCAGCACCCCGCTCTCTCGACCGGGCGTCCGAATACGATCATGATGACTCACTCGTTCGGGCGGTGCGCATGGAGCGATCCTGCGGTCTTCGATGGTGAGGCTACGTCATCGGCCGGGGGTCGAGGGCGACGAAGACCGCTTCCGCTGGGTGGGCGATGCCTGACCCGGCTCGACGACGGCCCCGGCGACGGAACTCTGCCGGATCGCCGCGCTGCTGTTTCAGTGATCTCTTGCCGCCGACGCCACCCGGTCAGGGCGCGAGGAGGGCTGCTGGGATGACCGCGATGCCGTCGCTGCGGCGGTAGGCGTAGGTGCCGGTGGTGACGACGGCAGTGCCGAGGACGTTGGGCCCGAACTGGTTGTGTAGCCAGTGCCAGGAACGCAAGTCAGATGCGAGCACTCCAACCCGATGTGAGCCACGGGCAAAGGCGAGGCCGCCATCTCCGAACGGAATGTGGGTGAGGGCTACCCACACCCGCCGGTAGTCGCCGGTGGAGGTCAGGGCGTACCCGTCTTGATGGGGCCCGCCCGCATATGCGGGATCGTCAGGGATGGTGATGTGGAAGTGCCCGCCACGCCACAGATGCATCGGGTGACCACAGAGCTGATCAAGGAGAGTCCGCAGCGCTCCTCCCAGCTTCCCGAACCCGTCAGCCTGTTCGCTGAGCGCGGGGATGCAGTGCAGCTCCTCGCTGTCGAGGAACGCCGGCGGCTGGCCGGTCCAGCGAAGTCCGGGTTGTTCTCCGGATAAGGTGCCCACTCCCCAGCGCTCCAGCACGGCAGATGCCTGGTCACCGATGGCGCTGATTTCGGCGGGCGGGAAGGCATTGCGCACCAGCAGGCAACCGTCTCGATCGTAGCGATACGACAGGGCCTGCGGATCACCCATGATGTCGTTGGCCGCAGCGAGCTCACTCAAACGCACTTTCCACCTCTGTTAGACAGGGTCGTTTCTCTTACCTCAGGAGGCCGGCGCGGGCGGTGCGTAGGAGCAGCATCATGAAGTAGGGGCCTCCGATGACCACGGTGAGGATTCCGACGGGCAGTTGGGTCGGTTCGAGTATCCGCTGGGCGGCGTAGTCGGCGATCACGACGAGGGCTCCGCCGACGGCGGCGGAGAGTGGCATGACGACGGCGCTGGAGGTGCGGGCCAGGCCGCGGGCGATATGCGGGGCGATGAAAGCCACGAAACCGACCGGTCCGGCGGCGGCGACGGCGACGGCGGCCAGACCGACGCCGATGACGATCAGCAGCAGGCGGGAGCGGCCGACCCGGGCGCCGACGCTGGTGGCTACGGGGTCGCCGAGTTGGAGGATCTGCATCGAGGGGCCCATCGCGGTGCCCAGCGCCATCAGCGCGGCCGCTGCCGGGAGCAGCGCCTGCACGGTCGGCCAGGTGGCGCCGGAGACATCGCCGAGTAGGTACCGGTTGATCTGCAGCGCCTGGCTGAGCGAGGCCACGGTGAGGAGGTAGATGATGACGGCCCCGAGGGCTGCGTTGACGCCGATCCCGATGAGCACCATCCGGAATCGGGAGAGCCCGGACCGGATCGAGAGCAGGTAGACGACTGCGGCGGCCAGCAGCGCGCCGGCGAAGGAGACCAGGGCCGGCGGTGGGCCGCCCTGGCCGATCACAACGACGGCGACGACCGCCACCGATGCGCCGCTGTTCACCCCGATGATGTCCGGCGCGACCAGCGGGTTCTGTGTGATGCCCTGGAAGATGGCGCCCGACATCCCCAGTGCAGCGCCGACGAACAGGGCGACGAGTACCCTGGGTAGCCGCAACGTGTTGATGACCAGGTCGTTGGTGGCTGAGCCGTGGCCGAGCAGGGCCGGGATCACCTCGCCCAGCGGGACCGGGATCTGGCCGACGGCGATGGTGACCACCACCGCCGCGAGCGCCACGAACGTGGTGATGGCGAGTGCGAGTAGTCCCCGGCGGTCGAACCGGAGCGAGACCTCTGGGTGGCGTAGGTGCAGCACCAGGCGGGGGCGCCGCGGGGGATGCAGCCGGGATGTCGTGCTCTTCACAGGCTCTCCAGGGAGCGGCGGCGGGCCAGGTAGATGAAGAACGGGGCGCCCAGGACGGCGGTCATGATCCCGACCTGGATCTCGCCGGGCATGGCGACGATCCGTCCGGCCACATCGGCCAGCAGCAGCACCACCGGGCCCAGCAGTGCCGAGGCGGGCAGGATCCAGCGATAGTCGGGCCCGACGAAGAACCGGGCTATGTGCGGCACCATCAGCCCGATGAACGCGATCGGCCCGGCCATCGCCACGGCTGTCGCGGCGAGGAGCACGACCGCGAGCGCGACCGCCGCCCGGGTGGCCACCACCCGCTGGCCCAGGGCACGGGCGACCTCGTCACCCAGCGCCAGGCCGTTGAGCGCCCGGCCGCAGCCCAGGGCGATGAGCAGGCCGAGCACCAGGAACGGGGTCACCGTGAGCAGCGTCGTGAGGGTGACGCCGGCGACCGATCCTGCGATCCAGAACCGCGCGATGTCCGCCGCGTTCGGGCTGATGACATTCAGCGTCGAGGTCAGCGCGCTCACGAACGCCGCCACGATCGCCCCGGCCAGGGCGAGCTTGACCGGGGTCGCGCCGCCCCCCACCGAACCGAGTACGTAGACGACGACCCCAGCGAGGGCCGCGCCCAGGAAGGCGAACCAGAAATAGATGCCGACCGAGTTCACCCCGGCGAAGATCGCCGCCGAGATCGCGAAGCCCGCGCCGGAGTTGATCCCGAGCAGGCCCGGATCGGCCAGCGGGTTGCGGGTCAGCCCCTGCATGAGCGTCCCGGTCAGTCCCAGCGCGACGCCCACGGCCAGCCCGACGACGGTCCGCGGCAGCCGCAGGCTGCGCACCACGGTCTGTCCGGTCGGTGAGTGGGCTGGGCCGCGGTAGTCGAACAGCGCGGCGACCGCGTCATGCCAGGACACGGTCAGCGAGCCGATGCGCAGGCTGAGCAGCACCGCGAGTACCAGCAGCGCGGTGAGCACAACCAGGACCGTGATCCGCCGCGGCGCCTGACGGACCCGGGCGGTGCGCTGGGTACCGGGTGCGCTGGTGGCGGCGGCAGGCTTACCGGAGGGGACCGCCGCCGTCTCCGGACCGGTGTCCGGCCGCTGGCTAATGGGAGCCCCCTGCCTTCTCGATGGCCTGGGCGAGCATCGGGATCGCCGTGAGCTGAGTCAGCGGCCCGGTCGAGGGGAAACCGTGGAACGGGGTGTCGGAGCCGGTCAGGATGCCCGCCCTTCCTGGACCGAGTCGAGTTGCTTGACCACGGGGTTGGAGACGAACCCGTCGCTGACGCCTGGGGAGAACGCGGCGAGCAGGAGGTACTGCGCGGTCAGCTCCGAGGCCCGCGACGTGGGCGGGTTGGTTTCCCCGTCGATCGGCGTCACACCCAGAGCGACCAGCCCCTCGCCTGCGAACACCGGGATGTCCACCATGAGAACCCGGGTCGGTCGCTGCTTGATGACCGCGGTGGTGCCGTCGGGTTGGGTGATGGTGAGCGGATAGACGGTTGTGCCGGGCTTGGTCTGTGACGTCGAGGGGGTCGTCGTCGAGCATGCGGTGGCGATCGCGGCCAGGAGCGCCAGGAGGGTGAGTAGTAGGCGGGGGGTTCTCATGGCCTGAGGTCTGTTGGGTTTTGTGGGGCGGAGCGGAGTGCGGAGAGGTTGCTGTCGAGGGTGGGTGTCGTGCGGCGGGTAACCGGGATGCAGAGTGGGGTGCCGGTGACGGGGTCGGGGATGATCACGCAGTCCAGGCCGAACACGTGGCGGACCATGGCTTCGTCGACGACGTCGGTGGGTGGTCCGGAGGCGACAATGACGCCGTCGCGGAGGGCGATGAGGTGGTGGGCGTAGCGGCAGGCCTGGTTGAGGTCATGCAAGACAAGCACCACAGTGCGGCCGGCTTGGGTGTTGAGATCGGCCAGCAGGTCGAGGACCTCGCTTTGGTGGGCGAGGTCGAGGTAGGTAGTGGGTTCGTCGAGCAGCAGGATCTCGCTCTGCTGGGCCAGGACCATCGCGATCCAGGCCCGTTGGCGTTGGCCACCGGAGAGGCTCTCGACGGCGCGACCGGCCAGGTCGGTCATTCGAGTGGCGCGCAGTGCGGCCTCCACTGCGTCTTCGTCGGCGGCGGACCATTGACGTAGCCAGCCTTGGTGGGCGTAGCGTCCGCGGGCGACGAGGTCTTCCACCACCAGACCATCCGGTGCTTGGGGGGACTGGGGCAGGATCCCGACCTTGGTGGCCACCTGCCGGGTGGGCATCCGATGGATGTCGGCCCCGTCGAGATACACCACTCCCGAGGCCGGGCGCAGCAGCCGGGCCAGCGCCCGCAACAACGTCGACTTGCCCGAGGCGTTCGCGCCCACGATCGCGGTGACCTGTGCCTGCGGCAACTCTAACGACAGGTCATGCACGACTACGGTGCCGTCATAGCCAACCGAGACCTCCCGCGCAGCTAACCTCGGCACCGCTTACCAACCCACCAACATCGATCCGAGGCGCAACCGGTGGTCACAAGGCGGGCGCTCTCGATCACCGTCCCCCGCATGCAAGGGAGAACCGCTGCGTGGGGCAGGGGCCAGGACGTCGCCCCCACTCCCCCCGTTCGGGGGCTGAATTACCGGGGAGTGGACCACAGCGTGGTAAATCGCCCCCCCGTGGCGGGTTGTATGTCTCCTGTTCATTTACCCGAAAACTCCTCGCGTCGACAAAGTGGGACAACGGCAGTGAGCCCGCTCCGATCGGCGCGACCCCGAGGGCGGCCACGGTGCCCATGGAGATGCGTGGGTTGTCCGCGGTGACGATCCTGGTCGGCCGTTGCTTGATGACGGCGGTGGTGCCGTCAGGCTGGGTGATGGTGAGCGGGTAGGCGCCCGAGTTGGTCGACGACGTCGATGGCGGCTCGGTCGGTGCGGTCGTCGTCGAGCATGCGATGGCGATCGCGGCCAGGAGCGCCAGGAGAGCGAGCAGGTCCGCGGCGGCGGGGCGCACCACTATCAACGAGATTCACCCGGATCGGGCGAGCGCACCCCGCAGGTCGAGAGCTCCCGGAGAACGGCCAACCCGCGGGTCGTTGAGCAGGTCGGTCGTGTCGGAGCCGTTGGGCGCGGTCGAGTGCACGATGTCAGGACGGAACAGCAACGCGTCTCCGACCTCGAAATGCGTGGTGTGCCACCGCGGAGCAAGGGCCTCGGCGGGTGGGCGATGCCGGTCGAAGCCAGCCCGATCACCGACCCAGCGGAATCGATCCGGCTCGCCATCGACCGGCTCGACCTGGCCATCCGCGACCAGGGCCTCGACGTGCGGGCCGCGCAGCTTCCGCAGCACGTCCGGCGGGAACATCTGCCGACTGACGGCATAACCCTCGTGATCGAAGCGTGCAGCGTCGCCGCGCTGCCCGGCAGGGATCTCGTGCGGCAAGACGCCAACGGGAACGATCATGGCTGAACAGTCGCAGAATTGCTGCCCGGGCGTCGCCCGCCGGCCGGGCCCACGTTACGGCCACCGGAGGGCTTGCCGTAGGACATGTCGGTAAATGCCGGTATCCGCTTACTGCCCTGGTAGGGCTCGCGGCCGTGAAAGACGCGATAGTTGTCGACGCTGAGGAGCTCCCCTGGTCGGAGCAGGAATCGTGGTGCCACAGCTGCCGCCTGCTGGCCGAGAAGTTGCCAGGTGGGCACGGTCCCGGTCATCGGCGGGTCCGTCGTCGAGGGCTCGTTGGTGCTGGTGGTAGCGAACGGTGGGCCGGCCGCCTGGAGTCCTGGATGCCACCGGCCTTCGGCTGCGGAGGTAGTTCGGGCTCTGTTCCGGGTCCCTGGCGATCGCGTCGCACAGATACTGTCCGTCCACCATGAAGGACTCGCCGCCCGACGCAGCCTGTTGTGCGCACAGAAGTGCCAGCAGATCTGGGTATTGGTCGCTGAAGCCTCTGGCGCCGTCGGTGTGCGCATCCAACGGTCGTTCGCTCCGGCAGGATGCCCGCGTTGTCTACGTAGTTGTGACTTGTCAAGGGATGGCTCCTTCCTAGCTGGATCCTGACAGAATCGCGCGGTGGCGATGTTCAAGCGAACGCCGCAACCGCGCAACGATCACTTACTGGGAATTCGACTCGTGGAAGCTCGCGAGACAGATTCTCTTCATGCGCCTGGGGAACTCGCCGTAATCCTGGGTGCCGGTGTGCTGCACAACGCGGTTGTCCCATATCGCGATCGCCCCTGGGCTCCAGTGAAACCGGACCTGATATTCCGGCCGGAGGTACTCCCGCCTCAGCTCCTCGACCAATTCAGCACTTTCCTCGGTGCTCATGCCGAGGACCAGGGGCTCCACCCAGGGCGCCAGGTTGAGGTAGAGGTGCCGCTCTCCGGTCTCTGGATGGGTACGTACCAGGGGATGCGCGACGAGCGGACTATCCGGACGATCGGTTCCCCGAATCCACTGTGCACCAGTGTGGGTGGCGTACTTGTTCTCCAGTTGTTCCTTGAGCCGGCCGGGAAGTCCTTCGTAGGCGGCGACCCCGCTCGCCCATATCGTGTCTCCCCCGCGGGGTGGGACCTCGACCGCGCGCAGCACCGTGGCCACCGGCGGTGCCAGCATGCTGCTGGCGTCGATGTGCCAACCGACCGTGCTGCCGTGCACCTCGTGAACGCCGGGGTGAGCTGGATCAGCAGGGGCGATGCTGGAAAAGACCAGGATCGGACCGAATGCCTCAGCGAAGGCGATCTGCTCCTCGGTGCTCAGGTACTGGTCGCGCCAGAACAGGACTCGATGCCGAAGCAACAACCGGTGGAACTCATCACGCAGCCCAGGATCCAACCGATCGTGCAGATCCACACCGCTGATCTCCGCACCGATCACCGGTGTCAACGCTGTCACCGTCAAGCCATCAGACGAGGCCGCATCCCTTGCGTTGGCTGCCATGTCCACCATGAGCCTCCTCCTCGGCGGGACCCAAGAAAATGATCATCCGTCTCGTCACGGAACGCACGTGGCGCCTGGCATCGCGACGCCACCAAGGAAACCTCGCTCACCCACATGCGTACATGCTAACTCGAAAGAGTGATAGCTAAGTACCTGTATGTACGGTGTGAGGTGTGGCTTCGTCACACGAACCCGAAGTGCGCACCTTGGGGGACAGGTCCCAGCGGCACCGTGATCCTCCGGCGCCGTGCGCGGTGTGGAGGTGTAGAAACAACCTCAGGGTTCGGACCCCCTCAGCTCCACCAGTTCAGGGGCTCTCAGCCCGGAGCGGGGGCCAGTCCTGTTCACCGGCGACGAGCTCAGCTACCTGCAGACCCAGCGGTTGGCTCGGCTGGCCACCATAGGGCCGGGCGGTGGCCCGCAGGTACGTCCGGTCGTCTTCGAGCTGAATCTCGACCTCGACGCCATTGAAATCGGTGGTTGGGACATGGGTTCCACCCAAAAGTTCCGTAACGTACAAAAAAATCCACGAGTTTCGATCGTCATTGACGACGTTGTCTGCTTCGAGCCTTTTATTGATCGCGGCATCGAGATCAGGGGGCTCGCGGAGGCGATATCCGACCATGGTCCGCTGCGCCAGGGGTACAGCGCCGAGGTCATCCGTATCCATCCCCGCAGACTCATCTCCTGGGGGTTGATCCCGGGGTCGCCCGCCATGACAGCGCGCAACGTCGGGGCTATCCGCGGTAAAGGGAAGCTGTAGCGCGGAGAGGTGGCTGCCCGCCGCTATACCGGAGCAAAGAGATCGACCTTGGCGGCCATGATGAAGTCGCTCTCAGTCAGCCCCCCGGCGGCATGTGTCGTGAAGGCCACCACCAGCTTGCCCCAGCTCACTTCCAAGTCGGGGTGGTGGCCTTGCGATTCGGCCAATAATGCGATCTGGGTGGCTAAGGTGAAGCTGTCGCGAAAGTTCGGGAACGTGAAGACCCGGTGGATGCCCCGGTTGGTCTCGCGCTCCCATGCGGGATCGATCTGTTGGTGCAACTCGGCGGCGCGGGCCTCCTCGAGCGGAGGGGTCCCGGGCCTGCACGCCGTGCAGACCTGCGCGGAGAGATCTTGGTCGCTCATATGGTGCAGCCTACTATCGCCCACCGCTACGTCATCAACGACGGGCCGGAACCAGACAAAATTTATTGAAACGGTCAAATCGGCAGCCGGGTGGCCCGACCAACATCAGCCCGCAGATGTACGGGTCGTGACGAATACTTCATCTGATGTATCGCGGCTTCATCATCTGACGCAGGTGGAAGATGATCCGCAGAAGCGATGACGATTCGCGGGACGAGCGGCAAGCTGGCGAGGCGAGCAAACTCGCGCCAGCATCTGCCCCGAGGAGAAAATGTGCATACCACCTCAGGCTTGATAGTCTTGGCTGCATCCCTCCTGCTGCTGATCGGCGTGCTGATTGGATACGCGCTCACGGAGCAGGCGCTCCAAGCGCGGACCAGAAAACAGGCGGCGATGCAACAGTTCTTGAACAAAGAATTTCAGATGCTCGCGAAGCAGTGGGAAGCCATTGAAAGTGCGAGGCGGGGGATCCCTCAACAGCGAGGATTCGAGTCCTCGGCGCGGTCAGTATCGGTGACCGGTGATGGATCAGTGACCAGACGGTAGTGGTTGGTCACTGATCCATCCGAGTTGGCTGCCTTCACCCAAACTGTATCTAAAAAAATCAACCATATCTAAAAAATCAATCAAGTACCACAACGCCACTAACCGATCCCTACTTGCCGTTGGGCGCTGTTCACTGTTTCTTGTGGTGCTCCTGAGGCTGATGCGTGAGGTGATACGCGTGATCATGTGACTCCAAGCACACCGGCCCGTCCCCGGACGTGGCTGGGAACGGTAGGCATCATGTCTGGCAAGCACCGTCGCTTCATTGCCCGCCGCCGGCGCAGCGTCGTCAACGTCACCAGCGCCACGCTGGCTGCCGGCGGCCTTGTCGCTACGGCGTACGCCGTGCCACACGCCACCTGGGACGCGTTCGCCTCGTGCCTGCCCGGCGGGGCCCGGGCAGCTAACACCAGCACCGGGTTCCTCGGTGCCACAGGGGAACAGCAGGTAAACCTCGTCGACCAGTCACAATGCGGACGCCATGCCAGCGCTCGGGCCCCAGCGAAACACCTCGCCCCCTCGGTGCCGAAACACGCGGCGCCGGGCTTCCCGGTGGCGTCCTTCGTCCCTGCCGCCGCGCCGGCTCCCAGCGTCCCCACCCCGGACTACGTTGTGGTCAGCGGTGACACCTTGACCCAGATTGCCAATGTCCACCGGGTGCCCGGTGGATGGCAGCAGCTCTACGACGACAACCGAGACACGATCGCCGACCCGAATGTCATTACCGTCGGGCAGCGCCTGCGGGTTCGCGGCGGTGCGCCCGGTGAAGTGAACGCACCCGCGATCAAGCCTCCCGGTGCCGCGGCGCCACCTGCGGCGCCCGCCCAGACCCTGCCGAGTGTCGCGGCCCGTGCTGTCGGTGCGGCGCTGACCCAGCTGGGCACGCCCTATGTCTATGGCGGCAGCGCACCAGGTGGATTTGATTGCAGCGGCCTGGTGAAATGGACTTACCAGAAAGCCGGTCTCACTCTGCCCCGCACTGCGGCTGCGCAGGCCACGGCTGGTCGCCCGGTCAGCGTCAGCCACCTGCAGCCGGGCGACCTACTGTTCTTCTACCGGCCAGTGAGCCATGTCGCCATCTACGTGGGAGACGGCAAGATCGCGGAGGCTTCGCAGCCGGGCACACCGGTCCATGTCCGGAGCATGTATCTCAACGGCTTCGTCGGGGCCCGCCGAGTTGTCTGAGCGGCGTTCAGGTAACCGGTTGGTGGAAATCGTCGTCGACCGGCGGGACTGATCGAGCCTGCCTTTCCATCCGTTCCCGATCGCGTCGGGCACTCCAGACGAAACCCGCCGTCCCGACAGCCAAGCAGATCACACCGATCATCAGTAGAACGGTCGCCAGCGTCAGTGTCTGAATTATCGCTCCCACGGTGTGCTGTCCTCTCGCGCTTACAAGCTGTGACCGGGCCGACACGGAATCGTCATGACGCTGACCGCTATTCGCAGAAACCCGCACGGGTTGCACGGTGGCGGCTGGCACCAAAGGACGATCGAGAACGAACCTCTGCCGAGAATCCCGATAATCCGCTAGACGTTCGCACTGTTCGTAGTCAGTGTAACTCGATTGAGGGATCATAGCCACTCTTGTGAGTGGATTCTAGGACCTCTGCTACCTTTAGTAGCCAGTGGCGTTTGTTGCAAACAGCTCGTCGATCGCCGGCTTCCTAATGTTCACCTGGAGTACGAAACGCCAGGGCGACGGCTGGTCCTGCAGCCGGGAGGTCTGGGTGATCGGGCGTATCGCATTGCCGAAAAGTCGCACTTTGGGTGATATCGGAGGTATGACCGGCTGTTCATACCGTTGTGGGGCACGGATGGCCTGGTGGCCGGATGGATCAGCTGGGTCGACCCGAGACGCCACGCTGAGCAACCACTTGGTCACTCCTTGACATCGGCTACCGCTCGCCCTAGGCTTCTCCACGGTCGGGGGCCATGCCCATTGAGGGGGGTCACCCAATTTTTGTGTGCATGCTACAAGGGATGCGATCATAGGCCGGACTGGCCAGGGCAACGTGACAGTTCTCGAGCTAGGCGCCAAGCTGCCGTCATGCGTCCGCTCGGGTCGGTACGCGATGCGCTCGTTCCGCGCTGCCCACTCGCTTAATCCCGTCAATTTTTAACATTTCTCGTTCTGGCTGTTCGTTCTGGCCTGGTTTGCTGGGACGCCGTACCGAGCAGGGGGCAGTGCGATGAGCACGCGCTGGTTGCACTCACAACGGGCCGTCATGGCGTTGTTTGTGGTTGCCCTGCTTGCCGTAGGACTGTTGACGATGCTGGTGGTTCGGCAGCACGCGGCGCCGCCGGATAATCAGGTGTACCTGGAGTCTGGCGGCAGCGTTGGACATAACCCCTTCGTGCCACTGCCCCGAAGCGCGCAAAATTTTGCGGATGGAAGTAATGCAATCGCTGGAAAAGGCGGTAAAGTGGACCCGCCGGTTCAAGCGGCAACCGTTGTCGATAATCAAAGGACCTGCGATTCTGGGAAGCTCGTCTCGTACCTGGTTGCCCATTCAGAGGCCGCCGCGGCCTGGGTGAAGTCGCTCAACTCCGACCCAACGTTGAGTTGGAGCGGCGGGAACAAGGTCGCGATTCAACAGATTCCTTCCTATGTTCACGAACTCGCTCCACGTCTCCTCGAGGGGGACCTCAGGGTTACCAATTATCAGTTTGCCAACGGGACGACCCATCCTGTTCAGTCAATTCTGGAGAAAGGCACCACCGTTCTCGTGGATGCCAAAGGGGTCGCCCGGGTTCGGTGTGCTTGTGGCAACCCGTTGACGCCGATGGTCCGGTTGAACGCAGTGCCGGTCTACCGGGGCGTCCCGTGGTCTGGTTTTCATCCTCAAAAAGTCATCGTGACGCAAAATGGTCCCCATTGTGGATCTGACGAGTTCTCCGATGGAGCGCACTGCTGGCGGCTCGCGGCGTGCCCCCGCGGTGAGCTTCGAGGCGATGACGGTCGGTGTTATACCCCTCCGGCACGATGTAGTGGGCGTCAAGTGCACGGTGACGGCGGCTGGTGCTATTACCCGCATGAGGGCCCGCCGCCACACCGAGATGGGTGGCGGGACGAGGCTAGGCACCCGGGCGCGAGTTCACGGCCGGATCAGCCGGAGCCGGATCAGCCGAAAGAGCCCCGGCGGCCGGAGAAACCTGGCCGGCCGGAGGGGACCGAGGACCCAACTGTGCCTGGCCGGCAGCAGACACCGGACCAGCCGCGGACACCGCGCCAGCCAGAGGGGTCCGCGCGGTCGGACAAATCCGGTCAACCGGAGGGAACCGACGAATCGGCTAAACCCAGCCAGCAGGACAGGCCCCACGATCCAGCCAGGCCCGGCTATCCAGGCCGGCACGGCCAGCCTGATGACACTTCGGGATCGCACACCGGCACATCGGGGCAGCCCGATGACTCTGGCTCTCCGGGCACCGCTGGTTCAGTGGATAGGCACCAGCGCCCCGAGGGGCCCGAGCGGCGGCACGAGATGAAGCCACCGTCACAGCCCGGACCGTCCGATGCAGCCAAAGCGCGCTCTGAGGCCACCCGACGGTCCGAGCCCGAGCAAACGCACGAGTCGTCCTTGCCGCACCAGCGGAGCTCTGGACAATCGGACGAAGTACCGGACAGCTCCCGGAAACCGGATAGGCCCGAGGTACCGTCGGAAGGGTCGGGGTGAGCTCGATCGCGCAAATCTACCCATTCGAGGGTCGTGTGTTCATCTCCTGTTAAGAAAAGCGCAGGATTCTTATGGGGTGCTCTTCGACCGAGGTGGCAATGCCGACGAAGGCCCTTACGAGCACCAGTGTGTCGTCGCAGGTCGGAAGCCCGATGGGGCGCTGACCAACCTCTGGAGCGACATACGAGCGCATCTGGACGGCTGTTTTGTGGCCTATGTTCCCCGCTGTGAGTGTGGCTGGACTGGACCGCCGTTCAGTAACACACCAGGTGGTTACGCAGCGTGCGAGCAACTGTGGCGAGACAAGCATCTCCAGCTGTTCCTTCCCTTCGCGCCGCGAACCCCGCTCCAGCAGGTCCTTGATCCTCGTTGAGCGGGGTTACGATCGGGAGTATGGCTGCGCCGGTCGAGGGTATTAAGGCTGGCGTGGTGCTGGCAGGGGGCCGTTCCTCACGGATGGGCACCCCCAAGGCCGCACTGGAGTGGCACGGTTCCACCTTGCTGCGCCGCACTTTGGGAGTGCTGGCCCGATCAGTCGAGGGCCCGCTGGTCGTGGTCCGCGCTCCCGGCCAGCCGCTGCCCGAGATGCCCCCGCAGGCGGCTGTCGTCGAAGATCCGGAAGAAGGGCTGGGGCCGCTGCAGGGCATCGCTGCTGGGCTGGTCGCGCTGGCCGGGCGGGCGGACGCCGCGTTTATCTGCTCCACCGACCTGCCGTTCCTGCATCCTGCCTTCGTCCGCCGAGTACTGACCGCGCTCACCAGCGAGCTCGATGTCGTTCTCCCGGTCGCGCGTGGCTACCCGCAGCCGCTCGCTGCCGCCTACCGGGTCACGATTGGCCCGCTGGTCGCCGCATTGGTGGCGGCCGGTGATCTGCGCCCGGCGTTCCTGTTCCGCCACCCCCAGTGCCGCGTGCTGCGTCTCGACGACGCCGCGCTGCTAGCCGATCCGGCGCTGGCCGCCGCCGACCCGGCACTGGATTCGGTGACCAATGTCAACTCCCCGGACGACTACCGCACCGCGCGCCATCACCCCGCCCCGCAGGTCACGGTGCAGCGCTACGGTGCGCTGGCCGGCCAGGACCACCGCGGGCCGCGCACCGTGCGCGCCGCCACTCTCTCCGGGGCCGCTGCCGCGGTGGGCCTGGTCCTGGACCGTCACGTGATCGCCGCGCTCAACGGCGACCAGATCAGCCGCGACGGTGAGGTCCCGCTGGCCAGCGGGGACACCGTCGCCTTCCTGTCTGCGGACGCGGGAGGGTGAGGCGGGTGAGCGGTGTTCCCGGGGGGTACGCGGGCCAGGCGCTGATCGTGGATGTGGGTGATCGCGGTGGTGACCGGCCCGCCGCGACGTTGCTGCCACTGGAGGAGAGGGTGCTGCGGGCCTACCTGGGTGGCGCCGGGTTGGGTGCGTGGTTGCTGCACCGCCTCGCCCCGCCGGGCGTCGAGGCCCTGGCGCCGCAAGCGCCACTGGCGTTCGTGTTCTCGCCGCTGGTCGGTACCCCGCTGACCACCAGCGCCAAGTTCGCGGTCGTGGCGAAATCACCGCTGACCGGGCTGCTCAACGACGCGCTGGCCTCCAGCCAGTTCGCCATCTCCGGCAAGCTGACCGGGCACGACGCCATTGTCGTGCGGGGGCGCGCGGTCGAGAAGTCGGTGCTGCTCGTCGATGGCGGCACTCCCAGGTTGATCCCAGCCGGAGATACCTGGGGCCTGCCCGCCGCCAAGGCCGAGGAGGCGTTGAAGCATCGCTTGGGCCGCGGCTGGCGGATCGCCGCGATCGGACCGGCTGGTGAGCGCGGGGTGCGCTACGCGACGATCTCGCACGACGGGCGGCACGCCGGCCGGGGCGGGCTCGGTGCGGTTCTCGGCGCCAAGAACATCAAAGCAGTCGCGGTGCGTGCGGTCACGAAGATCAGTCCGGCGGACCCGGCCGGGGTGCTGGCCGCCGCCCGGGACCTGCGGGCGCGCTCCTTCGGCCCGGCTACCGCCAAGTACCGTGAGCTGGGCACGCTGGCCAACCTGCTGGCGTTCAACGCCATCTCCACGCTGCCCACCCGCAACTTCACCGGCGCCACCTTCGCCGCCGCGCCCAAGCTGGCCGCCGAGGAGCTGCACGAACTCCGCAGCGCCGCCCGCAGCGGGTGCGCCTCGTGCAGCATCGGGTGCGAGCACATCTACCGGGCAGCCAACGGCCAGACCGCGAGAGTGGAGTACGAGAACGTCTTCGCCCTGGGCCCGATGTGCGGGGTGTCCGAACCCGATGACGTGCTAGCGGCGTCGGCCCGCTGCGACGATCTCGGCCTGGATACCATCTCTGCTGGTGGCACCATCGCCTGGGCGATGGAGTGCGCGCAGCGCGGGTTGCTCGACGCGCCGTGGCTGCGGTTCGGGGACGGTGCCGCCTTGCTGCGGGCGCTGGAGGAGATCGGCAGCGGCGAGGGGCTGGGCGGCCTGCTCGCCGAAGGCTCCCGGCGGGCCGCGGCGATCGTCGGCGGTGGGTCGGAGGAGTTCGCGCCGCACGTCAAGGGCATGGAGCTGCCCGGATACGAGCCCCGCACGTTGCAGGGCATGGCGCTGGGCCTTGCGGTCAACGCCCGGGGTGCCGATCACAACCGCTCCGGTGCCTACGAGGCGGATCTGTCCGGGACCTACGACCGGCTGGCCGGCGGCGAGGCCCAGGTGGCGGCGGCCGTGGCCACTGAGGATCGTGCGGCGGTGATGGACTCGATGATCCTGTGCAAGTTCCTGCGCGGGGTGTTCGACGAGCCCTACCAGGAGTGGGCCGCCCTGCTGCAGGTCGTCACCGGATGGGACATCGGCGCCGCGGAGCTGCGCGCCACCGCCCGGCGGATCGTGCTGGCCAAGCGGATGTTCAACCTGCGTGAAGGGTGGACACCGGCGCAGGACTGGCTGCCCGCCCGGCTGCTGCGCGAGCCGGTCCAGCTGGGGTCGGGGCGGGTCGCCACGCTCACCCCCGCCCGGCTGCGCGAGATGATCTCCAGCTACTACGCGATCCGCGGGTTGGATCAGGAGGGCAGGCCGGCGAGCGAGGCGCTCGCCGACCTACTCGTGAGTGCGTAACAGTGTTAGAACACTGTTACGCACTCCCGAGATCGGAAGA
>OBLV0100000136.1_pt1 | contig 24250 bp, 18 predicted proteins | sample 1520071 | NCBI WGS metagenome assembly OBLV01 (sample SAMEA3888446, study PRJEB22518) | metagenome | reverse complement strand
CCGCTCTTCCGATCTGTTTTCCAGTCGGCGGAGGCGCCGAAGGGCTCCAGCGAGACCACCTCACCGTGAGCGCCGACGAAGCGGTGCCAGGGCATCGCGACGCCGGCCTCGACGGCCACCCGAGCCTTCACCGACGGGGGGAGTATCTGGTCACGGTAGGCCTGGCCCTGCTCGTCGAACCATTCCACGCACGGCATCGACACCACCCGCGCCTTGATCCCCTCGCCGGCCAGCGCCTGCTGGGCCGCGACCGCCAACTGCACTTCGGAGCCGGTGCCGATGAGCAGCACGTCGGGCAGCCCGCCGCCGAGGTCGGATGCGGTGTCGGAGAGCACGTAACCGCCGCGGGCGACACCCGCAGGGTCGGTGCCTTCCAGCACCGGTACGTTCTGCCTGGTCAGAGCCAACCCAGTGGGCCGGGTGCCCTTTTCCAGCAGTGCCTTCCACGCTGCGGCGGTCTCGTTGGCGTCGGCTGGACGGACCACGTCCAACCCGGGGATGGCCCGTAGCGCAGCCAGGTGCTCGACCGGTTGGTGGGTGGGGCCGTCCTCACCCAGGCCGATCGAGTCGTGGGTCCAGACATAGATGGTCGGCGCCGCCATCAGTGCGGCCAGCCGCACCGCCGGGCGCATGTAGTCGCTGAAGATCAGGAACGTCCCGCCGTAGGGCCGGGTGGGGCCGTGCAACACGATCCCGTTGAGGATCGCCCCCATGGCATGCTCACGCACCCCGAAATGCAAAGTGCGGCCGTAGGGCTGCGCGTTCCACATCTTCGTGGAGATCTGCACGGGGCCGAACGAGTCGGCGCCCTTGATCGTGGTGAGATTGCTCTCACCGAGGTCCGCCGAGCCACCCCACAGCTCCGGGAGCTCTTCGCCGATGGCCGAGAGCACCTCACCGGACGCCTTGCGAGTCGCGACTCCTTTCGGGTCGGGTTGCCAGGTGGGCAGCTTCTCCGCCCAGCCGGCGGGTAGCTCCCGGCGGATCAGGCGATCGAACAGGGCGGCCCCCGACGGGTTGGCCGATCGCCAGGAGTCGAAGGAGCTCTGCCACTGCGCGTGCACCTTCTGCCCCCGCGCCACGACCTGCCGAGCGTGCTCGAGTACCTCCGGTTCGACGACGAAGGATCGCTGCGGGTCGAAACCCAGCGCCTCCTTCACCGCGGCCACCTCGTCGGCACCCAGCGCGGAGCCGTGCGCGGCCCCGGTGTTCATCTTGTGCGGCGCCGGGTAGCCGATCACGGTACGGACTACGATCATCGAGGGGCGACCGGTCTCGGCCTGGGCGGCCTTGATCGCTTCGAGGATGCTGACGACGTCCTCGCCGCCGTCGACAGTCTGCACGTGCCAGCCGTAAGCCCGGTAGCGGGCGGCGGTGTCCTCCGATAACGCGATCTTGGTGTCGTCTTCGATGGAGATCTCGTTGGCGTCGTAGAACACGATGAGGTTGCCGAGCTCCTGGGTGCCGGCCAGCGAGGAGGCCTCCGAGGTGACGCCCTCCTCGATGTCGCCATCGGAGGCGATGACGTAGATGCGGTGGTCGAAGGCGCTCTCGCCCACGGCGGCGTCCGGGTCGAACAGGCCACGTTCCCGCCGGGCAGCCATGGCCATCCCGACCGCGGCGGCCAGGCCCTGGCCCAGCGGTCCCGTGGTGATCTCCACGCCGACGGTGTGCCCGTACTCGGGATGTCCTGGCGTCTTCGAACCCCAGGTGCGCAGGTGCTCGATGTCTTCCAATTCCAGCCCGTAACCGGACAGGAACAGTTGCAGGTACAGCGTCAGGCTGGAGTGGCCACAGGAAAGCACGAACCGGTCCCGGCCGGTCCAGGCCGGATCGCTGGGGTCGTGCCGCAACACTCGCTGGAACAGCGTGTACGCCAGTGGTGCGAGGCTCATCGCGGTGCCGGGGTGGCCGTTGCCGACGCGTTGTACCGCCTCGGCGGCCAGCACCCGGATGGTGTTCACCGCGCGGGTGTCCAGATCGGTCCAGTCGTCGGGCAGTCGGGGGGTGGTGAGCTGGGTCAGATCGTCGATAACGGACACGCTCTAGCTCCTGACTATGCGCGGTGCGAGGGCCGTGGTAAAGCGCGGCGCGGGCTTGCGCGCCGTCACCCCACCCTAGCGAGCAGGCACAGGGCCGTGATCTGAGCTGGCAGCCCCAACCGGTGGTGACGCGCGCCACGTGACTACCATCGTCATTTAACGCATTACCCGCCCGGACAGCGGCCCAATCCTGTTGCTGTCCCGGATTCGTAATGAGGAGCGACGGTGAGCTCAGCACCCCGGCCTCCGGGAGCGCAATGAGCCACACCGTTCGTACCTCCACAGGGCTGCGCACGTGGCGCCCTTCCACCGGTGCCCTGCGTGGTTACCTCGCCTTGACCAAGCCGCGGGTGATCGAGCTGCTGCTGGTCACCACGATCCCGGCGATGCTGCTCGCGGCGCGGGGGGTTCCCTCGCTGTGGCTGGTCCTGGCCACCCTGCTGGGTGGCAGCATGGCGGCCGGAAGCGCCAACGCGCTCAACTGCGTGGCCGACGCCGATATCGACGCCGAGATGCACCGGACCCGGGGCCGGCCACTGGTCACCCACCAGGTGCCGGTCCGTCATGCGCTGATCTTCGGGATCGCCCTGGGGGTGGCCGCCTTCGGCTGGCTGTGGGCCACCACCAACCTGCTCTCCGCGGTGCTCGCGGTGGCGACGATCCTGTTCTACGTCTTCGTCTACACACTTCTGCTCAAACGCCGCACGTCACAGAACATCATCTGGGGCGGTGCCGCCGGGTGCATGCCGGTGGTCATCGGCTGGTCGGCGGTCACCGGGACGGTGGCCTGGCCGGCGTTGGTGATGTTCGGGGTGATCTTTTTCTGGACTCCCCCGCACACCTGGGCGCTGGCCATGAAGTTCCGCGACGACTACCAGCGGGTGGGCGTTCCGATGCTGCCTGCGGTCGCCTCCCCGCTGTCGGTGGCCCGCCACATCCTGGTGTTCAGCTGGCTGATGGTGGCCTGGAGCCTGCTTCTGGTGCCGGCAACGAGCTGGATCTACGCCACCGTGGCGGTGCTGGCCGGCGGCTGGTTCGTCGTGATGGCGCACCGGCTGCACACCGCGGTGCGCCGCGGCGCCGCCGTCAACCCGATGCGTCTGTTCCACCTCTCCAACACCTACCTGGCCCTCGTCTTCGTCGCCATCGCCGTCGACTCCGTCCTCGCCCTCCCCCCGCTCTAGCCCGCCAGCGGGGGTCGTAGACCCCGTTATGTCTCCATGACGGGGTCAGGGGGTGTGTCAGGTGCGGAGGGCGGCGCGGGCGCGGGCTTTGGCGGCTTCGGTCTCACGGTCTTTGGCTGGTGCGGCGGTGACGAGCTCGGCGAGCAGCCGCATCGAGGCGTCGGTGACGGCGTCCACAGCCCGCGCGAACGCGTCCTCGTTGGCCCGGGACGGCCTGGTGGAGCCGCTGATCTTGCGCACGTACTGCAGGGCCGCTGCCCGCATCTCGTCCTGGGTGGCCGGTGGGTCGAAGTTGAACAGTGGGCGGATGTTCCGGCACATACCGGCGGTCCTATGGCTCGAGGCGGGCAGGGAGGCCGAAGGCGGCGAACAGCTCGGGGCCGAGGAAGTTGTGGTGACCCGCGATGCGATCACCGGAGATCTCGATGACCTGGACGGCAAAGGGCTGGAAGCCGCCGTTGCCGTCGGGACGGTAGGCGCCGAAGGCGGCGCAGCCGTTGGCGGCGGTGGGCACCAGGCGGGAACCGTGGCAGCCCTTGCCCGTGCCGAGGAACCACCGGCCCATCTCGATCGGTCCGCGCAACCAGAGGTCGTAGGGCGGCATCGACATCACCGCGTCGTCGTGTAGCAGCGTGACCAGCCGGGCGATGTCGTAGCGCTCGAAGGCGTCCACGTACTGGGCGAGCAGGTCGCGCTGCTCGGTGGCTAACTCAGGGGAGCTGCCGAGGTCGCAGCCCGCGATAGTGGCCCGGGCGCGCTGCAGAGCGCTGTTGACCGAGGCCACGCTGCTCTCCAGCAGTTGCGCCACCTCGGAGGCCTGCCAGCGCAGAACGTCTCGCAGGATCAGCACCGCGCGCTGCCGGGGGGGAAGGTGCTGCAGGGCTGTCACGAACGCCAGCCGGACCGTCTCCCGGGACACCGCCAGATCGGCGGGGTCGCCGCCACTGGGCAGCACCCGGGCGTCCGGGATGGGCTGTATCCAGGTGTGCTCGGGGTGGACCGGGCCCAGCGTCGCATCGGCAGTGGAGGCCGGCCCGAGGTCCATCGGCCGGGCCCGGCGCTCGCGGCCCCGCAGCATGTCCAGGCAGACGTTGGTAGCGATGCGGTAGAGCCACGACCGCAACGCAGCCCGGCCCTCGAAGCCATCGCTACCTCGCCAGGCTCGCACCATGGTGTCCTGCACCGCGTCCTCGGCTTCGAAAAAAGAACCGAGCATCCGGTAGCAATAACCGGTGAGTTCCCGGCGGTGCTGTTCTAAGTCTTCCGGCTGGATCTCGATACTGCCGACAGCGTCAGAATGAACGGGCACGGCGCCCGATCCTACGCGCGAATTCCGGCTCTGGACTTCACGGTTTCTAGAGCGCGGTGGAATTCCCGGCCAATGCCTGATAGTGATCGCGAAGGGTGCGGATCCGCTCACGGCGGGTCGAGGTGAGGTAATCGGGCGAGCCGAGATTCATGCTCCCGTAGCGGTCGTGCGGGTTGACACCGATGGCCCGCAGCAGGGCCTCGCTGCGCTGTGAGACGTTGCCCTGGCCGCGACCGAAATGACCCAGCAGGTCTTTGACCAGCATGGTGCCACTGAACAGGTCATTCGCCTTCCCGATGATCCAGCAGATCGCCGCGGCCGCGGTGTCGGTCCGGCCGCGCCGCCGGAAGATCCCCGGATCTCCGGCCGCAGCGCGGCTGAGAAACCGGCGGCACGCCGTGCGGTACTCCACGTCGAGCAGTTCGTCGCAGCACCGGTCGACCAGCAGGAGGACATCGGTGACCCGCTCGTGGATGTCGCCCGGGATCGGATCCCAGACGAACGGCTCGTCGGAAAGCGCGGACCCCCCGAGCGTGGCCAGAGCGTCCTCGCCGCCGACGGCCCGACGCAACGTGCCGAGGACGATCTCCGGGATGTCCAGCGGCCCAGGGTCACCCAGTAACTCAGGGTCGCCCAGTAGCCCGGAACCATCCAGTAGCCCAGAGCCGTCCAGTAGCCCGGAGCCGCCCAGTAGTCCAGCGTCGTCCAGCGGCCAGAGCTCGCCGGGATCGAGGTTTCCCATCGCCGCCAGCAACGCGGCCGGACCCGGCGCCCGTGATGATCGGATGGTGTGCTGGTACTCCGGTTCGTGCTCGTCCACCGCGGCCAGGGTCTCGGCGGTGAGCGCGGCGCGGATGCCGCGCTCGTGGTGGCAGAAGCGGATGAAGGCGCGCAGCAGATCGGGAGCTTTGGCGAGGTAGCGCGTATCGGCGACGATCTTGCGCGGGATCCAGTCGATGAGCAGAAGCTCCACGGCGACCGGGCTCCAGCGCAGCGGGTCGCCCGGCCCGTAGCCGGTGCCGAACCACAGCAGCGACTCCAGCAGGCTACGACGATCGCTGTCGTCCAACTGGTGCCCGAACGGGGAGGTGAAGAAGCCCTCGGAGAGTTCCCTTAGCGCGCCGGCACTCCAGTGCGGTCGCTGGTAGCCGGAGCCACCGGTGGGAAGCATGCGGAGAGCCCACTCGATGAGGGGGCGGCACGCGGGCCAGGACTCGGTCTCAAATGGTGGGAAGGTGATCGCGCCTCGCTCGATCGCCTCCCGGATCCGTACCCGCGCATCAGCTGGGTCGAGCTCGGCCCAGGTCGTGTCCGGACCGCCGCCGGACGCCGCCCGCATGTGCCCGATCAGGGTGTCCAGCGGCTCGGCGACGACGAAAGCATCCTTGACCAGGGTGCCCATGTTGTGGTCGATGTAGACCACGATCGAGAGCGCGTCACCGCCGGGCAGGCTCATCCCGAGCAGGATGTTGTCGCCGTCGCCGAGCACGTGGACCATCTCGACGACCCCGTCGATCGTGACCCGGCCCAGACCGGTGAGCCAGCCGGGCAGGGGGTGCGCCCGCTCGGTGATCGCGCGGCGGATCCGCTGGCGCATGACGTCGTCGCCGGAGAGCTGGGCTATCACGGCCAGCAGCGCCGAGGTCTCCGGCCGGTCGACGTCGAGAAAGGTCCTCACCAGCTCGTCGCGGGTCGGCAGGTCCGGTGCGACATCCTGGTCGAACGGGTTGGCCCGCCGCGGCTCCAGTGCGGCGAGAAGCGAGCTGACCAGGGACATCAGCGCGATGGGATGATCATCGACGAGGGCGGCCGCGACGTCACCCATCAGGTCGGGCTCACCCGGCCGGTCACGGCACGGGTCAGGCCCGGCAGCCGGTCGCCGGTTCGCGGGCCTGCGCTTCTCGCGGCGCATTCGCTTGGACACGCCGGGCAGATTAGTCCCTTCGTGATCCGTCTGCTGATGACACCCGACCGTGTGCGGCCGGGTCGTGGGCGGTTTGCGACCGATGCCTATCTCCTCCTTCTGAGCTCGCCGGCAAGGCTCACCCGCCGGCGTGAAACAGCTCTGCCAGTGAGTCGGGAACAGCAGGGCGGGGGTTACCGATGATCTGGTCTCAGGTGAGCCGGCTGAGGAAGCGGCCCACCCTGGCTGCCGTGCTGGGGTTGTGGGTCAGGGCGTAGTCGTAGAGTGCGATGGGGATCGCGAAGGAGTAGGTCGGGTAGGCGTGGATCGAGCTGATGATCGCGTCGACGGTGAGGTCGTTGTTCATCGCCAGGGTCAGCTCGTTGATCATCTCACCGGCGCTCTGCCCGGCGATGTGGGCGCCGACGAGCCGCCGCTTGCCGTCGATCAGGAATTTCATCAGGCCGACCGGCGAGGCGTCGGTCACCGCACGCTCGTTGTGGCTGTAGGGGAAACGGATGATCTCGCAGGTCCCGCCGGCCGCCCGGACTTCGGCCTCGGTGCGCCCGACATGCGCGATCTCCGGGTCGGTGAAGGTCACCCACGGCAGGTACCCCGGGCTGAACGCCGCCTTGATCGGGACGAAGATGTTGCGCACCGCATGCGCTGCTTGATACCCGGCGTAGTGGGTGAACGCCGGCCCGCCGGTCACGTCGCCGGCCGCGTAGATGTGCGGCTGGTTGGTCTGGAGCAGGTCGTTGACACCGATGCCGGCCTTGGTGGCGGTGACACCGGCCGCGTCGAGCCCGAGTGAGTCCACCGCCGGTTCCCGCCCGACCGCGCACAGGATCGCGTCTGCCCGCAGCTCCCCGCCGCAGTCGGGGGAGTGCAGGGACAGAATGAGTTCCCCGCCCGCGCGGCGCACCGAGCCGGCGCGGGTGTGCGGCCGCACGTCGATCCGCTCGCTGCTGAACTGGCGTTCCAGGACGTCGATCATGTCGGCGTCGTCGCGGGGGATCAGGTGTGGCCCGCGCTGCAGCACGGTCACGTGAGCGCCCAGGCGGTGCAGTGCCTGCGCGAGCTCCACGCCGATCGGGCCGCCGCCGATCACCACGAGCCGGTCCGGCAGCCGACCCAGGTCGAAGACGTCCTCGTTGGTCAGGTAGCCGACCTCGGCCAGCCCCTCGATGTCGGGCACCGATGGGCGGCTACCCGAAGCGATCAGGATGAACTTGGCGGTGATGTCCCGGTCGCCGGCCCGCAGCGTGTGCGGGTCCCGGAAACTGGCGCCACCGAGTAGGACGTCCACCCCGAGCTCGCCGAGCATCTCGGCGCTGTCCAGCTCGCCGATCTCGGTGACGGCCTGGCGCACCCGGCCGTTGACCATCCCGAGATCCACCGCGCCCTGCCCGGGAGACAGACCCCACCGCTGCGCGGTGGCCGTCTCGTGTGCCACCCGGGAGGCTTTGATCAACGCCTTGCTCGGCACGCAGCCGTAGTGCAGGCAGTCACCACCCAGCTGATCCTTGTCGATCAACGCGACTCGCTTGGCGAAGAACCGGGCGAGGCGGGCCGCGGTCAGGCCCCCCGACCCGGCACCGATGATCGCCAGGTCGTACTCGAACGACGGCATCGCGTCGCCCCCTCCTCAGCCGCGGGGCTCGCATCCGGCGGCGGCCAGCAACCGCGCGGGGCGAACCCGGTCGTCGGGTGTGCGTGGCAACCAGTGGCGGATCACGACCCCGTCGCGCAGCAGCGCGTCACCGCCCATCTGCCGGATATCCTCCACCGGCCGGGGCAGCTGCCGGCCGCGGGCGGCAGCTGCCGCGTAGCGGGCCAGCGTCCCCGGTGAGTACACCTGCCACAGCCTCGCCCGGCCCATGCCGAGCCGCCGGTACAGCAGTCGTTGCTCATCGGCCAGGAAGATCCCCGGCCAGCCGAGGTACTCCGCGAGCGCGGCCAGCGGCTCCGCCGGGCTGAACCCGCAGGCGATCAGCCCGACCGGGCACCCGGCGGCGAGCTCACGCACCTGGACCAGGTGCTGCTGGCACGACAGTCAATACCGGTGCCGGATCGCGGTGAGTACGTACAACCCGGGCAGCGTGCCGAGGTCCACGGCGGCTCCGGTCCGGGCGTCGGGGAGCACCAGCCCCGCCAGCGGGACGGGCCGGTCGGATTCACGGGGCACGGGTGCTCACGATGGGCAGCAGCCTGCGCAGCTCGACGTTCTCCACCGGGTCGAGCACGCAGTGCTGCACGCACGCGGGGACGAGCTCGCCGGTCTCCGGGTGCGCCATCGCGTAGTGGCAGGACGCCAGCCGCTCCTGCGCGGCGAGCACCCGCGGGTCGGTTGCCTTCTCGCCCCGTTGCATCAGCTCCCAGGCCGGGGCGACGTCGGCGGCGTCCATGAACTGGTGCACCACGAAGGACACCGGCCGCACCCCGTGCCGCAGCATCGCCCGCAGCCCGCCGGCGCGCCGCACGGTGCGGGCCAGCCACCGCAGTGCGATCACGACCAGCACCGGGTGCTGGATGATCGACCGGGCCAGCTTGCCGGCCAGCTCGGGCGCCGGCGTCCCGGCGAAGTTGAGCCCACCGAGGTAGCGGAAGAAGTCCTCCCTGGTGGCGAGATCCCGCGGGTCGTCACCGGAGAGGAACGGGTGCCACCGGGAACCGACGTAGAACCCGTACGCGGCCCGGTTGCACCGCAGATCGCCGTGCTGGACCACGGTGTGGTCCAGCACGGCGTCCGCGCCCTTCTCGATCTCCCGCCACACCTCGTCCATGCCGACCTGCTCGTAGTCCTCGTGCCAGCGCCGGTCATCACCCACGAAGGCGGCCGGCTGGAAGGAGAACATCCCGAAGCCCATCGCGTGGCAGTCCCGCACCAGCTCGGCGACCTGGTGCAGGTTCGCGGGGGTGACCGTCATGTTGTGCGCGAGGAAGAAACGCACCCCATGCTGGGCGCGCAGTGTCCGGAACATGTCGACGAAGCGCTGCCGGTAGGGGTTGAGCTCCCGCTCGCTGCCCGGGCGCGGGATGCCGCGGCGGCCGAACATGAGCATGTCGAAGTGCCCGGCGAAGGAGATCCGCTTCAGCCGTGGCCGCCCGTGCTGGTCGAGGACGAGACGTTCCAGGTAGTCGGGGTCGAAGTCGCCATGGGACATGCTCATCGGTTCGCGGCCGTGACGGCGCATTGTCAGCAGTGTCTCCGCGTGGTCATCCGGGTCGAGCAGCGTCACCTCCCCGCCGATCAGCTGTGCGTGCGCCCGGGGGCCGCGCAGCCGGCGCAGCAACGCCATCTGCTTGCCGACCTCGGAGACGGTGTGCGCTCCATCGATCCGGACCCGGTTGGCGTCCCGGGAGTGGTAGCAGGGGGTGCAGGCGAGGTTGCACCGCGGGAACACCCCGTGGGTGCCCTCGCACCCCACGGCATGCCTGCCGAGGAACTGGCCGGGGGTCTTGACCCGCTCGGGTAGCTCCGCCCAGCGTTGCCGGAGCACCGCGGCGTATTCCGGATCGACCGGCCGGGTCCGGCGCTCCCAGCGTCGCAACACGTCGATCACGCCCACCTCCTCGTGAGTGCGTAACAGTGTTCCAACACTGTTACGCACTCACGAGTCGAACCGGTTCGCTGCTCGGGGCGGAACACCGGCGGGAGGGACCTGGGTGAGGCGAGGGAGCGGGTGTCGATGACGAGGCTGGCGCTGTGTGGTGGGACCTACTCCAACCCGTACGCGTTGCGGGCCTTCATCCGCGACGCGCGGGCCCGCGGGGCCGACCGGCTGTGGTGCCTGGGTGACCTCGGTGCCTACGGGGCCGAACCGGAGGCGATCTGGCCCCTGCTGACCGGCAACGGCATCGAGTGCATCGCCGGGAACTACGAGCTGGCCATCGGCCGGGGGGATCCGGACTGCGGCTGCGGCTACGCCGACGATGACGACAACGCCTTCGCCGCGATCGCCTACGACTACACGTTGCGGCACACCTCGGCGGAGTTCGCGGCGTGGATGCGGACCCTGCCCACCGAGCACCGGGAAACGATCGACGGGGTGGCGGTGCACCTGGTGCACGGCTCCACGCTGGCCGTCAACGACTTCTGGTGGGAATCGCTGCCCGAGTCGGCGCACCGGCTGCGGATCGAGGCCTCCGGGGCGGACGTGATCTGCTGCACCCACTCCGGGCTGCCCTGGGTGCGGCGCTTCCCCGGCGGGGACCAGGACACGCTGGTGGTCAACGTCGGCGTGCTGGGCCGGCCGGCCAACGACGGCGCTCACCACGTCTGGTACGCCCTGCTCGACGTGGCCGGCGGCCAGGCCGGCGCGGAGCTGGTCGCGCTGGACTACGACTGGCAGGCGCACGCCGCCTCGATGCGGCTGGCCGGGCTCCCCGAGGCGTTCACCCAGACCGTGGAAACCGGATGGTGGACCACCTGCCTGGAGATCGTGCCACCGGTGGAACGCTCCCGGGGCCGCTTCCAACTCTACAAATCGGCCATGCCGTCGTTTGCCGGCGAGCAGGTGTCCTGGGGCAACGCACCCGAGATCCCCGACGACGGGGTTCCGGTGCTGCCGCTGTTCGGCTCCGCGCTGTTCCCGCCCCGGTTGTGGATCTACACCAACTTTCACTGCAACCTGGCCTGCAGCTACTGCTCGGTCGCCTCGTCCCCGCGGGCCCGCCGCCGCTCGCTGGGCCTGGCCCGGTTCCGCGAGCTGGTCGACGAGGCGGTCGCCGAGAGCTTCACCGAGCTCTACGTCACCGGTGGGGAGCCCTTCCTGGAACGGGACCTCGTCGAGATGCTGCTCTACGCCACCGAGCGGATCGACGTGGTCTGCCTGACCAACGCCATGCTCTACCAAGGCTGGCGGCGCACACAGCTGGAGCGCCTGGCCGGTCGGCCGCGGCTGATCCTGCAGACCTCGCTGGACGGAGCGCGTCCCTCGTCGCACGACACCAACCGGGGTCGCGGAGCCTGGACCAAGGCGATGGAAGGCCTGGAGCTGGCGCTGTCGCTGGGCCTGCCGGTACGGGTCGGGATGACCGAGACGCCACAGAACTCCGCTGAGATCGAGCCGCTGCGGGCGCTGCTGGCCGGCAAGGGGATCCACGGTGCGGACTTCGCGGTGCGCCCGCTGGTCAAGCGAGGGCATTCGGCGGGCGGGGTGGCCATCGACACCGGCAACACCGTGCCCGAGCTCACCGTCACGACCGACGGCTGGCACTGGCACCCGGCCGGCGCCGACCTGGATACCTCGCCGGACATGCTGCTGGCCGGGCCCGAGATCAGCATGGCTGAGGCCAAGCGGCGGGTGGTGGAGCTGTTCCTGGGGCTGCGCCAGCGCGACGGATCGCTCCCGCTGATCTACAACTGCGCGGTGTGAACGGCGGCGTAAGCGCCGATCACCTCATCCACCTGCTCGTAGCCCACCCGAAGCAGGAAGGTGCTGTTCCGCCCGTAGGACTTCATCCCCAGCACGAAGAAGTTCGGTTCGGGCACCCGCAGCACGTCCACCCCGTGCGAGGCCTGCACCAGGCAGTCCGCCGGGCCGGCACCGGTGGCGGCGAGCAGCGCCGCGGAGAGGTTCATCGGTGCCGCCGTGGCGTAGCACTCGTGCACCTGAAGCTGCCGGTACAGCGAGGTGTCCCCCAGGTAACCGGTCAGGGCGACGACCCGGTCGACGGTGATCTCCTCGACGATCCTCTCCCCGGCGCCGGAGCTGGACCGCAGGGTGACCACCACAGCGGCGCCGGCTGTGTCGTCCTTCCCCGGGCGCAGCGCATCCACCACCACCCCGGTGCGCACCTGCACTCCGGGCACCTCCCCGGCGCGCAGCCGCTGGGCCACCTCGACCAGCTCCTGGCGCTGCGGCAGCGGATCGCCGGGAACCTCCCCCCAGTCGGGGTCCGCCGCGCGCACCGCCCACACCAAGTGAGTCCCGGGCCGCTCGCGCACAAGCTGCGCGAGATCACGCGCCGCCGTCTGGGCGGACTTGCCGGCGCCGACCAGCAGTACCCGCCGGCCCGCCCACTCATCGGGCTCGCGCTCGACAGCGGGTATCCGGTGAGTGATCCGGTCGGCCAACTGCCGCTCACCCGGGGCTGGGATCCCACCGTCGCCGAGCACGTTGGCCCGGTCGTAGCTGCCGGTGCAGTCCAGTAGCAGGTCCGCGTGCTCGACCCGCTCGACGCCGTCCGGGCCGCATACGAGCAACCGGAAGGGGCGTGATCCGCGCTGCGCGGTTCCGATCTCCTCGTGCTTGAGCAAGCCCTCCCGGGCGACGGCGAGAACCCGGGTGCCCCGGTGGATGGCGGTTGCCAGCTCGGGCAGCTCGGCCAACGGGTTGAGGAGCTGCGCTGCGAACTCAGTCCCGGTGGGGCAGTATTCGGCGGGTCCTGGGCGGGGCACGCCAGCGGCGTCCAGACGTGTGCGCATCCGCGCCGAGGTGTTCATCGACCAGGGCGTGAACAACCGGATGTGGCTCCATGCCGCCACGTTCGCGGCGACCGACGCAGCCGCCTCGTACACGGTCACCGACCAGCCCTCGGAGAGAAACGCCAACGCGGCGTCCAGGCCGATCGGCCCCGCACCGAGGACGGCCACCTCGCCGCGTCTATCGGCCAACGCTCTCACGCGCACTCCGTCGTCGCCGGGGAGTCCTGGTGGGACGATTCCGCCAGGTTATTCGACCCTCGCGGGCGTTCGGATCGTGCGCAGGCCGCGGTCGGGCGCGGTTATGATGGTCTGGCGGCACATTCCCCTGACGCTGCGCGCGACGCGGAGAATCCTGGATTCGGGTGAGCAGGCTGGCGACGGTGTCGATCGTGGTGCCCACGTTCAACGAGGTGGCGCGGATCGAGCCTTGCCTACGACGGTTGCGCAGCGACTTTCCCGGCTGCGAGCTGGTGGTGGTCGACGGCGGCAGCGCCGACGGCACCGACGAGCTCGCCGCGCGACACGCCCGCACCATCCGCAGTGCCGCCGGCCGAGCCACCCAGATGAATGCCGGAGCTGCGGTGAGCAGCGGCGATATCCTGTGGTTCATCCATGCGGACTGCACGGTGCCTCGCTGTGCAGTGGATCTGCTCCGCCGGGCGCTGCTGGATCCCGATGTGGTCGGCGGCGGCTTGCGACTGAGCTTCGATCAGCGCAGCGTGGGTCTGAACTACCTGGCGGCCAGCTCCAACGTGCGGGCCCGCCGGCTCGGTTGGATCTTCGGCGATCAAGCGATGTTCGTGCGCCGCGACGTATTCGACTCGGTCGGCGGTTTTCCCATGCTTCCTCTTATGGAAGACCTCGAGATGTCCCGCATCCTGAGGCGGCGTGGCCGGCTCGTAGTGCTGCCGACGGTGGTGACCGCCTCGGCCCGGAGGCTGGTCGAGCAGGGTGTGTGGCGCATGACGGTGCTCATGCAGCTGCTCAAACTGCAATACCTCCTCGGAGTTGATCCAGAGCGGATTCGGCGGCGTTACGAGGCCGGTACCCGCCGCGGGCGGCGGGGGCAGCCGGCCCCCACCCGGTAGGCAGTCGCTCGGCTTCACTGGCGACGGGGCAATGGTGGCCCCGGCTCCCGAATGCCCGCCCATAGGTCGCCCGAGCGTTCCACCCGGGCCAGTACCTCCGGCGCGGTGTACACCAGGTCGGTGGGTTGCCGGCAGCAGCGGACCTCCTCCCAGTCCAATGGGGTGGACACGGTCGGCTGCTCCCGGGCCCGCAGCGAATAGGGCACCACGGTCGTCTTGGCCGGGTTGTTCTGGCTCCAGTCGATGAACACCTTGCCGGTACGGATCGTTTTCGCCATCCGGGATACCACGAGGTCAGGAGTCTGCTCCGCGAGCTGCTCGGCAACCGCACGGGCGTAGGTCGAGGTCCGCTCCGGGTCGCTCACCCGCACCGGCGCGTAGATCTGCAGGCCCTTGCCGCCGCTGGTCTTCGGAAACCCGGCCAGCCCGTCCCCTTCGAGCACCGCAAGCACCCGCTCGGCCACCCGGCAGCACTCCACGACGGTGGCCGGTGGCCCCGGGTCGAGGTCGAAGACCAGCAGGTCCGGCGGATGCTGCGCACCCCGCGGACCGACCGTCCACTGCGGAACGTGGAGCTCGAGCACCGCCAGGTTGGCCAGCCACACCAGAGTGGGCAGGTCACCGACCACGGCGAAGTTGGCGGTTGCGGCGCCCTTGGAGCTTCCCGGGGTGGGCAGCTCGACGGTGCGTACCCAGTCCGGGGCGTGCCGGGGAACGTTCTTCTCGAAGAAGGACTGCCCGTCCACCCCGTCGGGGTAGCGCCGCAGTGTCACCGGCCGGTCGGCGAGGTAGGGCAGCAGCACCGGCGCGATCCGGGTGTAGTAGTCGATCACCTCACCCTTGCTGAACCCGCTCACCGGGTAGAGCACCTTGTCGAGATTGGACAAGGTGAGCCGCCGCCCCTCCACAATGACGCTCGGTGCGTGCACCCGCCCGGACGGCGCCGCGCCAGAACCCCGAGATGGAGACATATCGGGCTGAGGAGGTTGCTGTGACCCCGATATGTCTCCATGTCGGGGGTCGGAGCGCCGGCGCACCATCCAGTCCCGGCGCTCGCCATGGGTGAAGAACACGAACTGCCCGTGGGTCCGCTCGCCGTGCAGGGTCACCGCGATCTCGTCGTCGGTCCACTTCTCCGTCTCGTAGTGACCGCTGTCCCAGATCGTCATGGAACCGGCGCCGTACTCGCCCTTCGGGATCTCACCGTGGAAGGTCAGGTATTCCAGCGGGTGGTCCTCGGTGTGCACGGCCAGCCGGATCTCACCGGCTTCCTTCGGCAGGTTCTTGGGCACTGCGAAGGAGACCAGCACGCCGTCGCGCTCGAGGCGGACGTCCCAGTGCAGCCGGCGCGCGTGGTGCTCCTGGATGACGAAGCGATCCGCGCCGGCCCCAGCCGGTGGGTCCTCGGCGGGCACCGGTTCGGGAGTACGGCGCGGATCCCGCCGGCGGCGGTACTCGCGGAGGTCGCCCATGCATGTAGGGGTACCGCACCCCGCCCGTTCCCGCGAGGGCTGCGTTCCACCGGCGCTAGGTTCAACTGGGGCTAAGGCTCGCCGGCCAGCGCGCGGCGGGCCAGGCCGAGGGGTAGGCACCCGGAACCGGCCAGGGTGTCGTGGAAATCTCGCAGTTCCCCGGGCCACTCGGCCCGTAGCTGCTCGATCTCCAGGCAACCGGTCAGGTAGGACGGGGCCTGGGTGGGCCAGGCGCAGTAGCGATCCACCTCGGCCTTGGTGGTCCCGGGGGAGAGCGACGCGTGCGTGCTCATGAAGGTCTCAGCCTGCTCCGGGTCCATCTCCCCGCAGTGCAGCGCGGTGTCCACCACGATCCGGGCCGCCCGGAAGATCCGGGCATCGAGGTGTGCGAGCTCGTGCGCCGGGTCGGCGAAGTACCCCTGCTCGCGCATCATGCCTTCGGCGTAGAGGGCCCAGCCCTCGGCGAAGTAGCTGCTGCGGTGCACCGCTCGCACCGGCGGCGACGACTCGGCCGACCAGGACAGCTGCCAGTGGTGCCCGGGGTAGGCCTCGTGCACGGCGATGGTGGGTAGCTGCGCGCGGGCATTGGTGCGCAGCCGCTGGGTGATCTGCTCGTCAGTGGCGCCCTCGGGAGTGAACGGTACGAAGAAATGCCCGGTGCGGGACCGGGTCAGCGCGGGTGGTTGCAGGTAGGAGGCCACCGCCATGATCGGGCGCTGGAAGGCCGGTGCCGGTACCACCCGGCACTGCTCACCGCCGGCGAAGGTCACCAGCTCGCGCTCGGCCAGGAAGGCCCGCGCCCGGGCGGTCTCCGCCTCGTACTCCGCGCGCATCGCCTGCAACGTCGGGGGATGATCGTCTTGCAGGGTGTGCATGGTGGCGTGCCAGTCGGCGGTGCCGCTGGGCACCCGGGGTGCCAGCTCCCGCATCTGGTTATCGAGCGCATCCCAGGCCGCGACGCCCCGTTGGTGCAGCTCGCCCGACCCGTAGCCCAGCAGCTCGCACTGGGTCAGTAGCGCTGAGTAGAGCGTCTCGCCCATCCGCCAGTCACCGGTGGACCGCTCAGCGAACTTGGTGAGGAAACGCGAGGTCTGTTCGAAGGCCGCCGCCGCAGGCTCGGCCGCGGCTACCACGAGGGCTCGTAACTCGGGATCCTCGACCTCGGCGGGCAGCGATCCGCGCAGGAATGCCGGACCCGCCGTAGCCTGCCCGAGCGCGCGGCGCACCAGCCGGGGGGCCGACAGCCCGGGGTCCAGGTTGCTCCGGCACGCCGCCAGCACCTCGGGCACCTCCGCCAACCGGGACAGCGTCCCCTCCACGAGTTGCGGCTCCGGGCGCAGCCGGTGCAGGAACGGCAGCAGCAGGCCCGCGAACACCGGGTTGAGGTACACCGCGGGATCGCGCCGCCATGCAGGCCAACCAGCCATCAGGTTGTCCCTGCGCAGCGCTGTGAGGGCGAGATCCCGATCTATGCCGGCCGGCTCGGCCGCCAACCGGCTCAGCCACCCGGCGGACTCCCGCTCGCGGCGCTCGTATGCCGTAGTGCTGAAATCGCCGAGCCGGTGGGCGTAGCCGGGCGCACCGAGCGCGTCAGCGTGTACCGGGTTGTGATCGAAATACCAGTCGAGATAGCGGTCGATCTGCCCGGTCGAGGGATCTGAACTCACAGGTGCCGAACCTATCCCACTGCCGGCCGCTGGACCCACCGGTCAGCGCGGAGCGCCGGTGAGGCGGCGGCTGTCTCCGATGGCTGTGGGTGACCCGGCGCGGGTCCGGCAGCTCGTCCACAGTGCTGCCGTGGCGACGACCACTGTGGCGGCCCCGAGGACGTGCAGCGAGACCAGGATCTCGGGCACACCGGTGAGATACTGCACGACGCCCAGGGTGCCCTGGGCAACTACCAGACAGATCAGCACCAGGTACCGTCGCCAGGTGCCGGCGGGCACACCCACCGCGCGGAGCGCGAACCCCAGGCCGGCGAGCAGGCCGAGGAAGCCGACGAGCAGATCGGCGTGTAGTTGCGCCAGCGTCACGACACTCACCGCGAGCCGGGGAGTGGCGCGGTCTCCCGCGTGCGGGCCGGCGGATGTCACCAGGGTGCCCGCGACCAGCAGGCACCCCAGGGTCGCGGTGACCGTGACCAGCAGACCGCGCAACGGGCCGGGCAGCTGCCAGCTCGGTGGCGCGTCGCCTTCGGCGAAGGCGGCGACCAGCAGCACCGCCAGCCATACCAGCACCATCGAGACGAGGAAGTGCACCGCCACAGCCCACCAGGTGAGGCCGGTCAGGACAGTGATCCCGCCGAGCACTGCCTGCAGCAGGACCCCGGCCGGCATCGTCGCGGCCAGCAGGATCAGTCGGCGCCGCCGGGGCCGGCTGAGCAGCGCGAGAACCAGGCAGGCCAGCGCTACCAGTCCGACCAGCCCGGTGAGCAGGCGGTTGCCGAACTCGATCCACTGGTGCAGCGTGGCCACTTCCGGGTGCGGCTGCGGCACCAGGCTGCCGGGAAAGCACTGCGGCCAGGTCGGGCAACCCAATCCCGAACCGGTGACGCGCACCACCGAGCCGGTCACCGCGATGCCCGCCTGGGTGATCACCGCGGCGACCGCGGTGGCCCGGGACAGGCTCGCCGGCACGGCGAAGGTGGCAGGCACAGCCCCGATGGTAGGCAGCCACCGCACCGACCGACCGGCGGGCACGCCAACCTTCCCCTCGACCCCCGTGTTCAGGACAGGCGCAGGGTGCGGGTGGCGAGCAGGCCGGCACCGGCGGCCCAGGCCAGCAGCACCCCCAGGGCGCCCCACGGTGCGGAGCCGGCCACCAGCGCGGTGTGCAGTCCCTCGGCCAGCGCGCCGGAGGGCAGCGCGCTGACGATCCCGGCGAGCGGGCCGGGCAGGGCGTGTACGGGCAGCACGATGCCGCCGGCCACGACGAGGAGCAGCCACACCGTGTTCGCCACGGCGAGCACCACCTCGGCCCGCAACGCTCCACCGAGCAGCACTCCGAGCGCGCCGAACGCGGCCGTGCCGGCGAGCACCATGAGACCGGCGGCGCCCACGCCACCTGGCTCGGGTCGCCAACCCAGGGCGAGCGCCACCCCGCCCAGCACCACCAACTGCACCAGCACCACCCCGAGCACCGCGAGCATCCGGCCGGCGACCAGCGACCACCGGGGCAGCGCGGTGGCGGCCAACCGTTTGAGCACCCCGTAGCGGCGGTCGAAGCCCAGCGCGATGGCCTGCCCGGTGAAGGCGGTGGACATCACCGCGAGCGCCAGGATGCGGGGGGTGACGTGGTCGACTCGCGGCTCGGACACCGGGATGACGTTGAGCACCGTCAGCCCGATCAGCATCCCGAGCGGGATCAGCAGGGTGAGCAGGACCTGCTCCCCGTTGCGCAGGGTGAGAACGAACTCGGTGCGGGCCTGGGTGAGCAGCATGCGCCCCAGACGCCCCCGGCCAGGTGCGGGGGCGAAGGTGCCGGGGGAGAAGCCGGTCACGGCCGCAGCTCCCGGCCGGTGAGTTCGAGGAACACGTCCTCCAGGCTGCGCCGGGATACCCGCAGGTCCTCGGCGAACACGTCCTGCTGGGCGCACCAGGCGGTCACGGTGGCCATCACCTGAGGATCGATCGGGCCCTCGACGAGGTAGCCACCGGGGTGCGGTTCGCTGGCCTGGCAGCCCGCGGGAAGCGCGATGCACAGGGAGACCAGATCCAGGCCGGGACGCGCCCCGAACCTCAGCTGCCGTTCGGCGCCGGTCGAGGTCAGCTCGCCCGGACTGCCCCTGGCCACCACCCGGCCGTGATCGATGATCACCACCTGGTCGGCCAGCGCCTCCACCTCCTCCATCAGGTGCGTGGTGACCAGGACGCTGACCCCGTCGGCGCGCAACCTGCTGATGATCTCCCATACCAACCGGCGGGCCTGCGGGTCCATCCCGGCGGTCGGCTCGTCGAGGAACACCACCTCGGGCCGCCCGATCAGGGCGCAGGCGAGCGCGAGGCGTTGCTGCTGGCCCCCGGAGAGGCGCTTGTAGGGGACCCGCGCCACCCCGGTGAGCCCGAGCACATCGAGTAGCCATCCGGTATCCAGCGGCTGCGCGGAGCAGGCCGCGACCAGGGTGAGCATCTCCCCGGCCCGCACGCCTGGATAGGCTCCACCACCCTGGGGCATCACCCCGACCCGGTGGCGCAGCGCGGAACTCTCGGTGAGCGGGTCCAGCCCCAGCACGCGAACCACGCCGGCATCCGGGCGCAGGAACCCCTCACACACCTCGACCGTGGTGGTCTTGCCCGCGCCGTTAGGCCCCAGGAGTGCCAGCACCGTGGCCGGCGGCACGTAGAGGTCAAGGCCGTCCACAGCCCGGACCGTGCCGAAGCTGCGAACCAGGCCTCGCACCTCGACGGCGGCCGGCGGCGCTGGCAGGGTCACATTGACAGAGCCTAGATCGCGACCTCCGATCGGGACGGACGGGCCTTCACGGGAGCCTCGGCGCCAGTCTCCAAGGCGCCGGAGAACGCCCGCCACAGCGGTGGGGTGCGCCCGCGTACCAGAAGCAGCGGTATGAGGAGGGTGACGGCCGCCGCGGCGATGGCCGAGGGCACCACCCAGGCCCGGAACGCGAAGTCCGCCCCGGTGGGTGCCACCACCACGGCGAGCACCGCGCAGGCGGCGGTGGCTGCGGAGCGGAACGCCCGCCGGGTGGCCGAGGCCGCCAGCGGGATCGCGGCCCACAGCAGGTACCACGGATGTACCACCGGCCCCAGCAGCACGACGGCACCCAGCCCGACGCCGACCCCGGCCAGCGGGTCGAGGCGTCCCCGCCAGCACCGCCACAGCAGCAGCAGGCATACCCCACCGGCGGCGGCCAGCCCGACCAGCCGGGCCACCGCGAGCACCGAGGTGGTGTGGTCGCCCAGCCCCAGCAGGCTGCCGACCACCCCGGCCAGCAGGCCCAGCTCGGTGACCCCCGACATCCAGCTCCGCACCACGTTGGGCGTGCCCAGCGCACCGATCCAGCCAAAACCCAACCCGGTACCCAGCCCGATCGCCACGGTGGTGACCAGCGCGACCCCACCCAGCACCGCGGCCACCCACGCCAGATCGCGCACCCTGCCGCCCCGGTGCCGGGCGCACCACACCACCACGAAACCGAGGGCGAGCACCGCGGGGACCTTCACCTGCCCGGCGGCTGCGATCAGTGCCGTGCCGCCGAGCAGGGCCGGTCCCATACCGGGACGGCGTAGCGCGAGCTCCAGCCCGGCCAGCATCACCCCGATCATCAACGCTTCGTTGTGTACCCCACTGAGCAGGTGAAACAACACCAGCGGGTTGACTGCGCCGAGCCACAGCGCGAATACCGGGAGCACGCCTACCCGGCGGGCCAGCCGCGGGAGTGCCCAGACGATCATCACCAGACCGGCCACCGCGAGGGTGCGGTGCAGCAACACTCCGAGCACCACGTTGTTGCCGGCTATCCAGTCGATCGGCCGCCCCAGGGTGAGGAACAACGGTCCGTACGGTGCCGGTGTGTGCCGCCAGAGGGTGGGAATCCCCCGCACCAGCGGATGGTCCACACCCAGCGCGTCAGCCGGCCCGAGCAGGTAGGGATCCAGCCCACGGTTGATCATGGCGCTCTGCGCCAGGTAGCTGTAGACGTCCCGGCTGAACATCGGCGGGGCCACCAGCAGCGGTAGTGACCACATGAGCATCGTGCGGTGGAGCTGGGCCCGAGAGATCAGCCGGGCCCGCCCGGGAGCGGCGAGTCCGCCGAGCCACAGCCAGGCCAGCACCACCATGACGATGCCGCTGTACGCGACTGCCAGCGAGGCGGTCGGCATCCGGGTGAGCAGGCCGATCAGCCGGTGTCCCACCACCGGATTGCCCAGCACCGGGGCCGTACCCGCACCCAGGGATCCCAGACCCATGAGCAGCGCACCCACTGTGCCGAAGCGGCGCACCGTATCGAGCTGGCGGGTTTCCGCCGGGTTCAACCCCGCCCGGCCGGTTGAGGCCTCAGATCGAGCGCTGACCGGTACCTCCGGCTCGGGTTGGGATGGCCCGTCACTGCGAAGCTTTCCGGCCACCACGCCGCGAAGGGTAACGGAGCCTCGCAGCCCCTCATCGCCGCTGTCCCCAGCGGCCCCTGCGCGTAGAGGTCAGACCAGGGTGGCACTCTGCTGATCGCTGCTGATGGTGAGCTGCCACTGGTTTAGCGACGGTCTGCCTTTGGTCGGACCACCATTGGTAGGCAGTTTCTATCTCACTTTCTATCTCACTCCACAGCTGGCGTGGTCCGTGCTGGCAGACCTGGTAGGGGCCATCGGCACTGTCGTACCGGATGACAGCCCATGATCCAGTCACGTTGTCGGTGAACCACAGCCGGTGCGCTGTGCACTCGGCGGTGGGTGGCCGGTGGCCCCAGCGGCATGGCTTGATGCGGGTGCTGATGGCCCACCGCACTCGACAGGGTTGGCGACCAGCCAGGGCTTGGTCGCGGTCTGAATGACGTCGTCGCTGTCGAAGTCCACACTGGAAAGATCGGCGTATGGGGTGCGCTGCCGCCGCAGCGGCATGAATCCCACCACGCTGATGGGATGGCCCGTGGCGCACCCGTCACCATCGACGGCGCCTCACGCTGTCCTCAGTGCCACTCTACGAACGCACTAAGCTGTTTCGTATCTATGAACACAACGTCATTCCTGGGCTATTTCAGACCGCCGCGTACTCGGCGGAAATGCTGCCGTATTATATTGATTTTCTGGATACTCCGAACGACCTTGATGCTGCCGTCGAGGCCCGCATGGGGCGGTAGCGCATCGTCTACTCCGGCAATCGTCGCTTCGGGGTGGTGCTCGAAGAGCAAGCGATTCGGGCCCGCCTGGGGAATTTTGATACCATGGTCGGTCAGCTCGATCGCCTGCTCGGCGTGATATCGCTGTCCCGCGTTAGCCTCGGCATCATCCCAGAGGCCGTTCCCCGCACGGTGTTCACATCCGTTGGTTTCTGGATCTTTGACGACGCGATGGTCGAGATCGAGACCCCCACGCCTCTCTGGAGATCACCCAGCCCCGCGAAGTCCGACTCTGCGCCACGATGTTCGAGCAGCTCCAGCAGTCAGCGGTGTACGGCGCCGAAGCCAGAGCGCTAGTGACCCGCGCGATGGCCGAGTTGGCTGGATGAGAGCGAGGCCGTGTCACCGCATGCCACCGCCGATCCGCGTCGCGAACTCGACAGCAGCGACATCTTGATCTGCACTCGGGTCACCTGCGTCGAGTTCGCGAACGGGAGCGACGCGAGACCGCGCTGGGCGACACATGCTTTGCGTCAGGCGGAGAATTAAGTAACATGGGTGTTGTGAAAAACGTCGGGGCTGATCGTCGCACCCGCGAGTCGGTGGCACGGATGTTGCTGGAGCACGGTCCAGTGACAGCTGCGCAGGTTGCCGACTCGTTGGGGCTCAGCCCTGCGGCGGTGCGCCGCCACTTGGACGCGCTGCTTGCCGACGGGCAGGCCAGCTATCGTTCGGGGCCCCGCCGGACTCCTCGTGGCCGGGGCCGTCCGGCCAAGTTCTTCCTGCTCACCGCAGCTGGAAGGGCTCGATTCGAGCACACTTACGATGATCTTGCAGTGGCCGCGCTGCATTTCCTGGCCGAGCGTGACGGCGAGCAAGCAGTCCGCTCTTTCGCCGAACGCCGGGTGACCGACCTGGTCGGCCGGCACCGTGCCGAGGTAGCCGCGGCACCGGACTCGCTGGCGCGGGCGCAGCTACTGGCTGTCGCCCTGAGCACCGAGGGTTACGCCGCCTCGGCGGAGCATGTCGGGGCGGGTACGCAGCTGTGCCAGCACCACTGCCCGGTCTCGCACGTCGCAGCGGAGTTCCCACAACTGTGTGAAGCCGAGACCGAGGCCTTCGCCGACCTGCTCGGTGTTCACGTACAACGGCTGGCCACGATCGCCCGGGGTGATGCGGTCTGCACCACCCATATCCCGGAGGCCCGGGCGGCGCGTGCTACCCGAAAAGCACAGCCCGTAACCCCAACAAGTGTGTCGCCCACTCCCACCACGAAACCGGATGGAGGCGTCTGAAGCATGACGACTGCCCCTGAGCAGGATGTGCGAGCGCAGACCGCCCAAGCCCCCCCGCTCACCCAGGAAGAAACCCTCTCTCAGCTGGGTCGCTACGAGTATGGCTGGGCTGACTCCGACCTCGCCGGCTCCAGCGCCCAGCGTGGCCTGTCCGAAGCCGTGGTCCGCGACATCTCGGCGAAGAAGAACGAGCCGGAGTGGATGCTGGAGACCCGGCTGAAGGCCCTACGCCTGTTCCAGCGCAAGCCGATGCCGCACTGGGGCGCAGACCTGTCCGGCATCGATTTCGACAACATCAAGTACTTCGTCCGGTCGACCGAGAAGCAGGCCACGTCCTGGGAGGACCTGCCCGACGACATCAAGGCCACGTACGACCGGCTGGGCATCCCCGAGGCGGAGAAGGCCCGGCTGGTGGCCGGGGTGGCCGCGCAGTACGAGTCCGAGGTCGTCTATCACAAGATCCGCGAGGACCTCGAGGAGCAGGGCGTGCTGTTCCTGGACACCGACACCGCGCTGCGGGAGCAGCCGGAGATCTTCCAGCAGTACTTCGCCAGCGTGATCCCCGCTGGGGACAACAAGTTCGCCGCGCTGAACACCGCGGTGTGGTCCGGTGGGTCGTTCATCTACGTGCCGCCCGGGGTGCACGTCGACATCCCGCTGCAGGCCTACTTCCGGATCAACACCGAGAACATGGGCCAGTTCGAGCGCACGCTGATCATCGTCGACGAGGG
>OBLV0100000135.1_pt1 | contig 24374 bp, 27 predicted proteins | sample 1520071 | NCBI WGS metagenome assembly OBLV01 (sample SAMEA3888446, study PRJEB22518) | metagenome | reverse complement strand
TCAGCGTAGGAGTGTCGGTTTGGATGTGCACGCGCGGTCGGTGGTCGGCTGTGGGCTGGACGGTCAGACCGGAGAGCTCTTCGAGCGCCGGTTGATCCCGGATCACGGCCAGATCTTGCGATGGTTGCGGTCGCTGCCCGGCCCGGTGGCGGTCGCCTACGAGGCCGGTCCGACCGGGTTCGGGTTGGCTCGGTTCCTGGGCACCGAGAACATCGGGTGCCTGGTGGCGGCGCCCTCGAAGCTGCAGGAACGCCGAAATTACTCAGTAAATCGTGGAGTTCCGCCGCTGGTCAGCCATATCTTATGGTCGTCTGATCCGCACCAGGCCCGACAACCCTTTCCACGATTTCACATTATCAATCGTGCACAGTGGTAGAAGTTGTTTGAGGCGGTGGGGGAGATCGGTGTGGTGGAGGGAGATGGCAGCGAGCGCAGCGAAACCAGCTCCAGCGGCAAGATAGGGCCAGTTGGACAACCCGATGTCGCCATTGGGGTAGTCGAGGATCATCAGCCAGACAGAGCCGGCGACGAGGAAGGATAGTGCTCGGGTTGTCCACGGGAGGGCCGCTCCGATCGCGAGGGCCCAGCTGAAATACCAGGGCAGCGTGGTCGGTAAGAGCGCCGCGACCAAAGCCAGCACCACTGCCATCTGGCGCACAGCCTCGATACCTCCCGCGCGGGCCACCCACCATTGCCGGGCGGCGATCGTCGCAAGGGCGACGAACCCGAGCAGTCGGGTAACCGCGACGAACGTGGCCTGGTTTGTGCCGGTTGCCCAGCCGATGGCGTCATGCAGGACCTCCCCGAAACCCGTCGGCACCGAGAGCCAGTCCACGATGCGCAAGGGAGCGGTGAGGTCTGGCAACTCAGTCAGGGGCACGCCCAAGGCCCAGTTTAAGGCGAGGTAGACCGGTACCAAGATCGCGAGGCTCGCGGCGGCGGCCTTGCCGATCCGGGTCCAACGGGTGCCGGGCAACCGCGCGGCCCAGATGAGCACGAGGAAAGGCAGAGCAACACCGGCCGATGCTTTGATCGCGACTGCGGCCGCGGCCATCACCATGCCTGTGCTGTGGCGGCCATCCAGGAAGAACAGGGTGGCGAGCGCCAGTAGGCCGATCATGAGGATGTCATTGTGCGGTCCGCCGATGAGTTGGGTCAGAACTAGCGGATTGGCCACCGCGACCCACAACGCCACCGAGGCGCGGCCCCCGATCTGATCGGCCAGCCTGGGCAGCGCGTAGACGAGGAGCGCCAACCCTGGCAGCATGACCAACCGCATCAGCAGGACACCACTGATGATCCCGTTCCCGGTGACCGCGACGACCCCCTTGGCCAGCAGCAAAAACAGCGGCCCATACGGCGATCCCGTGGTCTGCCAAAGCCCGTCGACGTTGTCCGTTATCGGTCCCGAGAGCATTTGCGGTCCGGCAATGTAGGGGTCGAAACCGTGCAGCGCGAGCGCTCCCTGAGCCAGGTAGGAGTAGACGTCACGGGTGAACAGCGGTGGGGAGAGCAGCATCGGTACCAGCCACGCTCCGGCAGACGCCGCCACCGCCCGGCCTCCGGTACGCCCCGCGAGCACGTCTCGTCCTAGTCGGACCCACGCCCAGACCATGAGGCTCAGACCGAGGTAGAGCACCACAGTCGCCAGGGTGCTGCCGTTCCCGTAGTGCAGCATCCAGAACAGGCCGCCGGCACCGAGGACCGGATCAGTGAGCGGCACTCCGGCGCACCCAACTCCACCGAGGAACACCGCCAGCGACCCGACCAACCCGAGCGTGAGCGTCTTCATGGAGAGCCCAGCGAACAGGCGCGGCGACCACGCCGCGCGCATCATCACCGGCAACCCTGGCTGCCCCAATACCGCCCCGGCGGGATTCTTTCCGGGGACGTCCGGTCCAGCAGGAGACAGCGTCGCGCCATCGACCGTGTCTTCGGCTGAGGCGAACCTGTGCGGTCCGGACGGCGTTGATGCCGCGGGCACGGTGGAGGTGTGGCTCTCCTCCGGATCGACCTCTGGCATCTATTCCCTCTCCCCAATCCCGCTGCGGCGATTCAGCAACGGGATCACCTCAGAAAATCGATCGCCGCTGCTTCCAAACGTCCCCCATGACGAACGTGGCCAGCGCCCCCAAGGTGCCTGGTGAGGGGATGACGCAGCTCACATAGGTGTTCATGCCGATCCCGCGGGACCCTATCGCTGGTGTGAAACGGAATCTCACCGCAGAACGTGACCCACTGAGCACAGCTGGAGAACACCGCGCACCTCGGGCCCCCCGCTGTGCACCGACTGGTGTTGGTAGGAACGTGTTGTAGTTCTGTAATGCTGGGGATGTGAAGGATCCTCGTTAATGTCGTTACCGGAAAGCCAGTCGCCGGGAGGTGCTCGCTGTGCGCAGGAGGCCGGGGGATCACCCGTATGGTCGGCACCGGGTCCGGCTGGTGCTTATGCTGGGATTGCTTGTCGCCATGGCTGGGCTAGCTGGTTGCGGCGGTGCGCCTGAATCGATTGGTTTCGCCGTCTCCTGTGCTGGGGTGGGCGCTGGTGTGGGCAGTGGTCCGGCCAGCGGGATCGCCGCTGCAGGTGCCCGGACTGTTCCGGGAAAGGTCCTGCACACCACGACTTCCACACTCGTCCTGGTGCCGGTTTGCCTATCTGGCCATGGGCCCTACCCATTCATACTCGACACCGGCGCGGCCCGGTCCTTGGTTGATCAGAAACTGGCGAATCGGTTACACCTGTTCTCAACCGGTGCAACACTGCCGGCCACCGGCGTGGGCTGCACCGCGACGGCCGGCCAGGTATGGGTGAGGGGCTGGTCGCTGGGCGACGTGCCGCTGCAATCGCAGCCGCTGATGTCACTGTCCATGGCTGGTCCTTCCGGTGGGATGGGTATCGCCGGTCTGCTTGGATCGGACGTGTGGAGTCGGTTCGGCAGGTTTCAGCTGAACTACCGCAGCGGTCAAGTAACACTGCCCGGACCCGAACACGCCACCGCGCCCACCGCAGCACCCACCCCTTCCGGTAACGGCGTGCCCATGACCGTCATCCACCCCCGCTCGGGCGCCTTGGCCTTGGTGCCGGTCACAATCAACGGTCACCCGCCGCTGAGATTCGCCGTTGATACCGGCTCCACCCACTCGGTGCTAGACCGTGCCGTAGCTCACCGGTGGGGGCTACCCGCCACCGGCCATGCCCAACAGGTCTCCGGAGTCTCCTGCGCCGCCACCGCCCAACCTGTCCACGTCGACTCCTGGCAGGCGGGCACAATTGCGCTACCAGAACAGAACCTGGACAGCATCACACTGCCGATACCGGAGCTGGCCGGGCTGATAGGTTCCGACGTCCTCTATCACTACGGCACGATCACTATCGACTACTCCGCCAGCCGACTAATACTCACGGAGTAATCAGTCAGACACCTCGGATCGCCAGATCCATGATGGTTCGAACGCTACGAACCCAAGCCTGCCAGCACACGGGTCAAGGCTCTCACCTGACTTTCTCGCCGAGGTCAACGATCGGCTTGGTCTTCGAGAACGTCTTCGATACTCGCCCCATGCGCCACGGCGAACAAAACTGAACGATGCACTGCCACTCGGAGCGTGACCTTGAGCCAACAACCCCGAACCCGACCGCGACGCCAGCTGTACAGCTGCGGAATACAGCAACGAGGCTGAGCGTTGCCACCCCAGAGCGCACACCAGCGGCCAACGACGTGCGGAAACAACCCTCACCAACCGCCCTGTCCGCAGTTCGGGACGAAGAGACCGTAGGTTCAAATCCTGTAATTCGACCGCTGGTACGACGAGTCGGCGCCCGTCCCCGGTGGCGGATGTTGCTGACGTGGCTGTGTCCGGGCTTTGGGACGGCTGGGACACCCTCAGCACCCTGTCCTACCTCGTTCGGTGGGGCCATTTCGCAAGTCAGCGGCCATTCGCGCACTTACGCCCGGGAGTGGCCACGCCCGCGCAGGCGACCTGCCGATACTGCTGGGGTGGTCATCGCTGATCGTCGGGTCGACCTTGAAAGCGTGCTGCTCGCCAGGACTAGGGGGACATGGAACACCCGGCACCTCGACCGATGGATGACGAACTGAGTGCCAACCCGCCGCGAACGTGGGCATTCTGCCTGACTCTCCTGGACCCCTCAGCAGGTCTACGCAGCGGCGGCATGCTGGCCGCGGTCATCGTCGACCACCCGCCACGAACCGCCGCGCACCGACCGCCCGGAGAGTGATCTCAGGTGCCGCTACCAGCACCGAGCGGTTCGTATTGTGGTAAGTATCGCCCACCGTATCGCCTGGCAGAGGCCTCTTCCGTGGTGCCACCTCAAGATCACGGGACACTTTACGACTCAGGGGCCGTCGGACCCCATCAACTTTTCGAGGACATCGGCGGTCTGCCGATCGGTGAGCTTGCGCCCGAGTAGTGGTCCTGGGTCATGCTGACCCGGGAGTGTCCGAGCTGGTCGCTGATCTTGCGGGTGGGCACTGCGGTGTCGTCGAGGAAGCTCGCGACGGTCTTGCGCAACGTGTGGCTGACCAGTCCCTGGATACCGGCGCCGTCGCGAACCTGCCGCCACACCCGCCGCACGTTCGGGGGGTCCCGCCAGCCGTCGAGGGAGTCGGGGAACACGGGTTGCACTCCTGAGGCGATGGCGAGGCGGCGCCGCTTGAGCATGGTCATAGCCCAGCTCGGTAGCGGGATGAGCCGCTCGCCACTCCGGCCCGTCTTGGTCTAAGGCAGCCGGAGGAGCCCGACACCCTTGCGGCGAATCAACCGCCAGCGGGACTCCACTGTGGCCCCGTCCAGGTCGACCTCATCCCAACCGATGGCCAGGCATTCCCCGATGCGGCAGCCGGTGGCGAGCATCATCACCGACAGGTCCGGCAGGTCCCACGTATGCGCGGCGTTGTTTGTTTCCAGCGCGGCTAGCCACTGCTGGCGTTCCTCAGCCGTGAGCGATTTGGGCTTGTTCCGGGCAGTCCTCTCGATCCGGGCGACCTCACGTACTGGGTTGACGCTCACCGCTCCATGCCGTGCGGCGAAGCGCATCAGTCCCGAGATCACGATCTTGGCGGTGCGGGCGCCGCTGACGGTTTTCTTTTTCGTCGCTTCAAGGGCGCCGCCTGCGGCGGCGCCAGCCGGCCTAGCTCGGCTCGCGCCCTCTGCCTCCGGCCCGGGCGCGGCCGGCAGGCCGGCGTCCGCGCAGGACGAGTCCTATTCTTGGCGCCTCCCCCTGCGTTTTCGGATGGCCACGCCTGACGATCTGAACAAGACGGTCAAACAGGTGGCGGACCTGCGCCGGCGGATCGTGAGCTGGCCGGCGGGATCTCGTCGCCCTGGAATCGCTGGTGGCCGAGGGTCCCGGTGGCTATCCGATGGGGGCGCTCCGGCTGGCAGGATCTAAGCCTCGATCCGTGGACCCGTTGACCGGATGATCTTGGGTTGTTGTAGTAGATCTTTAGTGTGGTGCAGGCGTGTGGTCTCTGCTGGTCTGCCCAGCTGTTCCACTCGGGTCTCCGGTCAGGCCTGTGCGGTGGGTGGTCGGGGTCAGAGGGGCGCGGGTGGGCCGGTCGCCGGTGGGAATGTCTTGTGCCACAGGGTGGTCCACGGTGTGGCCCAGGGCCAGTGCTCGGGTAGGTGCAGGATCGGGCGGCGTTGCGGCCGGGCCAGCCGGGCGGGGACGGCGACGATCTGGCGTCGTAGCGTCGCACCGCGCGCGAGGGCATGCCGTTGGCTGGTGAGAGTGCCGGCGGTGGGTGATGTCCGCCTCGGCGGTCGATTCCAGGCTGTTGGTGAAGAAGGGGTGGTAGCGCCAGACCGGAAACAGTTCCTCGAGTCGGGTCTGGTCGCGGACTCGGCGCACGATCAGCCGGGCGGTGACCGGATTGTTGGTGAAGGCGACTTCGGCGAGCGGCGCGTCGGAGATCAGCTCACCTGTGTCAGGGTCCACGACAGCGCCGGGGTAGTGCACCGGCGTCCAGGCGTGCTCGGGAATGGAGGCGATGGCCCGGTTCACCGTCGCGTTGTTGGTGAGCACGAACGAGAACCGCGCCCCGGCCTTGATGCAGGCGTTGATCACGGCACTGTTTCGGTAGGCGGAATCCCCTCGCGCCAAGATATCTCCGGTGGCGCCGGCCGCGCGGGCGGTGTTGATCGCCTGTGCCAGCATCGACGCGGCTCCCCTGCCCGAGCCGGCCCGCCCGGCGCGCAGCCGGATTCCGGCGATCACCGGCGCACCCTCTCGGGTGCTGATGGTGGTGGCCAACGGCGAGAGTCCCTTGCGCAGCACCTGCCGACCGGCGATCTTGGTATGCCCGTCGCTGGCGCCCTGCTTGGCCTGGCCGAACACCGGGCGCAGCAGCGAGTCGATGTCCACGTAGGCCTGCCCCTCGATGCCGGGCAGCAGGGCGGCGTGCTCGACGAGGTTGACCAGGTGCGCCCGGGCGACCGACGCCAACTGCAAACCGTGGCCCTGGGTGAACTCCCGCAGGAACTGACCCAACGTGGCCGGGGCATACACCTGGGCGAACAGCCGCGGCATCCCACCAGAACGGATCACCTCCAGATCATCGATGCACTCCGCGCCCGCAACCATCCCCGCGATGATCGAGGTCAGCTTGCCCGCCGGATTCACCGCTGCCGACCGGACCCTCGACTCGTTGATCGCGACCTTCGCCGAGATCAACTCGGACAGGCCAGCCCGCTCGGCCAGGACCATCCCGCCACCAAGCCCGCGAACGACACCAACCGCTCATCATCGAAGACCGGTGTGGCCCACGACCAGACATGAGATAGTCGCACTGAAAGTGCCTTCCGCTGCAGCGATGATCAGGACCTCGACAATCCCGATCCTCCCTGCACAGAAGGCACTTTTTCTGTCACCGCTCCGAACAATCACCTACCGGTTCCACGGATCCAGGCTAAGCGTCGCGACCAGCTGACGGAGCGGAGTGGGGATGGCTGTGAGCGGAGGTCATGACCTCGGTGGGGCCGGCGGCTTCGGGCGGGTGGTGATCGAGCGGGACGAGCCGGTCTGGCACGCCGACTGGGAGTGGGCGGTGTTCGCCACGTCCCTCTTCGAGATGGCCGCTGGCTGGTTCGGGCTCGACATGGCCCGGTGCGGGATCGAGTCGATGGAGCCAGACCACTATCTGAGCTCGTCGTACTACGCCCACTGGCTGCACGCCTGTGAGCTGTGGGGCACCCGCAACGGCGGCGTCGACTCCGACGAGCTGGCCAAGCGGAACCAGCACTACTTGGAGAACCCCGGTGAGGCTCTCCCCGAGGACGCAACCCCGACCTGCTCGGCATCGTCGAGGCGATGTCGGCCAACGGCTTCTCGGCCCGGCGGGAAGCGCCCGGCCCGCCCCGCTTCGCCGTCGGTGACCGGGTGCGGGTGAAGGGGAGCGGGGCATTGCCACCGCTGAGGCCGTCGACCGCTTCGCTGGCATCTACGAGCACGAGGTCGGGGCCCGCAGCACGGCGCGGCCGTGGTGGCCCGGGCCTGGACCGACCCGGTCTTCCAGGAGCGGCTCTTGGCCGATGGGAGCGCCGCCTGCCGCGAGCTGGGGGTGGGCGGCCTCCAGGGCGAGGACATGGTCGTGCTGGAGGACACCGACACCGTCCACAACGTGATCGTGTGCACGCTCTGCTCCTGCTACCCATGGCCCGTGCTTGGCCTGCCCCCAACTGGTACAAGGAGCTGGCCTCCCGGGCGGCCAGCGCTCCTTCGACCAGCCGTGGGAGCTGAGGGCGCTGGCCCTGATCGTGGCCGCGCACGAAGCCGGGCGCTGCTCGTGGAGCGACTTTCAGGGCGAGCTGATCGCCGCCATCGCCCGCTGGGAGGCCGACCCCTGCGTCCAGAACGTGCCTGGTCACCATAGTTACGTCTCAGGCGCCGACCATCGCCCACCCGCCGCGTCGGGAGCCCATCGCGGTCGACCGGGGCTCGGCGGACGAGCCCAGGACCAGCCCGCCACGGCGGCGACCGACACGATGCCTGCGGGGGAAGGCGTGCCGCCGAGGGAGCCGGAGGCCGGCTCGTCGGAGGGGGCGGAGTCGTCGGATCTGAAGTCGAACGAGAGACGTCCGTAAACCGCCGAGAGCGTTTCGCACGTCAGAGGCCGTGATCCGCACTCCCGGCGCTGATCCAGAAATGTGGGGCGGACGAGTTGGCCTGCAAGCCGGATCCTTTAGCTGCGCAAACTCACGATCAACTATGTGCGGCGTGCTGACTGTTAGCCGCGGTAAACCACGGCCAATAGCGGGTAACCGTACCCGGCCTGACCCCAGGTCGAGGCCCCTGACGGCACAGTGGGCGCAGTCTTCCGAGAACCCTCCGGTTCCGGGACGTGATCTACGTCGGTGGGCTCTGCACACCGTCGTGTGGGACTGGCCGACCTAGAGCCCAGCCCAGAACAGCGTGCTAGCGCAGAGGTGCCCCGCCGTGGTAGGAGCCACGGTGGGCAAGTGATGGCCCTCAAGGGGGGATGTGCGATGAGCCGAGACGACAAACCGAACAAGCACGACGGTGACCGGGACGGTCAGGGTGTCTACCAGCCGGACAAGACAGGGAAACCCAAAGACTAAGGACGCGGCAGGCACGACAAAGACGAGCCGCCGGAGAAGGACAAGTAGGCGACCGTGACGGCAACCCGGACGGATTGGCGTGAGTTGATCGCGCAAGTGCCCCGTGAACCGTTTATTCCCGAGACCATCTGGGTTGATATCGACGGGGCCCGCTCCCAGTCCGGGTTCACCGCACTGTCCAAACACGATCATCTGCAACGTTGGCGGGAATTGGTCGCCGCCAATGAGCCGGTGATCACCCAAGTTGACGAGGGTCGCACCACAGTCGGTGACACCGGCTGGTCACCGTCCAGTTCGTGCAGCAAACCCTCGGTCGTGGCTGACATGCTTGATGCGCTGGACCTACACCCCGGACATTCGGTACTGGAGATCGGCACCGGCACCGGGTGGAACGCTGCGCTGCTGACCCGGCAGGTCGGGCCACGGGGCCAGGTGGTCAGTATCGAAGTCGATCCGGTGATCGCTGAGGGTGCTCGGGCAGCGCTGACTGCTACCGGATATTCCCCACTCGTGATCACTGGAGACGGTGCGCAGGGCTGGCCGGAAGCAGCGCCCTACGACCGAGTGGTATCCACCGCCGCAGTCCGCGACACCGTGCCCCACCCCTGGCTGAGGCAAACCCGGCCCGACGGTCTGATCGTCACACCATGGGGAACCGACTACTGCAACGGCGTCATGCTGACCCTGCAGGTCACCACCGAGGGAAGCGCCACCGGCCGCTTCCATGGAGACCTCGCATTCATGCGACTCCGCGCCCACCATCGCCGGTTCTACGAACCAGACCTGACCCAACTCCAGCACGCCCAGGTAACCACCACCGACGTGCACGGATGGGACTTCTACCGCATGATCAACAGCGATCAGGCCGGATTCACCATCGGACTTCAGGTACCCCGCGCCACCCTGACTGTCGAGTTGAACAAGTTCGGTGAAGACCACCACATCCTGGAACTGGATGACGCCACTACCCAGTCATGGGCCCGGCTAGACGCTCACCTCACCTCACCAGACCCACTCGTTGTCCACCAACTCGGCCCCCGCCGACTTTGGGACGAAGCCGTCGCCGCCTACGACTGGTGGTACGACCACGACAAACCCGATCCCACCCGTTTCGGGATGACCATAACCACCGACACCCAAACAGTATGGCTCGACAACCCAGGCACCGTCGTGCGCGATGCCCTCAACCTCACCGTGTAAGCCCGTGAAATTGATGGTTCAAGTGATACGTGCACCCCGGCTGCACCCGTTCACACCCCACCCCACCGCAACCTGCTGAAACCGGCCGATTCAGGACGATGGGTGCCCTCTGCCTCACCGTGTGCCACCTAGTCCAGCGACCGGACCTGATCATCACATTCTCCAACCTTCGCTACCAAGATCGCCTCACGACTGGTCTGCGGATTCAGGATCAGGCAAAAGAGAACCCCGGTCACGGGCCATCTGTGTGGTTTTTGTCGGGTCGGGTGTCAGTGGGCTTGGTCTGGGCGTGTGGCAGCAATACCACCGGCTGCCGGGTGAGGGGTGGGGGGTTAACGTCGGCTGGCGGCTCGCTGTGCTTGCGGGAGTCGGTGGTAGTAGCGGGCGCTGGCTCGACTGGCGGGACGATAGATGGTGGCGCCACCGGTGCCTCTTCCAGGGCTGCGGCGCCGCCGGGATCGGTCGCTGTACTCCTGCCCCGTACCCACATTCCGGGTTTCGGTTGCCGGCCGGTAGATCCGGTCGGACCGTGGTCCACCGGAGTGCGGGCAAACCACTCCACGAGCGCCCGCCATGGGTGCACTGCTCGGGGCCAGCGGGGTGACATCAGAGGGCACCTGCGTGATGCGCGCTCTCAGGTGCTGCGAGGGTTATGCACGGGTGTCCATTCAGCGGGCCGGGAGAGTGGGGTCGTGGCTCATCCATCCCGGGCCCGATGTTCCCTGCTTGGACATGGCTAATGCTTCGTCTCACCCGTGGCTTCGGCATCTTGACCTCCTCCTGTCCGCCGACCTGAACCCGCAATGACAGGAAGGAGGGCAAGCAACGCCCGGTAAATACGTACTCCGGTTGGTTTCTACATTGGTGGGAGCATGTGACTTACTCGGCATCCACCCCCCGGTGGGGTTACGACCCGGACGGCGCCGGTACCGTGACGGATCGGATCAGTCTCCTTGCCCGCTAGCCCTTACGTAAGGCGGGCGACAGGCCTGCGACGGATCCGTGAGCTCATGACCAGGAGGCGACGGCCCTCAGCACCGCTTGTCTGACCCTTGTCCTTCATCAACTAAACTGTGCCCGCATCAGCCCACCTTGGTCGCAGCGGCGATCCACCGACGCACCGGTGCGCGTGATACCTCTGGTGGAGAGGCGGGAACCGGCAAACCCGGACCGGGTCCGCGGCGAGTGGACATGGTGGTAAACGCATTGGCCCACTGCGTTCGTGTGGGCGTTGCCGCGCCTGTTTGCGATGGGACAAGTGGGTGCGTTAAGGTGCGCAACACCTAAACGAGATCGAGGAAGTGATTCTCCACATGGCGCAGAAAACCGTAGTCACGCTGGTCGACGATCTGACTGGCGAGGAGGCGGAGAACATCAGTACAGTCGAGTTCGCGCTCGATGGCGTAACTTACGAGCTTGATCTGACTGATGAAAACAGTACGAAGCTGCACGATTCGCTGTCTCCGTATGCCAACGCAGGCCGAAAGATCGGTGGGCGGCGTCGCAGCGGTCCCCGCCCAGGCCGAGCCATCAAAAGCACCGGTGGCGCCGGCTACAACCGCGAGACGCTGAAGTCGATTCGTGAGTGGGCCAAGAAGAACGGCCACAACGTCAGCGACCGTGGTCGACTGCCCGCCGAAGTGTTGCAGGCCTGGCAGACCACCCAGGCAGGTAAGTCCGGGGCATAGACCCACGGCCTGACGGCAATCGGAGCCAGTGGGGATTGATGCTGCCCATCGGTTGGGCAGCCCCAGCAGCTCAGTGGGGAAGCATTGAACATGGTGTGCCGATACTGTGGGTGGCCTTCGTTCGATCAGCTGGCTCGGGAGATCAGTGAGCGCTCTGGTTGGTCCATCATCTCTCACGGCTGTCTTCATAAAGACACGGGTGTGATGTCTATGGGGTGGTGACGGGTTCGCGCCGTTGGAATTATGAGCGTGGTGCGAAGCGGGGTTGGTCAACTGATCGGTTTGCGCCACAGGTGGGGGTGCAGCGTGAACCACGCCGGAACTCCGGGAAGTCGTGCGGCGCGGCTCACCCACTCCTATAGCAAGGGGATTGTCAGCAAGGATCTTCCGACCGAGCGTGAACGGCTGCGTTTGCTGGAGCGGACTCAGATCCCCAGACGACGGAGATCCTTCAAGGACTGCCAGTGACTGCGTCGTGGCGGTGCCTGGATCTGGGCGCAGGAGCGGGTTCGATCGCGTACTGGTTGGCCGATCGGTGCCGTGACGGACACATCGTCGCCGCCGATATCGATATCCGGTTCCTCGACCGTGTGCGGCCCGACAACCTGGAGGTCCGGCAGTTCGATGTGGGCCACGACGGGTTTCCGGCGGGTTGCTTCGATAATTGGATGTTGCTAGCAGGGCCAACTGCATGGGCCTGGGCGAGGTGCACGATGCGTTCGCGCTCGCCAGCATCCACCAGATCGGCAGCGTCATGGTCACGGGCGGGGACATCACCCAGACCGAACTCGACGAGATGCTCGCCCTGTTCAACGACCCCACCTTTGTCGATGTCCGCTCGGTATTCATCACCGTAAGGGGACAAAAACCCCTCGCGTGAAGATGCCAATGGGTTCACTGTGTCGGGCAATTGCGATATCGATGTCGGCGGCTCCTGCGTGAGCTGCAGTTGCCGCAACCGTTCTCCGTCGAGGCCCTGACCGAACACCTCAACCTCCATCGAGGCTGACCCCTTCATGCAACGACCTCACCGCAGACTCTGGCCGTGTCTAGGGATCATAACTGCGATCCCCGTGCCCGACGGTGAGCCTGGCGTGGCGACTCCCGCCGGGCGGGTCACCCACCGCGCCGACGAGGCGTGACCGTAACTCTTGGTGTCAGCAGTGCGACATAGAGTTGTGCCTTGGGGGTGTCCGCCACCAAGCGACGCTGATGATGTTCCACTACGGAGGCAACATGAACAAGATCACCGCCATCGCGGCGCTGTCTGTCGCACTGGGCGCGGGGTTTGCCACAGCGCCGGCAGCCTTCGCATCCATAGCTCCTGCATCCGCACCCCTGGGCGGTGTCAACATGCAACGAGCCTGTGATACCCAATACCCACCTGGCTGGAGGCTCCGCGCTGAAGTCCTCAATCAGCACGATGCCTTCAGCTGGCGGTGCGCGACACCCCGGAATCGAGGACCCGTCTACGGGATCAACGTCAACCGTGAATGCGTCGCTCAGTACGGTCGCGGGACATTCGCGGGGCTCCGCAATACCCACAACCCTTACTCGTGGTTCTGCCGCCGATAACCCTCAGCCGATACATCAGACGCCTCGGCAGCGGTAGGTGGGCCAAGTCGGGCACTGCCAGCGACTCGGCCCACCTACCGAACGGCGCACACGCCAGTAGACAGCTACCGACTCAAGACCGCGACCTCGGTCGCGCTCCACCCACCGGCACAACTGACCGGGCCCGATTAGTGGTCCAGTTGAGAGTGGGGATTGGTTTCTGGTGTGCCATTGCTGGGCGTACTCCGTCTGGTACGCCACCGCACTGCCCTGGGTGACCTTGGGCCGGTGCCTGACGTGGCGAAGGTCAACTCGATGGGGTTGGACCTTCCATAAACGCGGTGGCGTGATCAGCGACCCACTGGCGAAACGATCGCGGCGCCGATCCGAGGATATCGAACACCGTAGAGGTGATGAACGCCGGCCTTCCCATCGTTGCGCCCCATGCGGCGAGCAGCATGTCCACGACCGGGCGTGGCCAGCTTCCCTCCGTCTCGCTTCGAAACTCGTCCGGCGACAGCTCCTCAAATTTGATCCGATGCCTCAAGACGTCACCGATAATGCTCACCTGCTCTGCCTGACTCAGTGACTCAGGGCCCGTGAGGACGTAGTCGCCTCCAGCATGTCCTTCCTGATACAGCGTCCGCGCCGCGACGCTGCCACGTCGCGGTCATCGACGGGCGCAGTCTCGGCAGCGCCGTAAGGCCATCGGAGGACACCGTCGAGGCGAATCGCGGTCGCCCACCAGAACAACGCGTTCGATGCCAACATCCCCGGCCGGATGATCGTCGACTTGAGCCCGGCGGCCACGATGAGCCGCTCAATATCGGCGTGGAGCACCGCCATTGGATTCGGTTGCTGGAAGAAAGGGTGCGGGGTTTGGTGCGGTGATGAGAGAAAGACGACACGCCGCACGTGGGTTGCGAGACGCTCGACAACTGCCGGAGCAGTCGTCGGCGGGGCGGTCCAGACGAGGAAGACGGCACTGACACCTCGCAGTCCTGCGTCGAGCGATTCGGGCACGGTGAGGTCGCCGGTGACGACTTCGACGTTCGCTGGCAGCATCGCCGCCGCCTCGGAGCGATGCGTGAGGCCGCGGACTGGCACGCCCGCGTCTATTAGTAGGTCGACTACGACGCGCCCAACCCGGCCAGTCGCTCCGATGACGAGCACTGGAGGCACTCGCGTCCGTGTCATGAGGACCTCGACCTCGTCTGTGGTAGGCGCACGGAGTGAATCATGCATCCTCCTGGGAGCGAATGACGGCATTCGAGGATCCACACTCCGGGCCCGGAGCCAACGCCCTCTCTTCGGCATGAGGGGATGGCCTCACCACAGTGCTCGCTGGAGAGATCTTTTTGTGGACGAGGCACGCGTGGCTGAGCGGGTTGGAGTGCTTGTACTCAGCGGGGATACATGCCCCCGTCGATGCTGAATGCCTGACTGGTGATGTAGCCGTTGCGCAGGATTGCGAGTGCGAGGTCAGCGACCTCTTCGGGGCGACCAACCCGTCCGGCGGGTGTGGCCTTGCCTAGCTGGCGCGGATCGCCAGGAAGCATCGCGGTCTCGATGAAGCCCGGCGCGAGGGCGTTGACGGTTACGCCGTCAGCGGCCACGTGGTTGCCCAGGAAGTGCGCGAGGCCGTGGAGTCCAGCTTTGGAGGAGGCGTAGTCGGGACCGATGACGCCGCCTCGGAAGGCCGCCACCGAGGAGATGAACAGGATCCGACCGAAGCCACGCTCACGCATCCCCGGTAAGGCGCGGCGGGCGAGCAGGAAGGGCGCCCGAAGGTTGACCGCGATTGTCTGGTCGAAGATCGCGGCATCGACGTCCTCGTAGCGAGCCACGCGCGCGAGGCCGTGGTTGGCGACCACGATGTCAACCGGTCCGAGGGCTGCCTCGACGTCATCGATCAGCCTTTCGGGAGCACCCGGATCCGCCATGTCAGAGCTGAATGCCTGTGCTGTGCCGCCGCCGGAGATGATCTCAGCAGCAAGCCTCTCGGCCTGCTCGGCGTTACGGCCGTAGGCAAGCGCGATCCCGGCCACATCGCGGGCGAGCAGCCGACAGATCGCGCTGCCGATGCCGCCACTGGCTCCCGTGACCAGCGCGATGCGCCCGGTCAGGCCGAATTCACCCGACACCGGCCCGAGTTTACCCGCCGATCGTGGTCGAAGCTCCGGGCAGCGCCCCGGGCTTGATGTGTGTCACGTAGTGGTGGCTGAGGGAACGAACGGGGTTGCCACGGCCTGCGCCGACACCACACGGTCAGCGCAGGAGCGGACGATGGACCGGGCGACGCGGGCTATGGTCTAGCCAGCAGCGGCGAGGAGTTCCTTGTCGGCGATGCGGTCATACCGGTGGCGCCGCAGGGCCGCTTCATCAGGGAAGCGGATGTGTTCAGCCGCGATTCGGGTCAAACCGGCAGGGCGGCCAGCCTGTGTGCGCCCGTTGCCCAATCACATCACGCTCCTTGGGACGTCAAGGAGGCCGGCGGGAACGCTGTTGCGCGTCGATTATCGAGTGGGTAGCTTCGGTGGTGTCTCCCTCTTGTGGATGCAGGCAGACGGTGTTCCCCCGCAAGAGCTCTCAGACTCCCCTTCTTTCCGTCAGACGTGGCTTTCGTGGTGAAGCCGTCCCTGGCGCGAACGGGATCCCCTCTGCGGCGTGAGCCTGCCAGTCACCGCATCCCCCAATGATCAATGAGTTCAGGAAAGAATCCCTATGTATGACAACGATGTCCCCAGCCAGCCTGCCGACAACGGCAGGGCCCCTGAGTCGCGCGAGGAGGGTTCCCCACGGTCTGTCACCGGGATCCTTGACATCGTGGACAGCCGCGCCTTCGTTCGCACCGACGGCTACCTGCCCGGGCCGCGTGACGCCCCTGTCCCGCTGGGGCTGGTCCGCGAACACGGGCTGCGCCGCGGCGACACGGTCACGGGCAGGACCCGCCCCGCCGGCAGTGGCGAGAAACCCGCACCCCTCATCCAGATCGACACCATCAACGGGCGGCACCCGCGCCACGCCATGTCCCGAGCTGTGTTCTCCGAGCTGATCCCGCTTTACCCGAACGAGCGGATGCGGCTGGAGACCGAACCGCACGCTCTGACCACGCGGGTGACCGATCTGCTCATGCCGGTGGGCAAGGGCCAGCGGGCCTTGATCGTCGCGCCGCCGAAGGCCGGCAAGACCTCCGTGCTGCAGGCAATCGCACACGGGATAGCCAAGAACCACCCAGAATTCCACCTCATGCTCATCCTGGTCGGCGAACGTCCGGAGGAAGTCACTGACCTGGCACGCGCCGTGCCCGGCGAGGTTATCGCCGCCACGTTCGACCACCCGCCCCACGAGCACACCGCGCTCGCCGAGCTGGCCATCGAACGCGCCAAGCGCCTGGTCGAGGTGGGGCGAGATGTGGTGGTGATGCTGGACTCGCTGACCCGGCTGGGCCGCGCCTACAACCTGGCCGCGCCAGCGTCCGGACGGATCCTTTCCGGCGGCGTGGACTCCACCGCCCTCGTGCCGCCGAAACGGTTCCTCGGCGCGGCCCGTAATATCGAGAACGGCGGCTCATTGACCATATTCGCCACGGCGCTGGTGGAGACCGGCTCGGTCGGCGACTCGCTGATCTTCGAGGAATACAAGGGAACCAGCAACGCCGAACTAAGGCTGGACCGCAGGATCGCGAGTAAACGTGTCTACCCTGCTGTCGACATAGCCCAGTCCAGCACGCGCAAGGAAGAGCTGCTGCTGACCGGCGAGGAAATGACGGCCACCCGCGCCCTGCGCCGGGCGCTCGAGGGCCGGGACAGCCAACGGGCCATCGACATGCTCCTCGACGGCCTCCGCAAGACTCCCACCAACACCGAGTTCCTCACCCAGCTCACCAGGACTACCCCACAAAACGGCAGCGGTTGGGGTGCTTCCGGCCGGTGACCGCGCCGCAAAGCCAGGCCACCGAGCACCCCAGTATCCGCAGTGTGAAGCCGACGACCTGCAACCTCCGGTGGTACTCGGCGTAGGGCGGGTATGCCGCCACGGCCCGCTCCCACCACTCGGCCCGCTCAGCGCCCTCGACCTCGCGCGCGACGTAGTTCTTGGTCACGGTCCCGTCCTGCAGCGGGAACTCGGGGTAGGCCTTGATGTTGTGGTATCAGGTCGGGTGCTCTGGGGCGCCGCCCTTGGACGCGACGACGGCGTACCTGCCGTCGTGCTCCACCCGCATGACCGGGGTGTAGCGCAGCTTGCCGGTCTTCGCGCCGCGCGCCACGGTCATTCCCCTCAGACGGTTCGTGCGAGGGCTGTTGAACCCGCATTCGGCGGCATGAGCGGACAAATCTCAGTGCTGCTGCCGTTTTTTCGGCTCAGCGCTGGGTGCGGACGATGATCTGGCGCTGGCTCCTGGCGGAGGCCGCGTGGTTCAGTTGGAGCGGATGGTGAGGGCCTGGGACATCGTGCCGATGGGCCCGTGCGTGTCGTGGATGACGCTGCTGGTCAGTCCGATGCCTCCGGGACCGAACGAGACGGTGGTGTCGAAGCCGATCCACTCGCCGCGTGGTTGGACGAAGAGGTGAGCAGTCAAGTCGATGTTGGGGAAGGCGACGTTGCGCGGGCTGACGCGCACGGTCATGCCGTTGGCGATGTCGAACAGACCTGCAGCGCTGGCGACCTGACTGACTTCCTCGTCCTGAATGAGGGGCAGTGGCGTGCGCACCCAGAACGATGCCCGTCCGGGCTCTGCTTGTGCTCGGCGGACCTCCGCCGAGGCGATGAACCCACCTGACCACACCGTCGATGGATTCCAGGCGGGCATATCCAGTGGTGGAGGGATGGGTGGGAGCGACGTGGCCGCTAGATGGGTGGTGTCGGCAGCGTGCATGAGCCATGCTCGCAGAAGTACGGCGGCGCGCCCGTTGTGCCCAAGGGTGGCCATGACGAGTTCGATGGTGCGTCCGGGCCGGATGACCGTGACGGCGGTTTCGACGATGTCGAGGGGGATCGTACCGAGGATGTCGTAGGACAGGCGGCCGATTACCAAGCCATCACCGCGGCGCGCGTCGCGGTCACGCTCGACGGCATGTGCCAGCAGGCCGAGGGCGGGGGCGATGTGTTGCTCGTCGGGGTCCCATGCCCCGCTGACATGGCCGGTCGGCCGGAAAGCCGACTCACCGGTGCGCTCGAAGTAGGCCAACTGTCGTATCTCCTGGAGATCCTGGGGCCGGAGCGCCCACCCCGGCATGGACCAGTTGGTCATGAGGATGTGTTCTCGTTGATCTAGCGGCGGCCGTACCTAATTCTGTTCCGCCGATTCAGTCTGTGGTGATCCGGGAGAGGTCGAACGGCATCGTAGGGCGTGGTCTGGGGTCGGGGTCGAGCCAGCAGTCTGTGCCATCGGCGGAGCTCTGGTAGTGCCAGGCGGTACCGTTCCGGGCAATCGTGTCCACAGCATCGACTAGCCCGGTGATGTCTTCGACGGTGGTGCCCAGACCGATGCTGAGCCGCACCGCGCCGGGCACCGCGATGGGTCGGCCGCAGAGTGCGGCAGGCCACCCCGAGCGCGACTGCGCCGAGCACATTGGGCGAGCCCGCCTCCTGCCGGTCGGGCAGCTCGGCCCACAGCACGTCATCCACCCGCACGTAATCGACTGCACCACCTCCGGCCAAAAACGGTTCACCAGAGCGCAGCCAATCAGACCGTCCGACCAGCGCACCGGCGCCGAAAGGGGCATAGAGTTTATGTCCCGAGATTGCCACATAGTCGATCTCAGAGCCGGTCATGTCGATCGGATGGTGCGGGGCCGGCTGCGCAGCGTCGAGAAAGACCCGCGCCCCGTGCCGATGCGCGAGCCGAGCGATCTCAGCGTAAGGCCAGATCTCGCCAGTGACGTTGGACGCACCGGTCACCGCGACCAGTCGCGTATCGGCCCGGATCCAGCGCAGCACCTGATCGAGCTTCTCGAGCGCCTCCTCCGGGCTGTGCGGTACCGGTAAGAATGTGACGTCGCGTCGGCGCCAAGGCAGCAGGTTGGCGTGGTGCTCGGAGGCGAAGGCCACTACTGCGGCACCCACGGGCAGAGCCGAGGCCAGCAGGTTGATCGCGTCAGTGGTGTTGCGAGTGAACAGCACGCAATCATCCGACCGGGCCTGGACGAAAGATCGCACGGCGACTCTGGCACCGTCATAGGCCTCGGTGGCTAGCCTCGACTTGAAACCGGCCCCGCGGTGCACGCTGGAATACCAGGGCAACAGCGCGTCGACCGCCTGCTTAACCATCACCAAGCAGGGTGCACTGGCGGCATGGTCGAGATTGATGTAGCGCCGAACACCCCCACTCACCAGCGGTACCTCGACGTCGGCACCAACCAGCGCCGTGCTGGACGCCTCCTCGCGGCGGATACCGGATCGCGCGAGCAACAGAGTGTGCCCAGCCTGGCTTGCCCCATCGACGCTCAGTTGCCGTCGCCATAGACGTACACCTTCCGAACGCTGCCATCAGATCAGAACGTGAAGGGCGCGCCGTGTGGTCAAGCCCACCGCCGCGGACGTCTCAACCCTGGATGAGCTTTGCCCACGCACACTATGGGGACACAAAGCGGCGTGCTGATACCTCGCACAACCAATTGATCGGCTGCTCAAAGACTCCGACAAGAGCGGATGAGGTTTCGCCGAAGCGCAGGTGAGTGGGGCAGCTCAGCCCAGGCCGTTAGCCTTGAGCCAGGAGTCGGCACGACGGGCCGACGCGCGAGACAACCAGGCGTCCTGCACGACTTCGGCCAGTTCGTCGTGGGTCAGGTCGCCGAGGTGCACGGCGCGCAGCAGGACCGACGGGTGGTCGTCGAAGTGCGGTGTGCTGAAGAACGGTGACGCGCGGTCGGACACCAGGGCGTGTTTGTCGGCCTCGGATGCCACCCAGAACACGATCACGTCGGGATAGCGTTCGCCGGTCTGCGGGTCGACGGCGTCAGGTCGGGGGGTGCGGAAGAAAACGAACGACTTGCCGCCGACCTGGTAGATCGGATTGCCCTTCGGCCCCCGTACGAGAGTGACGTGCGGCATCGCCATCGCCAGGGCGTGTACATCCTCGACCAGCGCCCGGCGGCTCTCACCCGGTGCCATCTGCCGAGCCTAAGCCGATCGACACTCGCGTCAACTGACGCCGTGATCAAGCCTCGGGCGTTGGGGTGGTGGCCTGCCACCCGAGGCGTTCACCGCGACGCGGTGCCGCCGCTGGTCGCCGGCCGCGTCTATGCCTGCGGCCGGGCTGCCATCGCATTACATCGCGACGGGTTCGAACGCCTGTCCAGGCCTCGTCGCCTGAGGTCGTCGAGAACGCCGAATCCGCACATCTGCGAACTGTGACGAAATCAGGAGGCAATCATGAAGTCATTGCGTCCGCACCCATCCAGCCGGTTCGACGTCGAAGTCATGTCACCGTACGGCATGATGGTCCGCCCCCGAATGGCGCGCACTGATACGACCGAGGTCCCGGTCCCGGTGGCGCGTGAGCTTGCCCGCGAACATCGTCTACTCGTCCTTCGTGGCTTCGAGGACCTCCACCACGAAGCCCGGACGCTCCGGACCCGGGCCGATCTGCGCCCCGGCGTCGCCGAGTCGCTGGAGTCACTGGCCGCGCTGGCCGCCGACCAGGAGAGCTTTAGCGAGGCAGCCCGCCTGCTCGGTGCCGCCGCAGCCCTCCGCACCGAGATCGGCCTGGCCGCTGGCCGGCGGACCAGGCCGGCTACGACACAAACGTGGCCAGCGCTCGAGACGCCCTCGGCGAGCCCGCCTTCGACGCCGCCTGGGCCGAAGGGCAGGCTCTTCCCGTCGACGAAGCGGTCGCCTAGTATCCCGGGCCCGAGGTGAACGCAAACGCCCGTCCAGTGGCTGGCCCAGCCTCACCCCCACCGAGATCGAGGTCGTCAAACTCGTCGCCAGAGGCCTCACCAATCCCGAAGTCGGCGAACGCCTCTTCATCGGGCGGGGCACCGTGAAAACCCACCTCGCCCACGTCTTCGCCAAGCTCGGCATCGCCACCCGAGCGGAACTTGCCGCCGAAGCGACCCGCCGCGCGCTGTAATGGGAGCTGCGGGCCGTGAACTGGACGTCACCGACCTCCCGAGCGCGCTGGAACGTGCGTAGCGTCGAGTTCGCGGCGTGCGTCGCCAGGCGGGTCAAGGAGGAGGAGATGAGTCGGGATGAGCGGAGCCGGGTGCGGCGGTGGCGTGAGCTGCTGGACAGCGAGCGGGACGCCGCCGCCTTGTATACCCGGCTGGCGGCCGCCGAGGCCGGTGAGCGCCGCGAGATCTTCGAGAAGCTGGCGGCGATCGAGCGCGGCCATGCCAGCCACTGGGAGGGCAAGCTCCGTGCGGCAGGGGTCGAGGTACCGCGCCCCGGCGGACCGAGCCTGCGGACCAGGGTGATCGGCCTCGCCGCCCGGCGGCTCTCCACCGCAGCGGTGCTGCCCCTGGTCGAACGTGGTGAGCGCGCCGATGCGGGTAGGTATGACGAGGAACCCGACGCCGCACCGGGCATGGCCCGCGATGAACGTGGTCATGCCCGCACCATCGCCAAGCTCATCGACGGCGGCCGGCCCAACCCGCAGCAGCAGATCGCGCGCCGAGAACCCTGGCACCGCACCGACCGCTCCGGCAGCCTGCGGGCTGGGGTGTTCGGTGTCAGCGATGGGTTGGTGTCCAACACCGCACTGGTGATGGGCTTCGCCGGATCGGGCTCGTCACGCACCGCGATCCTGCTGGCCGGGATCGCTGGTCTGCTTGCGGGCGCGTTCTCCATGGCGGCCGGTGAGTACGTGTCGATGTCCAGTCAACGGGAGATGTACCAGCGGGAAATCTCGCTGGAGGCTCAGGAGGTGGCCGAGAAGCCGGAGGAGGAGCGTGCCGAGCTCGTGTTGCTCTACCGTGCCAAGGGTCTGGACCGCGCGGACGCCGAGCGACTGGCCGACCGGATCATGGCCAACCCGGAGGTGGCCCTGGACACCCTGGCCCGCGAGGAACTCGGCCTGGACCCCGACGAGCTGGGCTCGCCGTGGTTGGCCGCGATCTCCAGCCTGTTCGCCTTCGCCCTGGGTGCCTTCGTCGTGGTGCTGCCTTACCTGATCGGCGGTGGCATGGCGGCCCTACTGGTGGCGATCGGGTTGGCGGTGTTCGCGTTGCTCGCGGTCGGCGCCGGGATCGGAGTTCTCAACGGTCGCTCGGCCCTGCGATCCGGAGTGCGCCAGGTGATCGTCGGTGGTCTCGCCGCCGCTGTCACCTTCGGCGTCGGGCACCTCATCGGCACCGCTGTTTCCTGAATTGTGTTGGGCATCTGAATTGTGTTGGACGAGCGCGATAGGGGGAGCCATGGACATCACCCAGCTGATCCTTGATGACCACCATGAACAGCGGCGGCTTTTCGCGATCCTGGAACAGATCGACCGCACCGACACCACGACGCTCAGCGCTGTCTGGAATCGGCTCGGCGCATTTCTCGAGGTACACGCCGAGGCTGAGGAGCAGCTCTTCTACCCCGAGCTGCTGAGGGTGGGCAAAGGCGTCGGTGGCGTCGACCCGGCGGAGGAAACCGAAGACGCGATCGGCGATCACAACGACATCCGCGACGCCGTCGCGGAGGTGGCGAAGCACGAGGTGGGCAGCGACGGCTGGTATGGCGCGGTCGCCAGGGCCAACGAAGCCAACAGCGACCACATGGCCGAAGAGGAGCGGGAGGGACTCACCGACTTCCGCCGCCACGCCGCACTCCAGCTGCGTCACGACATAGCCGTCGCTTTCATTGCATTCGAGGCCACGCATTTCACTGGCGTCACAGCTGTGGACAAGGATCCCGACCGCTACGTCCGCGAGGTCGAAGCGGAGATAGCGGAATCCGACGACTGAGGCGACGGCGCGGCCGAGCCGGGCGGAATACCGGCCGCGCTGAGTGGGTACCACAGACCTGTGACGGGACGGGTGAGCGCTGGCCGGCGGCGGCGCTGGCAGCGCTACTGGGATCGGCAGGCCGGTGTCTACGACCGCCAGATGCAGTTGCTGGACCGGATACTGTTCCGCGACACCCGGGACTGGATCTGCGGGCAAGCCAGGGGTCGGGCACTGGAGGTAGCCATCGGCACCGGGCTGAACATCGGGCGCTACCCATCCGGTGTCAAGCTCACCGGCGTCGAGCTCAGCCCGGCCATGCTGGCCCTCGCGCAGCGCCGGGCCCGCGAGCTGGGCCGGGTGGTGAACCTGCGATGGGGCGATGCCGAAGCCCTTGAGTTCCCGGATGCCTCCTTCGACACCGTCGTGTGCACCTTCTCGTTGTGTGCCATTCCCGATCATGAGCGAGCGATCACGGAGATGGTGCGGGTGCTGCGTCCAGGCGCTCAGCTGCTCCTGGCCGACCACGTGGTCGCAGCACACCCAGCACTGCGCGCTGTCCAGCGCACCGCGGAGCTGGTCAGCATTCCGCTCGGTGGTGAGCACTTCCGGCGCCGCCCGATCGAGCTGGTCCGCGCCGCCGGGCTGGCGATCGAACGCCACGACCGGTTCGCCGCCGGTGTCGTGGAACGGCTCACCGCGCGTGTCCCTGCCGGGCCTGCCCAGTGATCCGGGCGAGACTCCGGTCAAACCCGGACACCGCGCGGTCAGGCTGGTCAGGCGTGGTCGGGCTGACCGGTCAGGTGGTGCTCGGCGGCGTGCAGCACCTCGGTGACCAGCCGTCGCACATGCCCACCGCGGGCGGTGTAGAGGGCGCGCCGCCCGTCCCGCCGGGTTGTGACCAGCCCGGCCAGCTTCAGCTTGGCCAGGTGCTGTGACACTGCCGGCCTGGCCGCACCCACCGCGGTGGCGAGGCTGCTCACGTCGTACTCGCCCGTGCTCAGCAACCACAACAGCCGCAGCCGGGTCGGGTCCGCCAGCATCCGCAGCGCCGTCACCGCAGCCTCTATCTGCGCGCCGCTCGGTGGTTGTTGCCCGGTACCCGCTGTTGCTCCGTAGTCGCGTGCGTACATGAGCACCTATAGTGGCAGGGTCGCTGGTCATTCGCGAAGGGGGTCCCGCCATGAGCAGTAACCACGGCCATCCCGATCACGATCATGGGCACGACGAGGGACATGAGCGCGGCTGGTGGCGGCGCCTGGCTCACGTGATCACCCCGCACTCGCACGACAGTGCCGGGAAGGTCGACCCGGCGATGGAGACCTCCCGCGAGGGCATGCGCGCGCTGTGGGTGTCGCTGGCCGTCCTCGGTGCCACCGCTGCGCTGCAAGCGGTGGTGGTGGTGCTGTCCGGGTCGGAGATCGGAAGAGCACACGTCTGAACTCCAGTCACATCACGATCT
>OBLV0100000134.1_pt1 | contig 24390 bp, 22 predicted proteins | sample 1520071 | NCBI WGS metagenome assembly OBLV01 (sample SAMEA3888446, study PRJEB22518) | metagenome | reverse complement strand
CGCGAGGCCCGCCTCCTCGGAGCGCTCGCCTCGACGCCCGTGCGCGCACCGAAGGTCCTCGCGGTGTGCGACGACATCGACGTGATCGGCGCGCCGTTCTACGTCATGGAGCGGATCGACGGAAGCGTCATCACCGACTCGGTTCCCGATCAGCTCGACACGCCCGAGCAACACGGCCGGATCGCCGATGAGCTGATCGACGCGCTGGTCGAGCTGCACGGCAGCGACTGGGAAGCCGCCGGGCTTGAGGGCTTTGGCAAGCCAACCGGCTACCTCGAGCGCCAGCTGCGTCGGTTCAACGGACTGTGGGAGCACAACCGCACGCGCGAGTTGGCGCAGGTCGAGGAGATCGCAGCGTGGCTTCAGTCGAGCATCCCCGAGTCGCCGCCGGCGACGATCGTCCACGGCGACTACCGGCTCGGGAACACGATGTTCGCCGCCGCTGCTCCCGCGCGGCTCATCGCGATCTTCGACTGGGAGATGGCGACGATCGGCGACCCGCTCGCTGACGTCGGCTACATGCTCATGCACTGGACCGAGCCCGGCGACGCGCTGGGCAAGTTCAACCTGAACAACGTGACGCTGCGACCCGGATTCCCCACGCGGGCTGAGCTGACCACCCGCTACGAACAGCGGTCGGGCCGCTCGGTTCGGTCCCTGGACTGGTACGTGACGCTCGCGCTGTGGAAGGCGGTCGTGTTCATGGAGGGCAACTACAAGCGCGCGCTGGCGGGCACCACCGACGACCCGTACCTGAAGACGTTCGGCGACGGCGTGGTCGAGATCGCCGACCGCGCGCTGGCGGTGACGCGAAATGGCTTCTGAGAATGGGGCATACCGCGGTCTGCTGATCGACTACGGCGGGGTGCTGACAACCGACGTGTTCGCTTCGTTCAGCGCGTTCTGCGAGCTCGAGGGCCTCGAGCCGGACGCGCTCAGCCGGGCGTTCCGCGACGACGCGGAATGCCGCGAGCTGATGCTCGGCCTCGAGACCGGCACGGTGGCGCAGGAGCAGTTCGAGCCGGCGTTGGCCGCGCTGCTTGGCGTGCAGCCATCGGGGCTGATCGACCGGATGTTCGGCCGGACCAAGCTCGACGAGCGGATGGCCGAGACCGTCCGCCGCGTCCGCGCGGGCGGGACTCGGACCGGGCTCCTCTCGAACTCCTGGGGAACGACGAGCTATCCGAGAGAGCTGCTGGCGGAGTTGTTCGACGCTGTCGTGATCTCCGGCGAGGTGAGGATGCGCAAGCCGTCGCCCGAGATCTATGCGCTCGGCGCCGAGCGGCTCGGGCTCCCGCCGGCGCAGTGTGTTTTCGTCGACGATCTGTCCGTCAACCTCGCGCCCGCGGCCGAACTCGGGATGGCGACCGTCCACCACCGAGCGGCCGAAGACACGATCGCGGAACTCGAGCGGCTGTTCGGGGTGAGCCTTAGATGATTCGCGCCGCGATCGCTACGGCAGCGCTGGCGCTCGCGGTTGCGGCCTGCGGCGGCTCGTCACAATCGATCGGGCGGGTCCGCCGCCAGGCAACCAGCATCTGTCAGTCGGCTCTGGCTCAATCGGATCGGATCGCGGCTCCCTCGCTCGCGTCGGACACGGCGACGTTCCTGCGCCGCGGCACCTACGTGCTCGGCCCCGAGCTCGCGGAGCTCCGCGCGTTGAGGCCGCCCGCAGATGCGGCCGGTACCTACGCGGCCGCGCTCACTGCCTGGTCCCGCCAGGTGACGATCCTCGACGACACGATCCGCCGCCTCGACGGCGGCGCGGACCCGTTGAGCATGATCAAGACACTCCAGCGCCGGCTCGCGCCGACCGAGTCCGCCGAGAACGCGGCGTGGCGCACGCTCGGTATCCCGGCGTGTCTGAGCCGGTAAGCGTCGATCAACGAACGCCGGCTGGCCGGCGGCCCCTGTCAGGCACCCAACATGCCAACAGGCCCGGGCGCATCCGCGCCCGGGCCCGTTGAAGGTGCTTCTTGTCGATCGGTCAGTTGATCGAGTTCAGAGTGGCTTCGTCTGCGCTGACGATGTTCTGCGGCAGCGGGGAGAAGTCGAGCGCGGGCCCGAACGACTGCCCGCCGGTGATCGCGTAGCCGACGAACGACTTCAGCAGCGCTCCCTGCGGGGCGTTGGTCGGGATGAACGCATAGGTGAACGTCGAGATCGGGTACGCCTTCTTCTTGCGCTTGCCCGGGTCGACGATCGTGACCTGGTTGTTCGACGGCACGCTGACCCCTGACGCCGCGGCTGCGATGTTCGGCAGGTTCGGAACCTCGTAGTTGCCGGCGGCGTTCTTGATCGCCGCGGGCTGCAGGCGGTTCGCGATCAGGTACGAGGCCGCGATGTAGGCGATCCCACCATTCGTGCCCTCGAGCGCCTGAGCCATGCCCTGGTTGCCCTTCGCGCCCACGCCGACCGGGAACGTCACGGTGGTGGAGGCACCCACCTTGCCCGCGAACGCGCCGCTGACATCCGACAGATACTGGGTGAACGCATACGTGTCTCCGGATCCGTCCGAACGCCAGAACACGGTGATCCGCTTGTTGGGGATCTTCACGCCCTTGTTCAGGTTCTTGATCTGCTTGTTGTTCCAGCTGGTGATCTGACCGAGGTAGATCTGGGCAAGCACCGAGCCGGTCAGGCGAAGCACCGAGCCCTTCGGCTTCAGGCCGTTGAGGTGGTAGCTCACGCCGGTCGCGGTGAGCGCCCACGGGATCTGGACGATGTTCGACGAGACGCCCGGATACACGGATAGCGGCGCGTCGGAGGCGCCGAAGTCCACCAGGCCGGCGGCGATGTCCTTCTCGCCGCTCCCGGACCCGACTGGGGAGTAGTTGACCAGGCTGCTCGTCGACGTATCCCACACCGCGGCCCATTCGGCCTCGATCGGGGCGACGAGCGTCGAGCCCGCACCGTTGAGCGTCGGCGTGGCTGCGGACGCGGCGGCGGCGCTTATGCCTAACACACAGCCCGCCAGTAACCCGGCGCACGTGACGCTTACGAACCTCTTGAAGAGCACGGCAGTTAATCCTTTCCTATTGGGAATTCCCGAGAAGCTCTCGACGTGGCCCGGCCGCCCCTCGCGAGATCGGCGGTAAGGATCTCCGCGCAGATTTGGCTACTTGTTGCCACGGTGTGACCACGTTGTTGAAAAGTTGTGAGCGATGGGAAGCGCTACCGGATCGCGGTGAAGGAGTTCCGTACGCTTCCGCGCCGTGTCCTCGAGGGCAAGGTTCACTCTGCCGCGGCTTGGCTCCCGCGCCGGCGCAGCGACGCGGGACCGTCCGCGCCGCGCCGGCCGGCTGGGCGACCGCGTCATGTTCGGGCTCTGCGCGCTGGCGGGCGTGCTGGTCGTCCTGACGCTGGTCGACCTCATATACCAGCTCGTCAACAACGCCCAGCCGGCGATCTCGAAGTTCGGCCTCGGCTTCGTGACCAACACGGAGTGGAAGCCCAACTTCAGCATCGAGGGCGTGGGAGCGATGCTCTACGGCACCGCGGTGACCTCGCTGATGGCGGTCGTGCTGGCGACACCGCTCGGGGTCGCGATCGGCCTGTACCTGAGCATGATCGCGCCGCGGCGTGTGCGGGCGGTCGTCGGACCGCTGGTCGAGCTGCTCGCAGCGGTTCCGAGCATCATCTACGGCTTCTGGGGACTGGTCGTGCTTGTCCCGTTCATCGACAAGCTCGAGCCCGGTCTACACAGCGCGCTCGGCTTCATCCCGCTGTTCGGATCGGCGTCGCCGATCGGGATCAGCGTGTTCACCGCCGGGCTGGTCCTGACCGTCATGATCCTGCCGATCATCTCCGCGCTCAGCCGGGACCTGTTCCTGACGGTCCCCAGCGAGCTCAAGGATGGCGCGGCCGCGCTCGGCGCGACCCCGTGGGAGGTCATCCGGGGAATCGTCCTCCCCACAACGGTGTCGGGGGTGAGCGCCGCCGTGGTCCTCGGTCTCGGGCGCGCGCTCGGTGAGGCGATCGCCGTCTCGTTCGTGATCGGCGATGTCACATCGATTCACAAATCGTTGTTCGAGCCCGGCTCAACGATCCCCGCGGAGATCGCAAATCAGTTCACGTCGCCGGTCAATGCTCTGCACACGGCCTCGATGTTTTACGCCGGCCTCGTCCTGGTGGTGATCGGCATGCTCACGAGCGTCGCGGCGCGCACGATCGCCGGGCGGTTCGACGTCACCCAGAGGGTCATTTGAGCGTCACGTCGGAGACAGCTCGGTTGGAGGGCATGCCGTTCGACCCGACGGCGCCCCTCACCCCATCCGGAAATCTCCGCCGCCGCACCGCGGTGAGCCGCTTCGTACAGATCACCGCGACGGCAGCGGCCGTGTTCGCCGTCGCGGTGCTCGTGATCGTCCTCTGGGGCGTGGCGGTCCGTGGCGCCTCGGCTCTCAGCTTCGGCTTCGTGCTCCACAACCCCTCAGGGTTGGCCGGGGGCGGAATCTTCAACTCCCTGCTCGGCACGCTCGAGATCGTCGCCTTCGGAGCGCTGATCGCACTCCCGATCGGAATCCTCACCGGGCTGTACCTGACGGAGTTCGCGGGGCCTCGATCACGTACTGCGGGTGCCCTCCGATTCGCGCTCGACATCATGGCGGGCTTGCCGACGATCATCGTCGGGCTGTTCGTTTACGGCCTGATCGTGATCCCCCAGCATCGGCAGTCAGGATTCGCCGGCGCAGTTGCGCTCGCGATCGTGATGCTGCCGCTGATGGCGCGCTCGAGCCAGGAGGTCCTGCTGCTCGTCCCCGGCAGCCTGCGAGAGGCTGCCGACGCACTCGGCGTAAGCCGCTGGCGCACCGTCCTCAGCGTGATCCTCCCGGCTGCGTTCGGCGGGATTCTCACGGGCGCGATCCTGGCGACGGCACGAGCGGCCGGCGAGACCGCGCCTCTGTTGATCTGCGACTCGATCTTTGCCCCGAACGCCACCCAGTTGAACCTGTTTCACGGCGTCCCCAGCGTGTCGATGTTCATCTACCAGTCGTACGACCTGCCTCTGGCTCAGGCCGTGACGCGTGCGTGGGGTGCGGCCTTCGTGCTGATGATGTTGATTCTGATCGCCAACGTCCTCGCTCGGCTGATCCTCGCTCGCAGCCGTGGGAAGATGGGCCAATGACCGAGTGGGACCGGACGGCGAGTCAGATACGCCGCGCCGAGGAAGCGCGACGGCGTATCCGGATCCGGACGGAGCCGGTGCTTCCTGTGATCACGGCGCCGCCGGCCGGCAACGGAGCGGCGGCTCCCCTGGAGCATGCTGTGGTGTTCGACGTCCGCGACATCTCGATCTACTACGGCCAGAACCGCGCGCTGGCCGGGACGTCGCTGAAGATCTACCGCAACCAGGTGACCGCGGTGATCGGTCCGTCCGGGTGTGGCAAGTCGACTTTCATCCGCAGCCTCAACCGGATGAACGACGCGATCCCGGGGTTCCGGATCGAGGGGCAGGTCCTCTACCACGGTCACGACCTGTACGGAAGCAAAGCGAACCGCGTCGAGGTTCGCCGGCGGATCGGGATGGTGTTCCAAAAGCCCAATCCGTTCCCGAAGTCGATCTACGACAACGTCGCCTGGGCCGCCCGGAACCTCGGGATGAAGCAGCGACTCGACGATCGCGTCGAGCAGGCGCTCCGCCAAGCCGCGCTGTGGGAGGAAGTCAAGGACCGCCTCAAGGACAGCGCGCTCGGCCTCTCAGGCGGTCAGCAGCAGCGGCTGTGCATCGCCCGCGCGATCGCGATCGAGCCCGACGTGCTGCTGCTGGACGAGCCCGCCTCGGCGCTCGATCCGGTGGCCACCGCCTCGATCGAGGAGCTGATGCACAACCTCAAGCATCGGTTCACGATCGTGATCGTCACCCACAACATGCAGCAAGCGGCGCGGGTCGCGGATCGGACAGCGTTCTTCAGCCTCGACACGACCGGTCCGGTCCGGGTCGGAACGCTGATCGAGTACAGCGACACCGACACGATCTTCCGAAGCGCCGCCGATCCGCGCACGCGCGACTACGTCGCGGGCAAGTTCGGCTGACAGCGCCCGAGCCCCGGCGGTCGAGCCCGAGGTCTGCGTCTCAGCGGAAGATCGAGTCGGACGAGACCTGCTGGAGGATCGGCTGACCGCACTGCCAGCAATAGGACGCTCCGGTGCTGTGCGGCGCCCCGCACGACGCGCACGCGCCGGCGGTCGCGCTGTGCTCCAGTCGCAGGATTCGCTCGATCTCCGCGAGCTCGGAATCAGCGTCCTGGAGCAGCGCCGCGCGCTTCACCAGCACCTCGACGTGGATCCGGTCGCGGATTGCCATCTCGTACACGAGGCCACCCAGGTCCCACTGCATCTCCGCCACGCGTGCCTTCAGCGTGTCACGCCGGCGCTCCAGGTCGATGACCTGGCTCTCCGTCGGAGGCGTACCCGGCGGAGCCGGAGCGACCGGCACGCCGATGGCCGGCGGCGTCGTCGAATTCGCTGGGCTCGCTGCGGCCGCGGAGGCTTGTCCGGTCCCGCGCTTACGTAATAGCGCCATCAGCAGGTCCTCTCATTGGCCGCCGCCGAAGAAGTTTCCGGTGAACTTGTTGCCCTGGCATCCGGCCTGTCCGCTCTTGCACGAACCACCGACCTTTTGCGTCGGCGGAGCCAGGTTGCTGGCGTTGCCGAGAACCTTGCCGGCGGCCTGGTTGGCCTTTTGCTGGACCGCCTTGCTCGGCGGCGCCTTGTTCTCGGCGGCCGCCTTCAGCTTGCCGGTCAAGCCCTTCGGCGCGGTGCTCGCGGCAGCGGCGGTGTGGTGGGCTGGGGTGGTATTGGTGGCGCCGGTGGTCGTGGCGGCCGCGCTCCCACCTCCGCCCTGCACGGTCACGACCTGGGCTGGAGCCTGCTTTTGAGCCGGGGCGTTGTTGTGGCCGAGGCGCCCGATCAGGACGCCGAGCCCGATCGCGAGCAGCAGCACGCCGACGCCGGCTACGAGTGTGGTGCCGGACGACACACGCTGGCCGCGCGGCGCCCTAGCCGCGCGAGCCCGACGCGGCGGGGCCTCGGCCGCAGGCTGGCCGGCGGGAAACTGAGACGCCCCCCGGCGCTCTCCGCACTCCGTGCAGTAGCGCTGGTCGTGCGCGAGCGGCGCACCGCAGACGCCGCATCGGTCTTCGGATGCGGGGCCAGGGACTGTGGGTAGCTCTCGCGTCGGAGTGTCGGCTCCGAGGCTCGGGCCGGCACGGGTCCCGCCCTCATTGCTCTCTACATCGGTCGCCACGGGATTGTCTCCGTACTTGTGAATTCTCGGGTGGTCGCGGGCGCGCCCAGCGCTCCCCCGCTCGTAGTATCCGGCGCGTTCTCGCCGCAGTTGTGAACGAGTCGTGACCAAGATCGCTGCACTCGCCCGAAAATCGAGAGCTCTGCGCGATCTCAAGATGTTCACATCTACGATGACCACGGAGACCACACTGGCGGACCGGCGATGAGCACTTCGGACCCCACGGCGACCGAGTCGCGTAGCACGCTCCGATGTGCCGAATGCAACGCGGCTCTGGCACACGACCAGCGCTACTGCGTGGAGTGCGGAGCCCGGCGCGGGCGGCTGCCGCCGGAGATCGCGGGGCTCGTCGGCGCGATCCACGAGCAGGGGCCGGAGCCCGACTTGCCTGCCGGGACGCCGCTCGCCGGATCGCTTGCGGGCGAAGACCGGCAACCGCCGGCATTCGGGTTCACGATGCCCGGCCCGCGCGCGGCCGCGGCGGCGGTGATGGCAATGCTCGGCTTCGGCGTGATCGTCGGGTCGCTCGTCGGCGGGACGAGCGTTGCGACGCTGGCGAGCGCGCCGCTGATCGTCGTAGGGATGAACCACCCGTCGCCTGGGCCGCCCGCGCAGACGGTGGCGGCGGCGCCGGCCGAGTCTGGCGGCGGCGGGGGAGGCGGCTCCGCGGTCGCCGGCAGCAGCGCTCCAGCGGCGGCCCAGACCGAGGCGCAAGCATCCGCCTCGCCGACAACGTCGCCGACGACGACCACCGGTACCGACACGACCTCGGCGGGCCTCAACGGCCTTCCGCCGGTCAAGCATGTGTTCATGATCGTTCTCTCGGATCGCGGCTTTAACCAGTCGTTCAACACCTCGAGCGGATATCTGAGCGGCGCTCTCCGGCGCCAGGGCGAGCTCGTCGACAACTACTACGCGGTCGCAGGCTCGCCGCTCGCAAACGAGATCGCATTGGTGAGCGGCCAGGGTCCGACCGTCGAGACCGCCACGGACTGCCCGAAGTTCACTCGCATCAGCCATGCCGGTAAGGGCCCGAGAGGACAGGTGATCGGGATCGGGTGCGCGTATCCGGCGAGCACCAAGACGCTCGCCGGCGAGCTGACGAGCGCCGGCGACACCTGGAAGGCCTACGTGCAGGGAGTGCCCTCGAGCGCAAAGTCCGCCTGCCGCGTGCCGAAGCCGGGCAGCAAGGTGCCCCAGACGGCGGGCTCCAGGAATGCGTATCTGGCCTGGCGCAACCCGTTCGTGTACTTCCGCTCGCTGACCGGCGGGTCCGCCTGCCACAACGCTGAGGCCGGCCTCGGCCGACTCAAGACCGATCTGAAGAGCGCGAGCACCGCGCCGTCGTTCGCCTACATCGTCCCGGCGCCGTGCTCGAACGGAAGCGAGGCGCCGTGCAAGCCGCACGCGAAGCCGGGACTCGCAAGCGCCAACCAGTTCCTCAAGACGGTCGTGCCGGAGATCAAGAAATCGCCGGCCTACAAGGACGGCGGGATGATCGCAATCACCTTCGACCAGGCGCCCCAGACCGGGCAATACGCGGACCCGAGCGCGTGCTGCGCGAGCCCGGCGACGTACCCGAACCTGCGTGGCCTTCCCCCCGGCACCCCGGTGGCGCCGGCGGGGGCGACAGGACCGGCCGTGCCTGGCACGACGACAGGAACGACCACGACCACGGACACGGCTCCCACCGACACGACGGTGGCGACCACAACGACCACAACGGACACGACCACCACCGACACGACCACCACGGGCCCAACGATGACCGACACCGGCCCAACGACGACCGACACGACCGCGACCACGACGGGCACGACTACGACCGACACGACAGCCGGGGTGACGACCACCACCGACACGACCACAACCGCGCCGACGACGACCACGGCCCCGGTCTCGCTCGGCACCGGCGAGACCACCCCCACCGGGGGCGGCGGTCAGGTCGGTCTACTGCTGATCTCGCCCTACGTCAAGGCGAACACCATCGACGTGATCGACTACTTCAACCATTTCTCGCTGCTCGGCACGATCGAGAACATGTTCGGTCTCCACCGCCTCGGCTACTCGGGCGCTCCCGGGCTGCCGCTGTTCAGCAGCAGCGTGTTCAACAACTACGCTGGTTAGCGCCGGCCGGCAATGGCCGCGAGCCCGAGAAAGTCGACACTCGACGCTCGCCCGCGGGGTGAATGGTCATTCACTCGGCTCTGGCCCGAGTTTCTCAACGGTCGACCCGGGGGCGTGGTCGAATGTGGAGTTACTCGGGCGTGCGTGCGAACTCGGCGGCGCTAGTCGAGATCGATCGAGCTGATCGCCGGCGGGTCGATCGGACGATCGTTCGCGCCGGTCTCGACCCCCTCGATCGCGTCCACCGTGTCCATCCCGTCGGTTACCTGGCCGAACACGGTGTGCTTGCCGTCGAGCCACGGCGCGGCCGCGGTCGTCACGATGAAGAACTGCGAGCCGTTCGTGTTGGGACCGGCGTTCGCCATCGCCAGCGCGCCGCGCACCACTTTGTGGTTGTTGAACTCGTCCTTGAACGTGTAGCCCGGGCCGCCGCGTCCGGTTCCCTCGGGGTCGCCTCCCTGGATCATGAAGTCCGGGATGACCCGGTGAAAGATGACCCCGTCGTAGAAGCCGTCGCCGGCGAGCTTGCGGAAGTTGGCGACGGTCTCAGGCGCGTCCTCGTCGAACAATTCGAGCGAGATCGTGCCGTGGCTTGTATTCATCTGGGCATTTGACATGGCCGCAGCCTACTGCGCTGCCGCCGCCGTCGTCAGCTGTTGTTCGCGGTCTGGATCGCGCTGATCGTGGTGTCGACCGTGACGGTCGGTGCCGGCGATGTCGGCGACTGCTCGGTGCAGCTGACGCTCGCCGGCTGGTTCGTGGACGACGACGCCACCGGCAGCACGAGCGGGATCGTCGCCGCCTGCGCCTGCGTGCTCGAACCGAGATCGACCGCGAGGCTCTTGGTCGTGGTCGTCGGGTTCGCCGGCGGCGGAGTGCCCGAGCCTGCCGGGACCGACAGCGTGCAATCGACCTCCACGTGCTGCCCCGTGGCTCCGCTGATAACGGCGTGCGGATAGGCCAGCACGAGGTACGACGACCCCGCCGCGAGCGACTGCGACGCCACCTGCGTCGAGCCTGCTCCCAGCGTCGCGGCCACGGTGTTCGACCCGTACTCGTTGGGCAGCACCGGCGTGCAGGTCACGTCTCCCGACTGCGCAACCGACTGCATCGCGCCGTCCGTGCAAGGCCCGGCGACCCTCAACTGAATCTGGCTCTGGTTCACCTGAAGGACGCCCACCGAGCCGGGGATGATCTTTCGCGCCCCGACCGAGAACGGCCTGAGCTTGGCGTTGCCCACCGAGAGAGGTTGGAGCTGCGCGTTGCCAACGCTGTTCGACGGCAGGTGGATCGCCGCCCAGCTCACCCCTCCGAGCGCAACGAACAGGGCCAGGAACGACACCGCGAGCGGCGCCGAGGGACGCGGTAGACGCATCGCATTACCTCCCATGTGCGCGATCCCGGCCGAAACGGCCGGACGGTCCCACCGGACGCTACCGGACGCCCCCTATACCCCCGTGGCCGGCCTCGCGTGCCCCTAGTCGCGAGGCCGGCCGGTTTCCCTTGGGACGGGAAGGCGTCAGTTGTTGCTGGCGGTCTGGATCGCGGCGATCGTCGTGTCGACCTTGACGGTCGGCGCCGTGGCTCCCGACGAGGAGTCGGTGCAAGTGACAGACGCGGGCTGGATGCTCGTCGACGACGCCACCGGGAGCACCAGCGGGATCGTCCCGGCTGCAGAGTTCGCGGTCGAGGTGATATCGACGGCGAGCGTCTTGGTCGTGGTCGTCGGGTTCGCCGGTGGCGGAGTCCCCGATCCCGCGGGGACCGACAGCGTGCAGTCGACCTGGACGTGCTGTGTATTGGATCCGGCGGTGATCACCGCGTGCGGATACGCCATCACCAGGTACGAGGATCCGGCGGCCAGCGACTGCGTCGCCACCTGCGTCGCGCTCGTCCCGAGCGTCGTCGCCGCCGTATTCGACCCGTACTCGTTGCCGACCGTCGGCGTGCAGGTCACGCTCCCGGACAGCCCGACCGCGGAGATCGCGCCCGTCGAGCACGCGCTCGCGACCCTGAGCTGCACCTGGCTCGAGTTCACCTTGCTGGCTCCGACGGACCCGTTGATGATCTTCTTCGCCCCGACCGCGTTCGACTTCAGCTTGAAGTTCCCGACGCTGTTGTTCTGAAGCTGGGCGTTCCCGACGCTGTTTCTCGGGAGCGTCACGGCCGCGTAGCCAACCCCGCCGAGCGATACGAACAACGCGACGAACGAGACCACCATGGATACCGAAGGGCGTCGTCGGACGAGCGATTTCAGACGCAAGATCCGTACCTCCAATGTTAGGTTCCCGGCCTAACAGCCGGCCTATAGGACGCAACACACCGAGGCGCCCCGAGTCGCGGCCCCGCTCCGCGGAGCTGACGGAGATCTGACATAGCGGCGCCGCAAGTCCGGCGCCGGCGCAGCGCTACGTCGCCGCCGGCTCGAGTTGCACAGACCGGCCGAGCAGCTCGGTGCCGCTGACGCGATCGACGACGCGGTCGAGGTCCTGCTCGGGGACCTCGAGCAGGGTGAACCGCTCGAGCACCCGGACGTTCCGGACGTGCTCGCCGTCGAGGCCGGTTGCGGCCGTGATCGCGTGGATGATGTCGGAGGGCTCGAGCCCGGCTGCCCGTCCCATCGAGACGATCACCTTGCGGGCCCGGCCGTCGCCATCGGCTGGGTCGTGCGGCTTTGAGTGCCGCCGGGGCTTGGCCGTCACCGGTGTCGGGGCGACATGCGCGTCCTCGGTCCACGGCGCGAGCGTGACGCCCGCGTGGTTCTCGATCGCTCGCAGCTCGCGCTTCTGCTGGGGCTCGAATAACGTGATCGCGCGACCACTCCGGCCGACGCGCCCAGTGCGCCCGATCCGATGGACGTAAACGTCCGGGGACGTCGGGACGTCGTAGTTGATCACGTGCGAGACGCCCGAGATATCAAGGCCGCGCGCGGCCACGTCGGTCGCGACGAGAAGCGGCAGGCGGCCGTCCTTGAACGAGATCATCACCCCGTCGCGGGCGCCCTGGGTCATGTCGCCGTGGATCGCCTTCACGTTCATCCCGCGGTCGCGCAGCGTGCGGTACAGCTGCTCCGTGCGCACCTTGGTCCGCACGAACACGATCGCTTGCTCGGGGTGCTCGGCCCGCAGGACCGCTTCGAGTTTGTCCGCCTTCTCGCGCGGGCGCACCTCGAGCGCGAACTGCTCGACGGTCTCGACCGTCAGCGTCGCCGCCTGGACCCGCACGGTCACCGGGTCGTACAGGTACTGATCGGCCAGCCGCCGGATCTCGGGCGGCATCGTCGCCGAGAACAGCGCGGTTTGGCGGCTCGACGGCGTCAGCGACAGGATCCGCTCGACGTCCTCCAGAAAGCCGAGGTCCAGCATCTCGTCGGCCTCGTCGAGCACGATGAAGCGGCATCCGTGGAGCATCAGCGAGTGGCGCGAGATCAGGTCCTTGACCCGACCGACCGTGCCCACGACCACATGGCCGCCGGCGCGCAGCTGGGCCTGCTGGGAGCGGATCGGCGCGCCGCCGAACACGGCGACGACATCGACGCCCTTGCGCCGGCCGTAGGCGCGCAGCGCCTGCGTCACCTGGATGCACAGCTCGCGGGTCGGCGTGAGCACGAGACCCTGGACCTCGTGCTCGCCCGGGTTGACGTACTGGAGCATCGGCAGCCCGAACGCCGCCGTCTTCCCGGATCCGGTCTGCGCCTGTCCGATCACGTCGTGTCCCTGGAGCAGGGGCGGGATCGCCTCCTCCTGAATCGGACTAGGCGACTCGTATCCAACGTCGCGGACGGCCTCGAGGATGTCGGGATCGAGGCCAAGATCGGCAAAACCGGGCATTACTAGTGAAGATAGACGGACACGGGCGATCGGCAATGTCCGCCGGACGTTCCGACGCTTGACAGGGAATTCTTCGGAGCCTAATGTTTCGGCTCCTATGAATCCTGGGGGAGTCGAGCTCGTATGAGCGCGGGCGAAGAAGCCGGCGATCCGATCAGCGCGCATGTTTGGCGCACGAGCGCGGTCGTCGTCATCGGGTCGATCATGTCGATCCTCGACACGACGATCGTCAACGTCGCGCTGGCGACGCTCAGCCGCGAGCTCCACTCGACGATCGCCGAGATCCAGTGGGTGGTGACCGGATACATGCTGTCGCTGGCGGCGGTGATTCCGGTCAGCGGCTGGGCGGCCAAGCGGTTCGGCGCCAAGCAGGTGTACCTGACGTCGGTCGTCCTGTTCACCCTTGGATCCGCGCTGTGCGGCCTGGCGACCTCGACGACCGAGCTGATCCTGTTCCGCGTCCTCCAGGGCGTCGGCGGCGGGATGATCCTTCCGGTCGGGCAGCTGATGATGGCCGAGGCCGCGGGGCCGAAGCGGATGGGACGGGTGATGAGCGTCGTCGCGGTTCCCGCGATGCTGGCGCCGATCCTCGGCCCGACGATCGGCGGACTGATCATCCAGAACGCGAGCTGGCGCTGGATCTTCTACGTGAACGTGCCGATCGGCGTGATCGCCGTGGCCACCGCGCTTCGCTATCTGCCTACGATCAAGCCCGAGGCGACCGACAAGCTCGACGTCCGCGGCCTGATCCTGATGGCGACGGGCCTTCCGCTGCTGACGTACGGTCTGGCCGAGATCGGCGTCACCGGCAGCTTCAGCTCGGTCAAGGTGATCGTCCCGATCATCCTCGGCATCGCGCTGGTGGCGGCGTTCGTGCTCCACGCGCTGAAGATCCCGAAGCCGCTGCTCGACATGCGGCTGTACCGACGGCCGACGTTCTCCTCCGCCTCGTTCGCCATGTTCTGCCTCGGCGCCGCGCTGTTCGGCGGGATGATCCTGCTGCCGCTCTACTGGCAGGAAGTTCGCCTAGAGAGCGTCGTCCACACCGGGCTATTGACCGCTCCCCAGGGACTCGGGGCGGCATTAGCGATGCCGATCGCCGGCAAGATGAGCGACCGCTACGGCGGCGGCGGGCTCGCGTTGTTCGGTGTGATCGTGTGCACGATCGCGACGCTGCCATTCGGACTGATCGGCGCTCATACGTCGATCGTCTGGCTGTCGTTCGCGATGTTCGTGCGCGGCGTCGGGATCGGCTTCGGCTTCCTCCCCGCGATGACGGCCGCGTTCGCGTCGCTCAAGCGCTCCGAGCTGTCGAGTGCGACGCCGCAGCTGAACGTGATCCAGCGCGTCGGGGGGTCGATCGGTACCGCCGTGCTCGCGGTCGTGCTCCAGCGCGCGCTGACCGGCGCGCACACGCCGAGCGCCGCAGCCGCGGCGTACGGCACGGCGTTCTGGTTCTCGGCGGGGATGACGGCCCTCGCGATCATCCCGTGTGTCATCCTGCTGCGCGCCGAGCGCGCCGCGCGTGCCCGAAAAGCGGCAGCGGCGCAGACGGCCGCCGAGACGATGACGGAGGCGATCGCGGCGTGACCCCCGCCGCCGGCCAACGCCTAGCGGCGCTTGGAGATGTGGTAGGCGAGCGCGAGCAGGGCGACGCCGCCCAACACGTGGCTCGATCGTTCAAGCGCGCGATGGCCGCGGTGCGACGGCTCCGCGGGCGCGAGACCCACCGTCCGGGCGAGCTCACCGACGCGCAGTACAGCCTGTTGTTCTGCCTCCGCGACGAGAGTCAGATGTCGGTGCGCGACCTCGCGGAGGCCGCCGATCTGAGCCCGGCCAGCGTGACCGAGATGCTCGACGGCCTCGCCGCAGCCCGACTCGTGGAGCGCCAGCGCTCCGACCGCGACCGGCGCGTCGTGTTCACGTCGCTCACCGAGGACGGTCGTGGGCTCGTCGAGGAACGCCGCGCGCGGTTCGAGCCGCGTTTCCGCGCCGCAATGGAGGGGTTCACCGAAGCGGACCTGCTCGCCGCCGCCGCCGTGCTCGACCGGTTGCGCGACCTGTTCGACGAGGTCGCTGAGGAGCGGCTCGTCGATGACCGGCCCTAGCGCCGGCTCACGTTCGATCTCGATCAGACCCTCCAGCAGGGTGACCATCGCGCGGTGGTCATCGTCGGACCACCGGCCCCGGCGGGCGCCACGCCCCGCCAGCGAGCCGACGACGTAGTGGCCGATGTCATCGCGCACGCCCTCGGGATCGGGCAGCACGGGGAGCTTGCCGCCATCGCGCCGATAGCGTTCGACGGCCCAATCGAGAGCCGCGTCGGCGCGGCGGCGCTGCGCGTGATAGTCGCGGCGGGTGTCGACGGCGTCGGCGGCGAAGCGGTACAGGTCCTGCCGGCGGCGTTCGTCGACGTTGTCGTTGTAGGCGCGCAGGATCGCGCCGATCACGGGGCAGACCGACACGGGGCGGTCGCCGAAGCGCTCGCCGGCGAGCATCGAGGCGAGCTCCATCACGCACACGACCTTTCCCGGGCGAGGGTGGCGGCCCGGTCCAAGGCGCACATTCTGATGCGAGATCGCCTGTGGGCACGCCGTTTGCGCCATTGCCCACGGTTATCGGCCGCGGGCGCGGGTCTTGAGGCTCAGGCGAAGGTCACGCGACCATCGAGGTGCGACTTGCGCTTGGCCGAGTCACGCACCCCAAAGTCGATCCCGTCGGCGTTCTGACCCTCGCAGAACTCGACCACCCCCGGCAGCAGGATCGGCCGCTTGAACGCGACCTCGACCGCGAACGCGTCCGGGAGTCTCGGCTCGAGCGCCGCCAGGCACCGCGCCTTGGTCCACATCCCGTGTGCGATCGCCGACGGGAAACCAAACAGACGGGCGCTCACCGGGTGGATGTGGATCGGGTTGTAGTCGCCCGATACCGAGGCGTAGCGGCGCCCAAGATCGCCGGGGACGTCCCAGGTGGCGGTCGCCGGAAGATCCTTGGCGCTCGGCAGATCGGGTGAGTTCGAGCTGCCGGCAAGGCCGTCGCCACCACCGCGCTTCAAATTCGTCGACACCTCCTCCCACACCAACTCGTCCCCGGCACGAACTTCTGAGAGAACCGAGAACTGCTTGCCGCGTGGGCTGTTCTCGACGGGCGTCGCCCAGACGTCGATCCGGAGACGCTCGGAGCCGCGGATCGGACGGTGCTGCGTGATCCGGTTGGCGATGTGAACGAGCCCGATCGGCGAGAACGGAAAGCTCGGATCGGTCATCAGCGACAGCTGCAGCGGAAACGCGAGCATGTGCGGGTACGTGGCAGGGAGCACGCCCCTGAGCGCGAACCCGCAGACGTTGTCGTAGTCCGCCAGCCTCGCGCCGTCGACCTCGACGTCGGTCAGGCGCAGGGTCAGGTCGGGCACGTCGCGGCCGCCGCCGGCGACCATCGGGCCTACAAATGGCAGATGCCTGGCGCCCGGGATCATCGCCAGGCCGGCCCGGGCGAACAACACGGTCATCGACGGCGAGCCGGTCAGCTCACGCGTGGCCACGTCATGCCCCGATCAGGCTCTGGCCGCAGACCCGGACGACGTTGCCGTTGACGCCGCCGCTCCCGGGACTCGCGAACCAGGCGACCGTCTCGGCGACGTCGACCGGCAGGCCTCCCTGGGCCAGGCTGTTCATCCGCCGGCCCGCTTCGCGCGTCGCGATCGGCATTGCCGCCGTCATCTGGGTCTCGATGAACCCCGGCGCCACCGCGTTGATCGTCAGCCCCTTCTTGCCGACCGGCGCGGCCATCGACTCGACCATCCCGATCACGCCGGCCTTGGAGGTTGCGTAGTTGGTCTGGCCGGCGTTGCCGGCGATGCCGCTCATCGACGACACGGACACGATCCGCCCGTTCTCGCGAATCACCTCGCGCGCGAGCAGCTCGTCGTCGATCCGCTCCTGGGCACCCAGGTTGATTCCAAGCACCATGTTCCAGCGGTCCTCGTCCATCCGCCCGAGCGTCTTGTCCCGGGTGACGCCCGCGTTGTGCACGACCACGTCGACGCCACCGTGCTCTTCGATCAGGTGCGTGGCGATCCGCGCCGGGGCGTCATCGTCGGTGATGTCGAGCACGAGCGTCGAGCCGCCAAGCTCACCGATCGTCTCCTCGAGCTCACTCTGAAGCGCCGGCACGTCGAGGCCGACCACGTGCGCTCCCTCGCGCGCGAGCACCTTGGCGATCGCCTTGCCGATGCCTCTCGATGCGCCGGTCACGAGCGCGAACTTGCCCGCGAGCGGGAGGTCCCAGTCGATCGCGTCGGCACTGAGGGTGGTCGCGCCGATGCGTACCACCTGGCCGGATACATACGCCGACTTCGGCGATAGACAGAACCGGAGCGTGGACTCGATCTGCGACTCGGCCTTCGCGCCCACGTAGATCAGCTGCGCGGTCGCGCCGTTGCGCACCTCCTTGCCGATCGAGCGCACGAAGCCCTCGAGCGCCCGCTGGGCCGTCGCCTGGCGCGGCCGCTTGCAGTCCGCCGGCGTGGTCCCGAGCACGATCACGCGCCCCGACTTGCGCACCCGGCGGATCGTCGGGTGGAAGAACGCCCACAGCTCGTGGAGCTGCGCACTGTCCGCGATCCCGGTCGCGTCGAACACGATCGCCTTGAACGTCTGTTCCTCGGGCGCCGCGTCGGGGCCCCACACCTTCGCGTCGAGGTGCGCGTCGGCGGCCCCCCTCCGGACTTCGTCCTGCATCGGCGTGTGGACGTCGGCTTCGATCGCCGCGAGCACCTGTGCGATCGCGCCCGCGAGCCTGGAACCCGGCGCAGCTCCGAGCAGCACCGGGCCGCCGATGACAGGCTGGCCGCGCTCGTAGCGCTCGAGCTTCACCGGGCTCGGGAGGCCGATCTGCTTGGAGACGACCTTCCCGATCGGAGTGTTGACGAGTTGCTGGTAGCGGTCGCTCATGCTGTTGCCTCCATGATCGCGGTGACGCCAAGGCCGCCAGCCGCGCAGATCGAGATCAGGCCCCGGCCGGACCCGTGTTCGTGAAGCGCTTTCGCGAGGCCCGCGACGATCCGGCCGCCGGTGGCGCCGAACGGGTGGCCGGCGGCGAGCGAGCCACCGTGGGTGTTGAGCTTGTCGCGGTCAATCTCGCCGAGCGGCTCGTCGAGCCCGAGGCGCTCACGGCAGTAGACCGGGTCTTGCCACGCCTTGAGCGTGCACAGCACCTGGGAGGCGAAAGCCTCGTGGATCTCGTAGAAGTCGAAGTCGCCGAGACCGAGTCCGTTCCTGGCGAGCAGAGTCGGCACCGCGTAGGTGGGGGCCATCAGCAGGCCCTCGCGCTGGTGCACGTGGTCGACCGCGGCGGTCTGGGCGTCGACGATGTATGCCTGCACGGGCAGGTCGTGCGCGGCCGCCCACTCCTCAGAGGAGAGCAGCACCGCCGAGGCGCCGTCGCTGAGCGGGGTCGAGTTGCCGGCGGTCATCGTTCCCTGCTCCCCGCCGAACACCGGCTTCAACCGCGCGAGCTTCTCGACGGTCGTGTCCGGGCGGAGGTTCTGGTCGCGCTCGAGCCCGAGGAACGGGACGACGAGATCGTCGAGGAAGCCCGTGTCGTACGCGGCCGCGAGGTTCTTGTGGCTGCGAACGGTGAGCTCGTCCTGCTCCTCGCGCGTCACGCCCCACTCCTTGGCCGTGATCGCGGCGTGCTCGCCCATCGACAGCCCCGTCCTCGGCTCGGCGTTGCGCGGAAGCTGCGGGACGATCTGACCCGGGCGGACCTTGGTGAGCGCCCTTAGCCGGGCGCCGCCCGACTTGGCGCGATTCAGCTCGAGGAGCACACGCCGGAGGTCCTCGTTGATCGCGATCGGCGCGTCAGAGGTTGTGTCGAATCCGCCGGCGATTCCGGAGTCGATCTGGCCGAGCGCGATCTTGTTGGCGACTAGGATCGCGGCCTCGAGCCCGGTGCCGCACGCCTGCTGGAGGTCGTACGCCGGCGTGTGGGGATTCAGTCGCGTGCCGAGCACGGCCTCGCGCGTCAAGTTGAAGTCGCGGCTGTGCTTGAGGACGCCGCCTGCCGCGACCTCGCCGAGGGTCTGGTCCTCGAGCGAGAACTTGCCGATCAGCGCCTCGAGCGTGGCGGTCAGCATGTCCTGGTTAGACGCCCTGGCGTAAGGCCCGTTCTGCCGCGCGAATGGGATTCGGATGCCGCCGAGCACTGCCACCCGGCGGGCGCTTGCGTTCATTTCAGATACTCCTGAGGGTCGTAGCTACAGCTATGTAGCTTAGTGCTGCGAGTCCTTGGCGGTCGCAGTCGTGAATGTCCCGCTCGACGTCGCGCGCCGGACCAGCCGGGGTGCCAGGATCCGGGCGGCCGCCGCGAACCAGTAGTAGCGAGGCACGTAGCGCTCGGGCTTCCCTCGCAGGCCGCATTCGACGATCGCCTCGGCGACCTTGTCGGGCTTGGACACGATCAGCCGCAGCACCGGATGGCGCCGCAGCTCGGTGGCGGGGAAGCCCTCGGTCGCGACGAACCCTGGGAGCACGAGGCCCACGTGCACCCCGTGCGCGCTCTCCTCGGCAGCCAGCGAGTCGCTCCAGCCGGCGAGCGCGAACTTGCTGGCGGAGTACGCCCCGGCGCGTGGGCGGCCGACGCGCCCCGACGTGCTCGACACGTTGACGACCGCCGCGGGGGCGCGTCCCGCCGCGGTGGCTCGCAGAAGTGGCAACAGGGTCTCGGTCAACCTGACCGGGGCCTCGAAGTTCAGCTTCATGTGCCGCTCGACGTTTTCCCAACCGGTCTCGGCGAAGCCGCCGCGCCACGAGCCGCCGGCGTTGTTGACGAGCAGGTGGAGTTCCCCGTGCGCCCGCGCGACCGCGGCGAGCACCTCCGCCGGCGCCTCGGGCGTCGTCAGATCGACCGCGACGACCGTCGCGCCGCCGAGGTCACGGGCGAGCGCGTCGAGCCGATCCTGGCGGCGTGCGACCAGAACCAGTTTGGTGTTCGGCTCCCGCGCGAGCCGTCGCGCGGTCGCCTCGCCGATGCCGCTCGACGCTCCGGTGACTATTGCAACGAATGGGTCTGCCAAGGCGCCGGCAAGGCTACCCGGGCTGGGACGGGCGGGCACCCATCGACGCCGGCGCGTGCCGGCGCGGGTTCTCGATCCCGACCAGCGCGACCACCCCTCCGAGGATCGCGAGCAGGCCGGCGATCCCGATGCCGATCCGGAACGCGTGCACCGAGGCGTCGACGAGCGCCGCGTGGACGCGCGGCCGCTCGGTCGCGGGCACGCCGGAGGCGGTCGTCACGAGCGGCCGCGTCCGGGCGATGCTCAGCGCGGTGCGGGCCTTCCGGCTGAGCGGGGCGAGGTGAGCGACGTTGTGATCGAGCCGGGCGGCGAAGCTCGTCGCGACGACGGCCCCGACGGCGGCGATCGCGAGCAGTCCCGCGACCCGGGCGACCGCGTTATTGGCGCCGCTCGCGAGCCCGGAGTGGCCGGGCTCGATCGATCCGAGGACCGCCGCGGTCAGCGGCGCCACGGTCGCCGCCAGCCCGAGCGCGAACACGAGCACGCCGGGCAGGATCGTCGTGACGTAATCGGGGTGGGCGTTCACGCGCGTCAGCAGCAGCAGCCCGATGCCGGCGAGGGCCGGACCCGCGGACATGAACAGGCGCGGGCCGAGGCGGTCGGCGAGCGCACCGAACCGTCTCGACAGCGCGAATATCACAAGCGTGATCGGGAGCAGCGCGAGGCCCGCTTCCAACGGCGTGTATCCCGCCACCTGCTGGAGGAACACGACCAGGAAGAACGTCGCGACGCCGAGGCCGCCGTACATCGCGAGCGTCGTGACGTTCCCGACCGCGAAGTTGCGCACCGCGAACAGCTGCAGCGGCATCATCGGCTCGGGCACGTGCGCCTCCCAGAACAGGAACGCGACCAGCAGGATGATCCCGAGGATCAGCGGCACGAACACGCGTGGGTCGCCCCAGCCGTAGACCGAGTGCTCGATCAGCGCGAATACCGTGCCGCCGAGCCCGAGCACGCACAGCAGCCCTCCGACCCAGTCGACGCGGCCCGGGGCGCGGCGGCCCGCCGGCAGCCGGCGAAGCAGCATCACGGTGATTGCCACTGGGATCGGGTTGATCAGGAAGATCCATCGCCACGAGGCCACCTGTACGAGCAGGCCGCCGCCGAGCGGACCGATCACGGTGGCGACGCCGGTCCACGCCGTCCAGGTTCCGATCGCCGCGGCACGCTCGCCCTCTTCGAACGTGTCGAGGATCAGCGCCAGCGAGCTCGGCACCAGCAGCGCGCCGGCCACCCCTTGCACGGCGCGCGCGAGGATCAGCACTTCGCTGCTCGGCGCGACCGCGCAAACCAGCGAGCAGACTCCGAACCCGATCAGGCCGGCCTGGAACACGCGCCGGCGCCCGAGCACGTCGCCGAGGGATCCGCCGAGTAGCAGCAGCGACGACAGCGTCAGCAGATAGGCCTCGACGACCCATTGCTGCTCGGCGAGACTGCCGTTGAGGCTCGACCGGATCGCGGGGAGCGCCACATTGACGATCGTCTGGTCGAGGAACACGATCCCCGACCCGAGGATGCTCGCGACGAGGACGGTGCGCTTAGTCGTCCCGTCGCTGGTGGTCCGGGCGCTCAACCAGCCCCGGCGGCGAGGACCGAGTTCGGCTCGTACCCCGAGAACTTGACGCTGCTCGGGAACGGAAGGTTTCTGTTGACGATCACGCAGTAGCTGCGCTTCCCGTCGACGCTCGGCACGCACGCGCGGTAAATCGTTCCGGGCTGGATCGCGAGCAGACTGACGAACTGGAGGTTGTGGCGGAACTCGTCCGGCGCGCGGGCCCCGATCCAGGCCTGGGCGCGCACGACCGCATCGTCGATGTCCCGCTGCCGCACCTGGATCGCGGACCGGTGGGCGATCCCGGCGCTAGCGAGTGCGATCGTGATCCCGACGACCACCACCGTGCCGCCGTAGTCGCGGGCAACCACACCCGGGATGTCCGGGCGGAAGCGCCGGATGACCATGCCGAGCGGACGCGACAACAACACGACCCCGATCACGTTGAGGACCAGCCCGAGCAGGGCCGCGGCGACGAGCGTCTCCGTCGTCCCGGCCGGCGGGAGCAGGCGCCCGACAACGCCGTCGACCACTACGAGCACCACGAACGACGGCCATAGCCATGCACCCGTCCGTCGCCAGCGCATCCGGACGTACCGGGCGCGCGTGCGCGTTAACCAGGCAGGCCGGGCGCCGTCCATCTGGCAAGAGTAATCCCAGCCGGAGGTCGCGCGGCGGTCAGTCGAATAAACTCGAATGTGCCCGATTGAGAAGCCTGAGCCGGAGATCCCGGAGGGCTCGTGAACCGGGGTCTGGAAGCGGAGATCCCGGTCCAGCCTACGGAGAAAGGGAATCGGAGAGATGGCCACTCATATGGCTGAGCCCGCGTCCGGCGGGACCGCGGTTGAACACCTTACGGCGGAGGACCGGATCTGGTTGCTCCGCGCGATGCTCCTGATGCGCGGCCTGGAAGAGCGCGCGATGAGCCTGTACCGGCAGGGACGCGTTCCGGGCTCGTTCTACGACGGCTACGGACAGGAGGCCGTGTCCGCCGGCGCCGCGTTCGCGATGGGCCCGAAGGACCGCCTGTGCATCCTCCACCGCGACCTGGCGGCACACCTGATCCGCGGCGTTACGCCCACGCGGATCCTCTCGCAGTACATGGGCCGCGCCGCCGGCATCACCCACGGCCGCGACGGAAACGTCCATTTCGGCGACCGGAACCTCGGTTGCGTCGGCATGGTCTCGATGCTGCCCGACATGATGCTGGTCGCCACCGGGATGGCGATGGCGTTCAAGCTGCGCGGCGAGGCCCGCTGCGCGCTGACCTGGTTCGGCGACGGCTCGACCTCGCGCGGCGACTTCCACGAGGCGATGAACTGGGCCGGCGTGCAGAAGCTGCCGGTGGTCTTCATCTTGGAGAACAACCAGTACGCGTATTCGACGCCATTGGACAAGCAGTTCGCCGTGGACCCCGTGGAACGGGCCGCTGCCTATGGGTTCGTCGGGGTTACGGTCGATGGCAACGACGCCGAGGCGATGTTCGAGGCGGCCCGCGCGGCGCGCGAGCGCGCCTTGAACGGCGAGGGGCCGACGCTGATCGAGGCGGTCACGATGCGGATGCATGGTCACGCCGCCCACGACGACATGAAGTACGTGCCCAAGGAGCAGGTCGAGGAGTGGCGCAAGCGCGATCCGATCGAGCGCCAGGAGGCCCGGCTGCGCGCGCTCGGCGTCGACATCGACGCACTCCGGGCCTCGGTTAAGGAGGAGATCGACGCGGCCGCCGAAGAGGCGCTCGCCGGTCCGATGCCCGACCCGGCCACCGCCACCGACGGGGTTTTCTGTGACGGAGAAGCCGAGCCGCTCGGAGACGGCCAGGCGCCGTGGAGCGGCTTCTCCTCGTCGGGAGGTGAGGACTGATGCCGACGCTGACTTATCTCCAGGCGATCTCGTCCGCGCTGCGCGACGAACTACGCGCCGACGACCGCGTTTTGCTGATGGGCGAGGACATCGGGGTATTCGGCGGCGCATTCAAGGTCACCGACGGGTTCGTCGACGAGTTCGGCACGGACCGCGTGATGGACACCCCGCTCGCCGAGTCGGGGATCATCGGCACCGCGATCGGCGCCGCCGTCGTCGGGATGCGGCCGGTGTGCGAGATGCAGTTCTCGGACTTCATCTCGTGCGGCTTCGACCAGCTCGTGAACGTCGCCGGCAAGATGCACTACCGCCAGGGGTTGGCCGTGCCGATCACCGTGCGGTTGCCGTCGGGAGGCGGCTTCTCGGGCGGGCCGTTCCACTCCCAGAACCCCGAGGCCTGGTTCATGCACTCGCCCGGAATCAAGGTGGTCGCGCCGTCGACCGCCGAGGACGCGAAGGGGCTGTTGCACGCGGCCATCCGTGACCCAAACCCTGTCTGCTACATGGAACACAAGCACCTCTACCGCCGAGTCAAGGGCGAGGTTCCTTCGGGGGTGTTCGAGACGCCGTTCACCGCGCGGGTCGCGCGGCCGGGGTCCGACCTGGTCGTGATCGCGTACGGCGCGATGGTGCCGGTGGCGCTCGAGGCCACCGAGGATCTCGATGGCGCCTCGGTGGAGGTGTTGGATCTTCG
>OBLV0100000133.1_pt1 | contig 24403 bp, 34 predicted proteins | sample 1520071 | NCBI WGS metagenome assembly OBLV01 (sample SAMEA3888446, study PRJEB22518) | metagenome | reverse complement strand
AGAGATCTCCTACGGCAACCCTCCTCTGCGTTCGTGGCACACCTGCATAAGCCTCCTGGTCCCGGCGATCAGGTTCACCACCACCTCACGACTCTCCAGGACACGGCCCCGCCAGTTCATGGAGATGTGACTGAACAAACGGTGCTCAATTTTGTTCCATTTCGACGTCCCAGGAGGGAAGTGACACACCACAACGTCGAGCCCGGCGTCTTGCGCGAACGCCGCGAGCTCTCTTTTCCATAACCGGCTGCGTGAGCTGTTCGACCCTCCGGAGTCCGCGGTGATGAGGAGCTTAGTTGCCTGAGGATACGCCACCGATCCCGCCTCGCCCCACCACCGTCGGATCGTCGACACCGCGAACTCAGCCGTATCGCAGCTGCCACCCACCGATACCCACCCAGCGTCGGAGGCCACGTCGTACACTCCGTACGGAACCGCTTTGCCTAACTCGGGATCGGGGAAGTCGTGCGTATTGGTCTCCGCAGGCTGCCCGACTGGCCGCCATTGTTGCCCCGCCGGGGTGTAGTTACCGATCAGTTCCTTCTTCTTCGCATCGACGCTGATCACAGGCTCACCCGAGCCCCGGAACTGCTCCACCACAGCGGCGAGGTACCGGAACTGCGCGTCCCGATCTGGGTGATCTCTGCCCTCGGCGGACTTACGCGCCGCTTGCAAGCTGTAGCCCATAGCGGCGAGCAACTTGGCCACCACCGAATGCGTGACCGCAAACCCCCGTTCGGTCAGCTCGTCGGCCAGGTTCCGAGTCGATTTGGTCGTCCACCGCAGCGCGCATTCGGGATCCCCGCGGCTGTCCGGCTCCACGAGGTTATCCAGAGCCTCCATCAGACCCGGCATGGATTTCTCCGCTGGTGGCCGCCCAGCGCCCGGCGCCCGTACCCGATCTGACGGCTCGACCCCGGCGTCGACCGCCAACGCACTGTTCTGAACCGTGGACAACGACAACCCCGACGCCACCGCCACCCCCCTCACCCCACCGCGACCCAACGCACGAGCCGCGGTACCGGCGATGATCCTTCGCTGTCGCTCATCCAGATGAGGCAGCACCGTCCCGAAGAAGAAGGACAAACTCTCGTCGGTTACGGTGAAAGAAGCCGGCATGCCCAGAAGCTACCGCTGGGGAGATATAAGCGACCCAGACGACACACGGAGAGTACCAAGAGTTACACATCTGTGACTCACGAACGGGGCTGGACCGGATGATGAAGAACCCGTCATGTAAGTACTTAATTTAAATACGGGCTCTTACCGTGTCCCCTAAAATCGAACCGTAGGCTACCAATGCCTTTGGCGCTCAGTCCCTCGACGATTAGGTCGAACAAACCCGGCTTGTCGGACGAGCGGTCCTCCGTAAGATCCGCGTTGATACCATGCATCAAAAGCACCACAGGGCAATTGCCTGACGGTCGCTGTTCAAGTCCGTAGATTCCTGTAACCTTCAGTGAAGCCTTTCGGAAACCCGTTTGATTCTACTCGGCGCGCCTAACACATAAATAGACCCTTCTTGCGTAGCGTGACTTCTGCTAAGAACCCACTCCGCAAGAAGGGCGTCCCCAGTGTACCGTCGCTTACCCGGCCTGAGCATCCGCGCGACGAAGTTCGTCATCGCCCTGGCCGAACAAGAGTTCTCCGGATGGAACGCAGCAACAGGCAGACCAAAGTCATTATCGGTGGTCGAGGCGTTACGGCTGTGCCTGTGCTGGCTGCGGCGCAACCTCACGTTGCCCGAGGCGGGTGAGGACTTCGGGATCGGCACGACCACCGCGTGGGAGTACGCGCACCTGATGGCCGCGTTCCTCGCCGATGCCCTCGGCTGCCCGGCTGAGGAGCTGGCCGAGCAAGTCAGCCAGAAGATCATCTTGTTCGACGGCACGCTGGTGCCGACGTTCAACTGGCGGCACCGCCGTGACCTGCACTCCGGCAAGCACCGGCGCTACGGGGCCAACATCCAGGCAGTGGCCGACATCCACGCCCCGCGTCGCTGGCGCGAGCCGTCCCTTCCCCGGGAGTTGGCACGACAAGCACTGCTACGACGAGGCAACACTGGAGCAGGTAGCCTGCGCCAGCGGCGGAGGAGTCGGTGACGCCGGCTACCAAGGAACCGGGCTGGTGACACCGATCAAGAACAAGCCCGGCCTAGAGCTGACCGATGAGCAGAAGCGGCTCAACGCAAGCATCGCCTCAGTGCGGGTCGGCGCCGAGCACGCCATCGCACACCTGAAGAACTGGCGGATCACGGCCAGCCGCTACCGCGGGCACCTCGACGACAGGTTCGACAACGTCATCCTCGCGGTCGTCGGACTCCAAGCCCTCAACGACCGCCTCTCAGACCGCAAGCTCAGCTTCGCGAGATTCAAGAATAACTGAGTTTCCGAAAGGCTTCAGTGATCCAACTTCCGATTCCTTCATGTAAATCCTCCTTGGGCTATCTTAGTCTCTTCTTCACGAAATCCCTCGAATAGTCACGGTTCCATCGTCTCTGCCCAGTTCCAGGACGAAGACACCCTTGATCCGGTCACGGGCGAAGCTCTGCAGGGAGCTTCTGAGAAGCAGCGCATCCACTGCCATCTCGAGGCCATCGGCCGTGAGTCCTGCAATAATTACAGTTGTCGACCTGCGGTCGGCGGGATTGCGTCCCCCAATCAATATGCCATAATCTGTGAGTACCTTCAATTCGGATCCAATCAGCCTCAGCCTCGGCCGAAGGATCTCGCCCTCTATCTCTATGGAGTCTCCGGTGAAGCTGACCTGCCGCCCGAGCCTCCGAGCAATACCTTCCGCTAGAGAACCGGCCGATCTCAGGACTGTCACCACAACGACATTTCCACTGGAGTTCCGGTCGAAGTCATTGCGTGCGACTTCAGAGACCTTGGCGTGGAGGCCGTCGAGTTCGCTAATGACCTTCTGGTAGGCGCGAGCGACGGCCAGCGAGCCAACGTCGCCGTCAGCATAGCCTGCGAACTTAGTAGTATGATCCAAGACTACCTGAACTCGCCCTCTCCGCCCCCGTAGGCCCCATATCCGTGTGCGCCTTACCCTCCGCCTATTTGCTGTCCACCCCTCCCTCCCGAGCCATAGCAGTGCTGGGATAAGAAAGTTCCAGTCCTTTACAAGCTGCAGGACGCTATCCACGAACTGCTGCCGTTACAAGCCAGTATGCGTGAGCGTGGGGTCGCGATAGATGTTTGTGTGGCCCGTCAAGTCGTCGTATTCCTCGGAACGAGATTGCAGCAAGTCCCAATTGCTCCAATAGCTGCGAGACGCCGACCCTAGAGTAGTAATGGACCCCAAAGCCGCCCGACTCCCCTGCGGCGCCGAACTCAAATGAATACGTCTCCCGCGACCAACGGAGAGTCTCGTCCTGCGTGTTCTGAATGGTAAGGATCAACCGCGCCTCTCCTCCGTCCAATGTCTTGATGATGTGGAACATTGCCGATGGCGGAGAAGGCCTTCGAGGGCAGCGTGCCGGGTGACATCGCCCGGGAGAAGCAAGCCGAGCTGAGCACCCAGCTCGCCACGATCCAGGGACAGCGGGCACGGCAGGCCCAGACCAGCGCCGAGCACGAGGGCGTGATCCGCAACGCCACAGCCCTGCTGCCGCACTGCGGCGAGGCGTACCGACGGGGCAACGACACCATCCGCCGGGACTACAACCAGGCCTGGTTCGAGCAGGTGCTGGTGGACAGCGACCGAGGCCAGCCCACGGTCACCGGCGTCACCCGGACGGCACTGTTCGAGGCACTACGTGGGGCTGAGGTGCGGGCGGAGACGAGGGCCGAGGCAGGGCAGCAGGACCAGGCGCCGAGCGTGAGCATCTTCCAGCAAGCGCTGAGCGGTGGATCTGACGGAACCGGACAAAACGAAGAACCCGGGCGCTTCCGCGCCCGGGTCATCCATCGTGTCGGTGGTTCTAAGGTTGCACTTCTGGTGGGCCTGACAGAACAACTCTCAAGGTGTTCGGCAAGCCTGGCGGATCTTCAAGAACGGACAATCCGGACGCTGGGAGCGCCAACCCCGGGAAGCCGCACGAAGCCTCGTGTCCGTCACCAGCAGCGGCGGTTGACAGCGAGCGAGACGGTCGCGGTGGCCCGGGAGTACCAGGCTGGTGCTGACATACGGGTGCTGGCCGGGAAGTACGGGGTACATCGGACGACGATCTCGACCTGCCTGGCGAAGCTGGCCATCCCGCGGCGTCAGGTTGGGCTACCGCCTGAGAATATTCCAGAGGCGGCAAGGTTGTACCAAGAAGGGTGGTCGTTGGCTCGGCTGAGCGGAAAATTTGGCTGCACTGACAATACCGTTCGAGCGCGGCTGCTTGAGGTTGGCGTGGTGATGCGGTCTCGACGAGGCGGACGGAAGCGGCACTGTGCCTAGCGATGACGAGCCGTTGAAGTCGCCTTTCTTCAAGCTGCTCTACCTTCGGTCTCATCCGCGGACAACGCCTCGCGCAGGCTGAAACCCATCTGGCGCAGCAGATGGTTCTTGTGCAGGAGCATTTCCTCGGCGACGTGACGAGCCTTGCGTGGATCGCGTTTGGCGAGACCGCGTTGTAGTTCATCGGGCCAGGAGTCGCCGGAAAGTCTCCGCGGTATATGCCCTGCCGGCTGCGTTGTTCTTGCGTGGATGGGGGGTCGGCAAGGATCTGTGTTCGGAGATCGAAGAGACCGAGGTACAGGGCGACGATCTGCGTGGAGTTGAGCAGTGCCGCTTAATGCGGCGACCGTCTCGTATTCAGTTTGATCCGCAATCATACAGAACTACGTGACGGTCGCCCTCTACCCAAGCCGACCCTAGCGATTTCTCCATGCTCAAGATCAGGCCACGAAGTGAGGCTGCGCACCAGCTACGAGAATATGAGGCATTCCGCCTTGTCGTTGGCACTGTTATTGACAAAGGTGCTGTCCACACTATGCGGCTGGGCCGAATAGATTTGACTAGCGCAGCCATTAGAACCACTAGCAGCAATATCGTATAGTACGACAGTATGGCCCGTATTGTTGATCATCGAGCTGGCGCTGTTTGCGACGATACTTCCGCTGTCATAGCGATTATCCCCCAGATTGCGGTCGGTACCGCTGAATACAGCCCGTCCTCCTCCGTAGTCGATATTCAGGTATAGACAGAATCTGTTGGCCGGACATCGGCTGTCATCCGCATGCGCAGCCGGGCTGAGTGCGACTATGCTCATGATACTTGACAGGAAGCCTACAAGCAGGAAGACCGACCTTTTCACTGTCCTTCCCCCTAGCCTTAGCCGAATGCGATATACTAGCTTCTTACGTGCTACATTCCATTATACTATCATATCCTTACGATGGTGTAAACTGGCCATTCGATTTCCTCGCCCTTCTTGCTCATGGTCTTGCCCGACACCGGTCAGACACGATGACCGTGCCGTCGCCGACCACATGCGACCAGCCCTCGGCAGCCACCCGTTCCAGCGCCTAGTGCAGGTCCGGGGCCTGCGCGGCCAGCGCCTGCCTCCGTCTTTCACCGAACTTGACGACACGCCGGGCGTGGAGGAGGTGTAAACGAGAGCGAGGTGCGCCTGACCAGCCAGAATGCGATTTGTCTGAGATCGTTCGCTGGCTGAGACAGGTGCACTTCTTCCGTGCAAGGTACTTCATGGGCTCATGGGCTGGAACTGGTCGGGGATGACGAGGGGCTGGTGACCCACGCGGGGGTGCTTCCGTTGCGGCTGCTGGCGCAGCGGTTAGGCCTGACCGACGGGTTGTCGGCGGCGATGCGACAGCGAGGGTTCGACCCGGTTTACGACCGGGGGCAGGTGCTGGTGGACTTGGCGTTGGTGCTCGTCTTGGGCGGGGAGGCGATCAGCGACATGCAGGCGCTGGCCGAGCTGTTCGGTACCCCGATCTCGCAAGGCACCGTCGCAGACGTCACCCGGCGGGCGTCATCCAGAGCAGCCGCAACGCGCTGCAGCTCTTCCAGACCGAGCGCTGGCAAGGCGGCCGCCGCAATACCTTGAGCAAGCAGCGAGCGGCGATTGAGTGGGCTCATGACCTTCCATTCCGCCGCAGGGACAGAAGTCTCAGGCGTGACGCCCGCTGTCAGCTCGTCAAGAAGCATGCCGAGGCCACTGGCTGCCACGGTGGCCGCATCCACCGGCACAAGGACCGGGTGGCCGTTGATCACCACCGGCAGCAGTACCCCGCCCAGCGCTTGCTGCACCGGCTCGGGAGCATCAGTCGTGTCTGGCTGTGCTGCTGTGAGTACGGTTGCTGGCTCAGGTACCTCCCCTGGCAGCTTGAACCACAGCCGGTCAGCAGGAACCTTCAGCATCTTGGCCCAGGGCACCAGCTTGGTCAGCTCGGTGATGACTGTGGTGGCACCTTACACACCTGGCAGCTCTTGGGCCGGTACTCACCGGCCAAAAAGTCGGCCGTGCCCCGGCGTTCATACTCCTCGATCCGGGTACCTAGACCAGGCTTCTTGCTGCGAAAGAGGCCGCGAGCCACGGGCGAATCACCGAGCACCGGCTCCGTACGCTCATCCATTGCGGACCCTCCTGTGCTGACCAGGCTGTCTCCTATGATGCTCCCTCATTGCCAGAACAGCAATCATGAGTAAGCATCCAATGATCAGACAGCAGTCCATCAGAATAAGCGACCACACCAACATCGTCATACCGCCTGCGTTCCCACGCTCGTAGCTGTCAAGTGCTGCTGGTGAACGTACGTTAGTCAGCACGGGTACCGCCGCCAACCCATTTCCCCATCAGCTCTGTCGGCGGTACCCTGCCCTTCACCCGTGCCCCAGACGGGCCTGCTTTACGGTAGGGTGCGGAGGGCCGCCGGGGGGTAGCCCTCCACACCTCGCCTAAGTCTGCCCGTTCCACCGGGCTGCAGTCGAGTCCCCGGGGTATCCTATGGTCTCCCATGTACAAGAAAGGACATCGGGGGAATGCCAGAACCAATAGGGTCCATACTCAGAATGGCCCGCGAAGATGCCGGCATGAGTTTAGCCAGCCTAGCCAGACGCACGAACTACACCAAGGGGTATCTGTCGAACATCGAACACGGCCGCAAGCAGCCTACGCCCAAGGTTATACTGGCGTATGAGCGAGCCCTGGGAGATGACGTGAACCGCCGCGCCCTGTTGTCCGGACTAGCCGCTAGTGCCGTCGCCCCACTGGCTGCTTCCGAGGTATTGCGGCAGGCTTTGACGGCCATGCTTGAGGATGAGCTTTCCGTTGACGAGTGGCACCATCGAGTCGAGTCCTACGGACGAGACTACATCGTTCTTGGTACCAACGGACTGCTAGAGCGACTGATGACTGACCTGATGCGGCTACGGCACCATGATGATCCGGCTATATGTCAGGTAACTGCCAAGCTCATAACGTTGTATGGTAAGTCTTTGCCTATTTATGACGATGCCCAAGAGGCGAGCCGGTGGTATCGCTTGGCCACCACTATGGCTGATCGGTCAGAGGACCTGCCGACGCAGGTATGGGTCAGGGGCATGTCGGCCCTCGCTCTGGCCTACGACGTGAAGCAGCTCCCCCTGGCCCGGCTCCTCGCCCATGACGCCCTGGCCCTCACGGAGACTCCCTCACCAGGCCGACTAGGAGCGCTCATCGCCCAAGCCCACGTGGCCGCCGCCTATGGTCAGAAAGCGACCGCTCTCCACGGTATAGAACAAGCTGAGCAAGCCTTCGAGGTAACCGACGCTCCCAGTACTGAATCCGACTTCTCCATCCCCGAGTGGCGGTACTGGACCCTTGCCTCGCTGCTGTATGCCCGTCTCGGCGACGAAGCCCGAGGGTCAGGCGCGCAAGAACAGGCCTGCAGGTCCATGCCCAAAGGCAGAATATCGCGCTTCATAGTCAGTATCGACCTGCATCAAGGACTAATGCTTGCTAAAGCTGGTGACAAAGCTGGCGGTCTCAGTCACGCGAGGACGGCCCTCGACCGCTTGCCTTCGCAGTATCACTCCCTATCCATGGGGTTGATACTAAAGGAGATTGAGCGGGCGTGAGCCAGCCAGCGGTCACGGCACGTCGTGAGCGCATCCGCGACCGCCGATGGCTCTGGCACAGTGCCTTTGATCCGGATTGCGGACGCTCACAAAGGGATTGAACTGGATCGCCACCAGACCCCTGGGCACTGGTCGGAGGCGGCTCCCGACCACTCCACCGTGGCGCCATTAACTGGATCTACAGCTGGCCTACGTGCGGCGCAGATGCCGTCGATTGCTCCTTCCAACTACGCGGTTCGATCACATGCACCTTCGGCCTGGGCACTGCTGAGTATCTCAGCCCCTGGCCCTCTGGTGGATCGATGAGCACGGCCAGCGTCTCGGTCAGTAGCTCATCCGGTTGGTTCTGGACATCACCAAGCAGTTCGAAACCATCCGGGTCAAGCGAGTGGTCGATGAGGTGCGGGTGACGGTGTTCTACCCGGCGCAGTACCTCACTGGCGAAGTCCGACCACCAGCTGTTGTCCCACCAGCCCTGAGAATTCATGGCGATTTTTGTGAGGGTGCGTGTTTGACAAGAAAAGCGCCCCTGACCTGGGAGAATGAGGGTGCCTAAGACCTCATACCTAACCCAGATCGGAGCACTTTTCAGGTGGAGCTTACCGCGTGGTCGAAGGGTCTGGCGGTCGAGGTGGGCGGGCACGGGGTGGTGGCGCACGCCGGGTCGGCTGCGGTGCGGGTGATCGCCGATGGCATCGGCCTGACCGCTGGGTTGTCGGCGGCGCTTGCCCGTTGTGGGTTCGTCCCGGTGTATGACAGGGGCCGGGTGCTGGTCGATACCGCGGTGATGATCGCTGGCGGGGGAAGGGTGATGTCGGACCTGGCCACGCTGCGGAATCAAGGTGAGCTGTTCGGGCCAGTGGCCTCCGACCCCACCCTGTGGCGTGCGTTAAACGAGATCGGCCCGACCGAGCGGGACCGGATCGCTTGGGCGCGGGCCACGACCCGCGCCCACGTGTGGGGGCTGATCGAGGCGCGGCACGGGCGGATCCCACCCTCGCGGGTCGCTGAGCGGGACCTGGGCTCGACGGTTGTGGTGCGGATGGATGCTTCGATCCTCATCGCCCACAGCGACAAGGAACAGGCTACGGGCACGTTCAAGCGGACCTATGGTCATCACCCGTTGATGGCCTGGTGTGATAACACCGCCGAGTCGCTGGCGTTCGGGCTACGCCCGGGTAACGCCGGCTCAAACACCGCCGCAGACCACATCGCGGTGCTGGGCGAGGCGATCGAGCAGATCCCTTCCCGGTATCGGCGTGATCTGCTGGTCACCGTGGACGGGGCGGGCGCCACCTTGGAGTTCATCCGGCATCTCACCACGCTGAATGCCGCTCCGGGGTGGCGGGTGCATTACTCGGTCGGCTTCGATGTGGATGAGCGGGCCCGTACCGCTATCCACCAGGTACCCAAAGGCGCCTGGCGGGCGGTGTGGGACACCGACGGCAGGCCTCATGACCTTGATGATGCCGGGGTGGTGGAGCTGACCGGTCTGCTGCGGGAGGGCGCCGGCGGGGACAAGCTGCCCACCTGGCCGGCCGGCATGCGCATCATCTGCCGGCGGGAACGCCCCAGCGCCGCAGCGCAGCTGTCGGTACTGGAGGAGGCCGATGGGTGGCGCTACCAGCTGATCGCCACCAACACCCCCACCGGGCAGCCGGACTTCCTGGAGGCCCGGCACCGCCCACACGCCCGGGTCGAGGACTACATCCGCTGCGCCAAGGACACCGGGATCGAGCATCTGCCCTCGGCGTCGTACCCGATCAACCAGGCCTGGTGCGTGGCGGCCATGATCGCGGTCGATCTGCTGTGCTGGCTACGGCTGCTGTGCCTGGAGGGGTCTTTGGCCACGGCCGAGCCCAAGACGCTGCGCTACCGCCTGCTGCACACCGCCGTGCGGCTGGTCCGCGGACAACGCAAACGAAAGATCAAGATACCGCAGGCCTGGCCCTGGGCACGTGAGCTTCAAGCCTGCTTCCACACCGCCTTCGCCCTGGTTCCCCCCTGACCCGCTCACCCCGACCCTACGACCCGAGGACCCCCACCCCCCGCCGAGGCGGCGCCCACCCGGCCAACAGCCGGGCATCCGGCGTGGCCAACCCCTGAAACAAGATCAGAACTAGAGGTGAAGATCACCAAAAGCCAACCCGGAGGAGAGCACACCAACCCCGTGAAAGATCAGGGCCAGCGTTTGGTATAGTCATTCGAGCCCATGACTGAGAGCAGTCGCAGTGTGGCACGTGGGCCGACTAGATTTTGAATGTGCTGCCACTTGTCCAGCTTGCGCTCAATGCTTTGGCGGACTTCTGGCCAGCGCGAGCCGATAGCGTCCCGCACCGTTCTGCCATGCGCGGTTCGCCACTCGGAGTTGGTCAGGATGGCGCTCACTGCTTCCCAGTACGGCTGCCGTAGCTGTACCGGGAGGGCTGGTCACTGGCTCGGCTCGGGGAGAAGTACGAGTGCAACGCTGAGACGGTTCGGCAGTTCCTGTTGAAGCATGGTGTTGCGATGCGGCCACGGCGAGGCGGCCGGAAGCGAGAGTGCGCCTAGCGATGAGGAACGGAGTTGGAGTCAGCTCCCGTCAGGCTGCACCTACCTTCGTGGCCCGCTAACGTGGAGACTCCCATGTCGGCGGCTGCCGTGCGGCCGCTGCGAGACGATCGGCCAGCGGGAAGTCCTGCAGTATCAGCCGTCGCGCCGCCTCTTCCCGTTCATCCACAGAGAATAGGGGCTCGAACCAAGGCAGACAGACCGCAAACTCGACGCTACTCCCGAGTTCACCAAGCCGCCACAGCCACTCGAAGCCGTAGGAAGTATGACGTGGATCAGCTAAGAGGCGCTTGGTGGCAGCCACAACGCCGCCATGCTGTTCCACCATTGACAGAAATAGGCCCGGGTTGTAGCCAAGGCGTCTTAGTCGTGGTATGCCATCGAGAATGTACCGATCGAATTGCACGCTACGGTTTGTGTCAGCGTCGTCGTTGGGCGTCGTCACTATTCGTTCCAGTTCCCCTGACTACACGGTCCGGATCTCGGGGTTGAGACTAGTGTAGGAAGATACATTGAGGCTTATGCAAAACTCCTCTACTGGTCGGTGGACCGGCGGTCTGAATATAACGGTGGACCTGGCGACACGCCGGTCTAAATAACAGGCAACGGCTTCTTTGGCTGCTAGAAAGGCGGTTACCAAAGCCAGACTTTCGTCGCAGGGAGAAGCCGTTGCGGTTCGATCGTATGTCAGGTTTGCCTGGCGAGCAACTGGATGAGTTGGAGTCGCGGGTAGAGGATCTGCTCCCAGCGCCGTGGGACAGGGGTTTTGGGCGGCCGAAGGAGTTGACGTTGCGGGAGGCGTTGGTTGTCACGTGTGGGTACGCGCGTCAGAATATTATCGAGGAGGTGTGGGCGGACATCTTCGATGTGGAGCAGTCCACAATTTCGCGGTACCTCACGATGCTGACGCCGGTGGTCGATGCGGCGACCGCTGAGTTCCGGCCGACCGCGGAGGAGGCAGAGGAAACCACCAAAGGTGCGATCGCGCTGGTAGACGGCACGTTGTGGCCCTGTTGGTCCTGGGCGGGCGAACGTGAGCTGTGGGCGGGCAAGTACCAGACCACGGGGCACGGCTCCTTGGTCATCACTACCCTGGCCGGCCGTGTCACCTTCGTGTCCGAGCCGGTTCCCGGCAAGGACCACGACATGGCCAAGCTGAAAGACTCGGAATCGGAGAGGATTCTCAAGGCGGCTGGTGGTGTGTGTGGTGACAAAGGATTCATCGGGACCGATTACATCACCACTCCGGTCCGGAAACCACAAGACCGCGAGCTATATGAGCGTGAACATGACTACAACAACCAGGTCAGCTCTCTGCGCGCCCCGGTTGAGCGGGCCATCGCCAACCTCAAGACATGGCGGATACTCTTCACCGACTACCGGCGCCCCCTGAAGACGTTCGCATCATCATTCCGAGCCGCGATCGGCCTGTATTTCTTCAAAGAGAGTTTCGCATAAGCCTCATTGATATTTATACTGCGTGAGTGACCACGTCGCTGATCTCGGTGGCGCCCAGCAGCCTGTCCATCTGTGCTGTTACACGCCATACTTTCTCGATGATCTCGTCTCCGGTCACCGTCCAGGCAACCGGCTCGCAGTAACTGTTCCAGTTCGCCACGAACCGTCTGATGTCGGCGCTGAGTGCCTTCACGTTGGCGTGTGTGCCCCGCCGGATCAGCTGCCGGGTGATGATGCCGTTCCAGATCTCGATCATGTTCAGCCAGGACGCCCCGGTCGGCGTGAAGTGGAAGACGACCCGGCCTTCATGCTTGGCCAGCCATTTTTGGGCCTCGTTGGACTTGTGCGCCGATGCGTTGTCCAAAACTACGTGGACCTTCTCCTCACAACGTTCCTTCAGCACCATGTCCATCAGCTTCAGGAAGTCCTGGGTCGTGTGCGTAGCCGACAGGCTTGTTGTCACCTTCCCGGTCCGCACGTCCTGACACGCGTACAGGTCGACCGTGCCGTTCCGCACGTAGTCGTGCGTGCGTTTCGCGGTCTTGCCGACGTCGACCGGGAGCATCGGCTGGGTGCGGTCCAGCGCCTGGACCTGGGACTTGACGTCGACGGACACCACGGCCTGTCCCTCCGGCGGGTCCAGGTAGAGGCCCACGACGTCCCGGACCTTCTCCTCGAAGTCAGGGTCTTTTGAGATCTTGAACGTTTCCTGCCGCCATGGTTGCAGTCCGTGGTCCCGCCACAGCCGCGACACCCAGGTCTGTGAGACGTACACCCCCTCGCTCAGCTTGGCGTAGCGGGCCATCTGCGGTGACGTCCAGTGTGATATCCCAAGACTTTCCGGTGGTGTTTGGCGGGTCAACGCCAGGACCTGGGCACGGATCCGGGCCGGGATCTGGAGCGGGCTTCCCGGAGAGGTCCTGCTCACCAGTCCTTCAACACCGGACTCCTCATACCGCTCCAGCCATTTGTTCACCGTCGGCGGCGTCGTACCGGCCATGCGGGCGATCTCCGCCTTGCTGTATCCCTCGTCGTACCAGAGCACAATTTTGGCCCGGGCCTCGACCGACCCATCGTATCCGCCGGTGCTGATGTGCGACAAGAGCTCCGCTCGCTGCTGCTCCGATAGGCTCACGCACCTATTCTGGCAGACTCCTGATGAGACTGGAAGAAATTCCGCCAATAAAGTCAAATGTATCTTTCTACACTAGGGATGGTCGTCACGCAGTAGGCAGCGTCGTTAGATCGCCCGGAGTTACAACGCCAATCGTCTCTAGCCGAATGGCTGCTGCTTGCTGAGAAACCTCGAACAGTTCAGCCATGCTAGCCGCAAGCGCTGTTGCCGATGCCGAACCGATGGTCAGGTCGGACAGCGATAGAGCAGAGACCTGCCGGAATGTGAGACGCCGAAAGATGGCTCGCGGCATGAGGAGAGCTGCCATCCCGCGGTTAGCCTGCACTTCGCGCCAGTCTGACGCTCGAACACCGACACCGACATCGCGTTTTAGGCATCGCATGAGGCCTCGGCTTGGCAAATCGCCGGGAGTCGGCCCTTCGAACAGGGCTATCTGGTTCAAGTCCGGATCGAACAGATAGCGGTGCAGCAGTACATGGGCCGCCTCGTGTGCAAGCGTCGCACGCCACCGTCCGTGCAGCCCGGGCCGGGATTGCTCATCCTCGGCCGCCTCGGTCAGTTGTCTGTTGATGGACACCGCTGGCCGCCTTCTCGGGTCGAACTGCGTCAGCCCGAGTATGTCTGCTTCCAGGTCGGCGTACTGATCTAGATCAGCTTTTAGGTGCACTTCGACGAAGCGCTCGAGATCTGTTACCGGCGCCACGGTTGTCGGCACCAAGCTCGCCCGCCGGAGTTCGTCATCGGCGATTTGTTCGATCTCCTCCGGTTCGTACCAGATACGCTGGTCGCCTTCTGGGCCGGAGTACCACTTCATCAGTCTTACTCCCCCACGTCCTCGGTGCGGTCGCGGATCATCTTCTCTGCCTCCGAAAGCAACTGCATCAACTCCGGTTCCCCGAGACCTGCTCGGGACATTCGCCGGAACAGCACACCCGCCGTCGGATTCGTCTTCATGTACTCCTCTGCACCCTCGCCAGCCCGCCCAGCGGCGGCCAGCAAGTGATCCAGGTCGAGGCCCAGCTCGATGGCGATCTGCCTCAGGACGGCCTCGGACGGTACGCGACGATCATGCTCGATGTCGTTGATGTAGGACGGCGCACGCCCAAGCCGGCGCGCGAGTTCCCGCAGGGACAGCTCTGCGCGTACGCGAGCGTCCCTGAGCTGCGTGCCGAGCGACGGCCCGGACTTGGAGGCTGCCATGTTCGCTGGTCAGCGTACACCCTCCTGCGGAACTGATCGACGTGCACATCGACCCGCGTCTGACGACCCAGGCCAGGCCAACGGGCCCCGCGCCACCTGCCATGCTAGGGTGTTCGCTAGGTCGCGTACACGCGGACGAGCGTACGGGTTCAGGCTGGCGCCATCGAACCGGTGCCCTCGTGCGCGGGGCCGGTCCCACGAGTCCATCACGCAGGAGACGACATGAACGAGTCCGTTGAAGTCAGGGATGTGCACGCCGAGGAACGGGAGAGGAGCATCACGATCGTCGTCAATGGGCGCCAGAAGGTCGTCCATGAGAAGGAACTCAGCTTCGACGAGGTGGTCAGGTTGGCGTTCGACAACCCGCCCACCGGCGACAACGTGGTCATCACTGTGACCTACAGCCATGCTGCTGGTCCTAAGCCGGCCGGAAGCATGGTGGAGGGCAATCACGTCAAGGTTCACGACGGGACGATCTTCAATGTCACAGCAACAGATAAGTCGTAGCGGAGATCTCCGTCAGCTCCGAGACGAGGGCTACGAGGTCGCCATACTAGCGGGCGACCTCATAGTCACACACGTGCCATATATTGACTCCTCCAAGGAGGTCAAGTACGGCACATTGGTATCCGAGTTGACGCTCGCTGGCGACATCACTGCTCAGCCGAACACACATGTCGTTTACTTCGCCGGCGATCAGCCTTGCGACGCTGTGGGCAGACCGCTATCAAAGCTGATCGTCGATGGTCAACCGCCGCACCGCGTCACGGACGACCTGGTCGCCGAGTATACCTTTTCCAGCAAGCCGACACCCTCAGGGATCTACCCCGACTATTATACGAAGATGACCACCTACACCTCGATCCTCGGCTCCGAGGCGCGGGTGATTGATCCGGACGCCACTGCACAGACCTACCGGCTCGTTCCGGACGACGATGCGGAGGCGGTCTTCAACTACCTCGATACTGCCTCAAGTCGCGCAGGAATCAGCGTCATCACCAACAAGCTCGCGGTGCCGCGGGTGGCGATCGTTGGGCTCGGCGGAACCGGGTCTTACATTCTCGATCTGATTTCCAAGGCGCCAATCAGGGAGATTCATCTGTTCGATGGCGATCTCTACCTGCAGCACAACGCGTTCAGATCACCCGGCGCGCCGTCAGCCGACGAACTCCAACAGCAACTGATGAAGGTCGCCTATTTCGCCGACAAATACTCAGCGATGCGACGAGGGATCGTACCCCACCCCCACCGCATCGACGAGACAAATGCTGTCGAGCTCGACGACATGAACTTCGTATTCCTTGCCGTAGATGACGGGCCGGCGAAGAAGGTGATTGTCCAGCGTCTGGAAGCACAAGGCGTGCCGTATATCGACGTCGGGATGGGAATATACGAGGTCGATGGCCGGCTAGCCGGCTTGGTGCGAACCACGGTAAGCACCGAGCCAGCCAGCGTTCGGGAGGCCGCCAGAAGTCGAATCTCCTTCGGCCACGGCGTAGTCCACGACATCTACGGACAGAACATTCAGATCGCAGACCTCAACGCGCTAAACGCGACGTTGGCGGTTATCGCCTGGAAGAAGCTGATGGGCTTCTACAGCGATTTCGAGCACGAGCACTTTTCGGCATACACCATAGACACCAACGCCCTAGTCAACGAGGACCAGACGTGAACCGTCGTGCCGATGTGCGTCACGAGTTCGTGGTCACAATTCCGGAACGACTGGAAGACGGCACGATTTATGTTTCTATTCCGTATGCTACAGCGCTTCACTTGTGCTGCTGCGGTTGCCAATCGGAAATCGTCACACCTCTAAGTCCAACCGACTGGTCCGTTACGTTCAACGGTCGGGCGATCTCCCTCTGGCCATCAATCGGCAATTTGAGCTTCCCGTGCCAGTCGCACTACTGGATCGAACGTAACCAGGTCCGCTGGGCTCGTCGCTGGACTGCGACGGAAATTGCCGGGGGACGCCAGCTTGATGCTGCCGTCAGACGGCAACAGTATGCCGATACCATAGCTGGGCAGCCAGCCTCCCGCTCGGCAGAGCCAGAAAGCCGGACCAGCCAGCGCTGGCGGCTCCTTCGGCGGGTCTGGCGAGGAAGTAGGAGGGGACGCCAATAGGCTAGTCAACCTGACGCGACACACCCGGTGCGACTGAACTTGGTGTGCCTGCCCGCCGTTAGTACATCGCCTGAGGAAGTGACTTGAGAGGAGAGGTGCAATGAATAGTCGAAACCCCGACACTGCTACCCGGCTGGTAGCGCATGCATTGGTTGGCTTCACAGCAATGCTAGTAGTTGCGAAGGCTGCCAAAGGGAAGGTTCCCGCAATCGTGACGTTCCTGGTCACGGCAGCAATGCATGAGATGGCGGACGCGCCCGTTGCTCGGTGGCTAGCCGAGATGGAGTAGTGACATGGGCAAGGGCCCCTATGCCCTCACCGAACCTTCAGATCTGTGCAGCGTGCAAGCAAGCAGCTTCTGCCTGGCCGCCGCCAAGTTAACCGGGTAGTTTGTCGGTCTCTTCAAGGCCCCGCTCGACATGAGTCGGCAGATGCACGGACCCCTTTGGCCAGACCCGGGTTCCATGCTCTGAGATGAACCGAAGCGGAACCTTCGGATTATTGAGATGTACTGGTGCGCTACCAACGACCTGAAACCCTTGCTGTCGCTGCAACTTCTGCTCCCAGATCTCGAAGTATGGCTCCAGCGCGGCCGGCGTAATCTCGTAGATGGCCTCTGGTTGAGCTTGGTCGAAGACAGCGACGATCCACAGATGGACGCTCCTGTATCGCTGCAGATTGTCGATAGTGAGCGTGTGTTCAGTAGTTACTGAGAGGCTGACTTTACGTTTCCCACCCGAGCTAACGCGCGCGACCGTCTTGATCTCGTATTGGTTGCCATCGACATCGATAGCGTCGTCACCGGTACGGCCCAGCTTCTTCAGGTTAAAGAGGGTGAGTATGAGGAGTTCTTTGTATCCACCATCATCAAACACGTTATGGATGTTGTGCTGCGACGCCTCGGCCTGAAGCCGGGCACCGAGCTCGACGATGGCCTCGATGTCACCGGTAGGAACCAGCGGGACACGTTGCGCTTCGACGGGAGATGGTGGTGTCGGCTGGTCGTCCGGGCGCTCATCGCTCACTGAGTTATCAGCGCTCCTCGAACAGACCAGCGGGGGGTACGTCGAGGGCGGCTGCGAGCGCCAGTATGTTGTCGAGGCCGACGTTGCGCTGACCCCGCTCGAGGCTGGAGACGTAGGTGCGATGCAAGCCGGCCCGCTCGGCCAGATCCTCCTGGGACAGTCCCTGAGACTCCCGGATCGAGCGGACCCGGAGGCCGAACGCCACACGGCCGGGGTGCGCGCCGTTGTCTCTGCCGTAGGACATGATGGGCGCGACGCTAGGTGCCAGCAGACTATGAGGCTACAGACTATGAGTAACATAGGGCGCGTGCCTGAGGAGCTATCGGTCGGTCGGGGCGACCCTGCCTACATGGCCCATGCCTATCTGACCAAGGTGCCAGTACCGGCCATCTTGCCGTTCATCGAGGCCTACACCGCACCCGGTGACGTGGTACTGGACCCGTTCGCCGGGTCCGGCATGACCGGCGTCGCTGCTGCCGCCTGCGGCCGGCGGGCGCGCCTCTTCGACGTCAGCGTGCTCGGCAGACACATTGGTAGAAACTACATCAACCTGGTTGATCCTGACCTTCTGCGCAAGCGCGCCGACGAGGTGATCATCGCCAGCCGGAAGCCGCTTGACGGTAGCTACGCCACCACGTGCGCATCGTGTGGCAAGACAGGAGAGCTCGGAAAATCCGTTTGGAGCGTGCTGGTCGCTTGCCCAGGTTGTCGCGAGCCAGTGAACTACTACCGAGCATTTGAGGCCGCTAGTTGGAAGAAGACCGAGATGCGGTGCCCGCACTGCGCCACACATCTCGGTAAGCGACATCGTCGTGTCGGCGAGGAGCCGGTGCTTGACCACGTAGTCTGCGGATGCAGCCGTAGCCAACGCGAGCAGCCCGCGACAAAGAATACGCAGATCTTGGCAACGTGGCCGTATCCAGAGGTTGAGATAGGCGCGGACCGGCAGATGTACAAGGCGTCGGCGCTCGGCAAGAATAGCCTTACGACGATTGCATCCTTTTATTCGCCCCGCAACTTGGCTGTGTTGGCGACGCTCAGGGCCAAGATCGACGAAGTCGCCGACGAACAGCTCAGGACTAAGCTGTTGTTCGCCTTCACGGCTTGCCTGACCCGGGCTTCTAAGCGTTACCAGTGGTCGCCACAGCGTCCGCTGAACGCAGCAAACGCGAACTACTATGTGGCTCCGGTCTTTTATGAGTGGAACGTGTTTGATCTGTTCAGCCGCAAGGTCGATGCGGTTAGTCGATCCGATCAGTGGATACGGGAGCTTCGCGGTGACGGCTCCTTGTTTCAGACTGAACTGGACGTACAATACGAACTCGGCAGCGCCGACAACATTGATCTCCCCGACAACAGCGTTGACTACGTGTTCACCGATCCACCATTTGGCTCTAACCTCTTCTATGCTGACATGGCTCTTTTCCAAGAGGGTTGGCTAGGCGAGTTCACCAACGTGGGACTAGAAGCTGTTGTTGACCGTACCCGAAACGGTGTTCGATCCTCCGATCGATATGAGCACCTTCTGACCGCGGCGCTGGTTGAATGCCGCCGGGTATTGCGGCCAAGCGGACGCATTAGCATGGTCTTCGGCAACTCGTCGGGCAAGGTCTGGGCGCTTGTCCAGCGAGCTATCGCTAGTGCCGGACTGGATATCGAGCCCGATTCGCTAGTCGTACTAAACAAGGGTCAGCGGTCGGTGAAGGGCCTGGCGTCAGGATTCGAGGATGTAGCCACGCTGGACTTGATCATCACCATGCGGCCAGCAGCGAATGCCAAGCCCCCACAACGACACGTCAGTGCAGATGAGGTTGTGGCGGCAACCAGAAACCTCGCCGCTGCGAGCGATGCTGCGACGCCAAGCCACCTTTACCTTGAGCTGCTGCGACATGGTATCCGCGAGGGCTGGCACTTGGGAGAACTCGATTTGAAGACAGTAACCAATTCCTTGCTGGGGGACGGTTGGGAGATCGAGCCGAAGACAGGCCGGCTATCGCGGCAATAGTGGCTGGCGACACGGGAAGCGGGGGACTCTTACAGCTTTGCTGAGCCTACGGACAGCATCGCTAGGCTTGGACAGTCTATCTCGATCTGACAGGAGCCGCCCGTGCCCCTTCCGTTCTCGCCTCGCCTGGTGCTCTGGGACATCGACAAGACGCTGGTGGACATCGGCGGCATCAGCCGGGAGATCTACGCGGTGGCCTTCAAGGCGGTGACCGGCCTGGACCTGGAACGCATGCCCGACATGGCCGGCAAAACGGACCGTGATCTCATCCTCGCCTCGCTGCGGCTGCACGATGTTCCGAAGCCCGAGCAACATCTGACCGACTTCTACTCGGCGCTGGCAGAGGCAACGGAAGCGCGAGCGGATGAGATCAAGGCGCACGGTCGCTGCCTGCCCGGTGCTCGTGAGGCCGTCCAGCGGCTCGGCGCGTTGCCGAGCTTGGTCCAGTCCGTAGTGACGGGCAACATTCGTCCGATTGCCGAGATCAAGCTGGATTCCTTCGATCTGGCCGGTCCGATCGACTTCGACATTGGCGGCTACGGCTCCGACGATGGCGAACGCGCCACGCTGGTCCGGCTTGCACTCCGACGAGCGCAGCAGAAGTACGACGTGACCTATACACCAGCAGACGTATTTATCATCGGTGACACGCCCTACGACATCGCCGGCGCCAAGGCAAACAGCGTCGGAGCAATCGGCGTAGCCTCGGGCGGCAGCCCGGCCGATGAGCTGCATGCGACAGGTGCTGACGCCGTACTGGCGTCGCTCGAAGACACAGAAGCACTCGTGCAGCTCCTGCTTGGCTAGCGCGACCGTGCAAACAACGCGAACCGTTCCCGGAAGTCTCGCGCAGCGCTGGTGCTGACGACTCCAAGCGCAGCATCGAACTCGGCGATCCGCTCCACCACTCGGGCCGAGCCGACCGTCAGCGCCAGGTCGAGGGCTCGCATGCCGGTCTGACAGGCGTGCTCGACGTCCCCAGCCAACAGCCGGCCCTTGGCCAGCCGCGACAAGTAATGCACATGGTCGCGGACGCGCTCCGGGCGTTGCGCCTGGAGCAATGCAATTGCCCGAACAAGCGCCGCTTCGGCTTGGGCGTGTAGCCCAAGGTCGAGGTAGCAGGCGCCGGCCTGGGCATTGAGCTCGATCTCGTCCACGTAGGAGATCCACAATGGCTCGTCCGCTGAACCGGATCGGCCATATGCCTCGTGCGCGTCACCGAGTGCGATCAGGCTCTCTTGACGGTTGCCCAACTTGGCGTGCGCCCGCGCCAGGCGAGTCGCCAGCATGGTTCGGACGAGCGGCGTCGGTGTCCTGGCCGCGGCCTGTACGGCCGTCGTCGCCAGTGCCTGTGCCCGCTTCGGGCTGTCACGGTAGGTCGCCTGCAAGCTCATGTAGGCCAGAGCACTGGCCGCCAGGGACGGGTCATCTACCTCGTTAGCGGTGTAGACGGCGGTGGTGAAATAGCGGCGGGCGGCGCCGTGCCGGTTGCCGTCCAGCGCCAGCCAGCCGGTCATCTGGCTGAGCTGTCCGAGACTGTGCAAGATGGCCGGTCGAGGGCTCTCGGCGACCGACCTGGCCAGACGCTCAACGTGGCGCGTCATGGGCTCGTACAGGTCGTCGCCACCGACCTCGGCGTCGAGCTGTAGGAAGAGGTGCAGCAGCCGGTCGGTGCCGGCGGTGACGGTTGAGTTCACCAGCTCCTCTTGCAGCGCGGCTGCCGCTGGCCGGTCCTGATCGAGCACCGCCAGGGTGCGACCGAGCAGGCCGCTGAGCACGGTGTCGTCTTCGATGTGCCTGGCCGCTCGACTGGCCGCCTCGGCCTCTGCGATCTCCCGCCGCTGCTGTCGGACGAGCGACACCAGCTCGTCGTACTGGGTGGTCAGGGTGCCGCCAGCGTTCAGCACGGCGTCGGCCCGCTCCCAGAAGCCGCGCGGCACGTTCTGGCGGCCAACCTCGACGTTGGCGACGGTGCTGCGGCCGTAGTGGGTGTGCGGGGCGAGCTGGTGCTGGTTGAGGCCGGCGGCCTGGCGGTACTTGGCGAGTTGACGGCCGAGGGCACGCCGGGCGGCGACGATCTCGTTCGGATCGATCACGGGCGTACCTCCCTCAGCGGTGCCGCCAGCGCCTGTGTCAACGGATTGTCGCAGACGATTCGGCGGGGTGTCCGACTTCTGCGCCAGCCCGGTTTGGTGGGCGTCAAGCAATGAAGCCAACCGCGACGGAGCCTGACAAATGACCCCCATACCAGCTATCCCCGCTGGCGATGACAGCGCAGTCAACCTCCAGGCCTTGACGCCACGGCAACGGAGCCGGCTCCGGCTGCTGCTGCTGCGTTACCGGGTACGGCGGGACACGACCCTGCGGCCGGTGGCGGATGTGGTGTTCGACCTGCGGTCGCGGCATGGGCTTCAGCTCAGCATGGGGCAGGTGTTCGAGCTGGTAAGCAGCAAGGGCGAGCGATGAGCCAGGTGGCTGTTGTTGTCTTCTGCCCTACGTCGGTGGACATCATCGAGGTTGAGATCGCGCAGCTGGTGCAACTGGCCACGGCGGTGCTGAACGAGCACATCAATGATCAGGGACTGTGCGTGGTGTGTCGGTCAGCGTTTCCGTGTGAGTCGGCCGTGCTGGCCGAGCACAACACGGCACTGCTGTAGGGCCATCCATGTACGGCAGGGCCGGGCATGGTGAGCAACCATTTTGCAGAGGCGGGTTACCTCGCTCCGCTGTAAATCCTCTGCCGGTGGTGAGCCCGTGTCCGGCTCTGCTTTCCAAGCTGGAGGGTGTTCCGTCCTGTGTGGTGTCCCGCGTTAGGGAAGGCGCGGGAAGAGGGCGGCACATCCTCCGTACAGAGTCCTGTGGCTGGCGGCTCCTACGGGAGCCATGCGTAGGGCAGTTGCGGGACAGGCGGTCTGGTGGCCGGGGAGTCTCGACGGGGTGAGACGAACGGTTGCCGGCTTTCCGAACAGGAGGGCGGTGTGCGGTGCAGAGAACTATATATCGTGGGGCAAGTCTGCCTACAAATGCGTCCTGGCTAACGTTGCCCACACTTCTCACTACTGAATATACATTCGCGATATATATTCGCGAGTTGGCGGGCGCGGTCCGCCGCCCGCGCAGTCCTCGCGTCGTCCGGAATCCCACATGCGCCCTATCAAGTTCCGACCACGTGATCTACTCCTCCGAAACGCTAACGCTTAGAATCTCAAAGGTCACTCTGCGTGATCCAATACGGCCATTGACCACGTCTCCCGCTTTGTGTCCAAGAAGCAGTTGGGCTATGGGGGTCGAGTATGAGATGCGATCTTCGCCACCACCAATCACCATGTAGCTGGCGATAAGAAATGTGTCCACTGTCTGCGTCGATTGGTCTTTGATTCTCACGACGCTACCTACGTCAGCAGCTCCGTTTGGAGCCGAAGGTTCAACAATTTCGCTATCGTCACGTACATGAGCTAGCTTGCCCCTCTCGGTATTCCACATCTTCGCCAATTGCTGTTGCTCGTCAAAAGACGGATTGTCGTGCCAAGTCTCACTGTTATATGTCGTAGATTCACCGATTCCGGCTCTCGCTTCGCGCAGATAGTTCTCGTATTCAGAAAGGCGCTTCTCCAATGCCTGAAAGTCGGCCATCAAGAACTTGTACACCATGCCCCCATCCTTTCAATTCGAAGCTGGCGCCTAGACTATTGGGATCAATCAATCCGCGAATGTGAGTCGCGATTCGTTGAGAATATCGCGCCCCGATCCTGATCGGTACACTTCATCCACGCTTCCAAACGAGGCATCCTCGAAGTCGAGGCCAATCCGTTTCGCTCCCAGTCGCACGGATTCCTCGTCGGTGGCCTCCACCTCAACGAATGTGGGAATATCTGGCCATGTATCAATGGCATACCTGACGCCATCCAGCTCCCACTCTTCCCGGTAGTTCTCCTGGTAACGGAGTGTCTTCAGGCCGATCGCCTCTAGGACGCGCCAAGCAGCCTCGAAGCTTCCCACACTGACTTCACCCTCCAAAGTACTGGCCACGGACGACTTCGCCGCGGTCGCTTCTTTGTAGGTAAGATAGACTTCTTCGCCCTGGTCACGAAGACGAAGCCAGGCGCGGCGCTTGTCCATTTCGTCATTGCCGAATATGACTCGACGCATTAGGGTTCGCGGCATCAGCTTTGATGCTCCCTCCTGGCGTAGTCGCTTAACAATACCGAGACGTCGATGTCACAGAACCGCGCTTCATACTCTGGAGTCATAGTGCCGTAACTAGCCTCCGTTTATGTTCACAGTCAATTATATAATATGTGACTCCAGGATCAAACTAGGCGGACGGTCTAATATCGCGTCCCCCTGCCTGGCACACTGATGCAAACGAGAGTAGGTCTCGGTGCGCGATCGCTGATTGCTGTCCCGGGCAGCCACAGGTTCCATCTAGGCGATGTACCAATAGTTCGTGCGCGACTCCGGCGGGAGTCTGGTGGGTTGTATCCAGCTCATGCATCTGGAAAGCTTTGTATTCCCGCAATATATGGGCATTGCATTGTTCTGCCGTGCGGTCCCAGATCGTCTCGAAGCGTCCACGGCGCGCCAATCAATCATTGCGCTCTTCTTGGTTGCATGTAAGGAGAAATGCCACATCCGGCGCGAGAATATTGGTAGGCAGTCTCACTCCTAGCGCCGAACCCATTCCGCGATGGAATGCAAACGTCCGCGCGAAATAGCTATCAACAATAGCGGGGATGCCCTTGAGGACTTGATCTTCCACAAGCAGTGAAGTCGAAGTAATGAACCGCCCCGGGTCTGATGGAGGCTCTGATCCTATGAGAGGATAGAGCCGTGCCAGCACCCAAGAAGTACTCCGATGAACTACGTGAGCGCGCAGTCCGCTTGGTGTTT
>OBLV0100000132.1_pt1 | contig 24410 bp, 26 predicted proteins | sample 1520071 | NCBI WGS metagenome assembly OBLV01 (sample SAMEA3888446, study PRJEB22518) | metagenome | reverse complement strand
AGCAAACGTCACGCAACCCGCCGGGGGTCTCCAGGTCACGAGAGCACCGTTCGAACGCGCGCTAGGATTCGAGTTGTGAATCAATCCGCGTCAAGAGCTGTATCGTTTCCAGGTCCACAGCGCGCGCCGAATCCCTGCTTGTCCCGGTACTTGGCCCAGACAGGTTCCCGATGAAGGCGGACGGGCGCCCTTCCCGTGGATTGGCTGGAGGTGAGGTTGAGCGTTGCCGCCGCGGAGCTGGAGGAAATCGTCTTTTCCTCGGTGGCATCGGACTGGTGCTCCCGGCAAGCAGGACGAAGAATCGTGTTCTGAGCATGTTCCGGGGGGTGGAGATCGAACGGTCGGCTTACATTGGTCATACTTTGCTGATCCGGACGGAGTCTATTAGGTTGGCGGCCGGGGCGCGCATCGGACATTTGAATTTAGTACGTGGCTTGAAAGAACTGCGCCTAGATTCGACTTCAAGCCTAGGTAGCCTGAACACTGTATCGAGTGGGGGTGCCTACTCGAAATGGCCCGATGACGGACGTCGAGCTCGGTTGGTTCTCGCCGCAGAGTCGGTCGTTACGAACCGACACTACCTGGACTGTAGCGGTGGCATCTCCATCGGCACCTTCACAGTGCTTGCCGGTTGCCGCACAACGGTGCTAACGCATGAGATCGATCTTGACCACAATCGCCCGATATTAAGGCCAGTTACGATCGGGGCTCGGTGCTTCCTCGGAAGCAATCTTTCGGTTGTCTCGGGCACCACCATCGCAGATAATATCGTGGTGGCCATGGGAGCAGTTACGAAAGGGCTACTTGGTGAGGCAGGACAACTATATGCAGGGGTTCCTGCAAGGCCGATGGGCGCAGCGCACAACAAGATGTATGTAGAGCGGCGATACGGTCATGTTACGGTGCCTAACGACCCCTCGATGGACCAACCGACGTAGGGGCAGCGCGTTAGTGCTTAGCCTGAATCCCGATAAATAGGGCTTGGTGGGTTGGACCATCAACGAAAAGTGCCTCTGTCCTGGGGAGAATGTTGGTTCCTTACGCCACATTCATCCTGAGCCGAAGTGGCACTTTCGACATGCAATCATCGCACAGCCTAGAGACGCGATCGCAGTGACCTGCGATGATCCCCGGGCGGTGGCCGACATCGGCCTGATGCTCAGCCAACATCGTTAACAGGATCACGCCCACAGGCCATGACGGGATCATGGCAACATAGCGATCCTCCCGGTGCGATCAGTGCGGTTCAACAAGATTGGGCGATCGGATGCTTCCAGAAACTCATCAACTGCTTTACGGGCGCCCTTCCAGTATCCATAATCATCGATAATTAGGACACCATTCCGAGCCAAGCGAGGTATTAAATGCGTAAGCTCGTGCTTCGTCGACTCATACCAGTCGGTATCCAAACGGAGCACCGCTATCTCTTCAGGTGCTTGGTCCGGAAGTGTCTCCTCGACTGGTCCCTTGACAAAATGCACCCGCGCGGCGGGGTATCCCGTCCCGAGGACATTCCGCCGGACATCTTCGAGCGAGGCGTACGCCCACACACTGCCTCTCAATCGATGTGTGTGGGCTAAACGACTGGAAGCGAGGACTCCCCGGATATCATAATCGACGTCGGTCGGCTCCGTCATTCCCTCAAATGTGTCGAACAAATACAATTCTCTGTCTAGAGCCTTAATGTCAAGGAGTGTCCTTGCTGCCGCCATTATGGAGCCCCCGCGCCATACGCCGCATTCGACAATGGACCCGGGAATGTTGAAACGATCGACATAGAGAACGGCATCACGAAACGCTACAATACGTTCGGCGGACAACATTGTAAATGGTCGAACACACTTAATCATCGCCCGCGCGGCGGTATCTATGTCGGGAAGTTCCTGGTCGCTCCTGACGATTTCATAGCCGGTTTTTCGCAAGAGCCTGTTCAGGCCGGCACCAATGAATTCGATCATCGCTTCCTCCCATGTAGAGAACCCGTATTGCGACGCTCGGATCACTGTATCCGAGGCTGGAGGAGGTGGGTCGGGAACGGAGCTGGCAGGCGCAGATCGACCAGACAGCTGCGGAACGTCGACAACGCAAGACGCTGCTCAGCGCTCGACGAGACGATCCACTCCTTGACATGCACCGGCCCCACTTCCACGGGTAGTCGTTCGTGGCCTCAATGTACCGGCGCATCAGACACTCCTGACCCGCGATCGTCTCCGCCCGAAGCGCCCGCGCCATCTGCTGGGCCCGCCAGCCGCGAATCATCGCCTCGAACGTGGCGTCCTCTGGACGCAAGTGCGCTACCCCGACAAAGGTCCAGCTGCGCAGAACCTTGCGAACTCTCCACCTCCCACCGCGCCGCCCCCTTTCCCCTTTAGTCGACATGCTCGGCGGCCACCCAGGCGGGATGAAAATGGTGAGTGAGCCACCTAACCAGCGTTTTTGGCGGCGGTGGCCAATGCCGCGATCTTCAACCAGTCGTCGGGACCGTAACGACGCGGCCCCCCGGCCGGGGGGCATCAGCCAAAAGCCCTTCACACCATCGGCCAGGAACGGCTGCCGCCAGATCGCCACGTGCAACTCGTGCATACCGACCGTCTTCGGTATTTGACGCGAAGGCACTCTGTCGGCGGCCAACAACACGATCCGGGCCCGTTTCACATCCCGTTACGCGACGTTGTAGCCCAGACCCGACGTTCCAACTCGACGCGGGTCTTGTCGTCCACACGATGGGCTGCGCCACATACGGCATGGAGCACCTACCTTCCGCACTCGGCCAGTGGCTCCTAAACTAAACGCGTGAGAGTCGAGACCTTTTAGCACTCAAGAAACCCCCACCTCATGAGATGACGTTTCGAATCGTGAAGGTACGCCTCGAGGCGGCATAACGTTCGTCGTAGAAACGCAACGGAACCAGCGACTCGGTCGCAGCTCTCCATAACGGCACAGGCGAGGTGCTGTGGTCGGGCCGCAACGAGCGCACCTCCGCTGATGTGCCAGCGTGTTCAAGCTGATCGACGCCTACGTGGCCAGGGATCTGGACATCCACCAAAGGCCGCCGCCACAGGGCAACAGTCACCCGGGTGAGATCCGCGACGCAACATTAGGCGATTGCTTCGACGTATAGCGAGAATGGCTTGTAGGGCGTTCCGTCGTCGCAGCGATCAAGGTCGATTGCATCCCAACCGGGGATCTGGCTGCTCCCGGCGGAGACGACGGTCACGTTTGTAAAACCCGCTTCAACCAAAACGCGGTTCAAGTTCACCCGGTCCCACATCCACTGATGTGTTTCACCGCGCTTTCGAGCATCCCCCAGGAGGAGGTTCTCGCATCTTCGTCGAAAAGGGGCTTGGTGGGCGGACCCGGAAGCATTCCTCCGAGCGATCTGTTCAATCATGTCGGCAACGTAGGCGTCATGATCTTCTTGTTGGGCGGTACTTGCGACACACGCTTCCAGGTGCGCGAGGTATCGGCGAGCTAACTGTTCAAGGTCGGGCACGACAAGTCGATGGATCCCATTGGGACGAAGCACTCGCTTGACCTCGTTGAGGAATGCTGGGACATTCTCGCGGTCGATATGTTCGAATACGTGCGAATGGTACACGGCGTCAACGGTTTCATCTGCCGCCGGGATCCCTTGGCGGAGGTCGTGGACTACGATCTCTCCAGTCAGGGTCCGGAATCGTTCCAAGCGCTCTCCGTTCAAAAGAATTGATGAAAGGCTTGATCCGAGGTGGCTGCGCCGAATTCGGAGTTGCACCGACCAGTCAATGTTCACGCAATGTGAACTCGTCCTCGTACCGCAGCCTAGGTTGAGAATAGTCACACACGTATGTTAGTCGCATCGAGATCAAGTCGCTACGTGATCTCCAGCTCGGACGAGGCCTGGCGAAACCGTGAACGGGAGACTGTGTTTGAGACAGTATCACTTCTTGGGTCATCGTCTTTACGGTCGGGTGATGCGTTACGTTGCGGTCGAAGGTGACGCGTGGTCGCGTTGGTCGGTTTCGGTTCTGCTGCGTTGTCGTTGGGTGCTCGCGAGTCGTATGTGAGGGGGAGCGAGGAGGCCAAGCGCCGCCGGTTGCGGAACGTGGTGAGCAACCAGCGGTTCTGTGTGCTTCCCGAGGCGAGACACCCGAACCTTGCTTCTGCGGTCCAGGCCCGCAGCCTGCGCCGGTTGAGCAGCGACTGGGAGGCTGGCTACGCGCATCGGGTGTTGTTGGTCGTGACTTTCACTGATCCGGCCCGCCATCCGGGGGCGTGTTACGCGGCGGCGAACTTCTTGTTGGCCGGTCAGACGTCTGGTTACGCCCGGCGTAGCGGGTGTGGATGTACCACTGCCAACCGAAGCTGTGTTGGCTGTACCCGCCGACGCGACGCCGCCGCGGTCCTGGCCGCGGGGTTGACCATTTGCTTCTCAGCTCTGTCGACAAGGAGGGCGAACGCCCCGGGCATGCTGGCGTCTGCGCTGTCGGACCCATCGGTCGAGCACATAGTGGAGGTACATGTTGGCGAGCAGCGGCGAAACCGGAGACGCTACCTAATGAGCCGGGCCGCATTATGGGCGTGCCGGCTTGTCGGTGCTGGTGGGAGCGGGGGGCGGCAACCGAGCGCTGCGCATAATCCGAAGTGACGGTTCATAGGCTGGTGAGCCAGTCGAGCAGTCCGGGGTCTTGGTTCCATTCGGACAGGTCGTCGGTGACTGTGTCGGGGGAGGTGACTTCGAGGGCTTTTCGTTTCGCTTCGGTTGACCCGCGGGCGTAGATGTCGGTAGTGGACAGGTCGACGTGTCCGAGGATGTCGCGGATGTAGGGCAAAGGGACGCCGGCCTCTCAACCGAACTGGGCTTCACTACCGAGGACCCTGGCGTGTCCCCGGACCGGACTTTCACCGGCTGGCTGCCATGAGCTTGTCGTTCGGTCACCGCATGTCATCTGGAATCATCTCTTCGACGAAAACGCCCCGAGCTACTGGGCGCCCTAAATACTTACGACTCAACTCCGCCTAGGCGTCATCATCAGCAGCTACTTGAGCATTGGCGTCCTTTTGTCGTCGGCGTTTGCTCCGCCACTCTCCTTCGTCAACGAGAAGGTGCGCCGCGCCCTCGATGGCGCATCCCCATGCTCTGGTTAATAACTCGGGCGGGGCCCGCTAGGCTTTCAACATGGAGCCGGAGCCCGGGGCCTTCGGGCGAGAGAGAGAAGAGACTCTCTCCGACCATTTCTACCGGGTCATCAAGGATGCGATCGATCGGGACAAGCCGATCGTTAACCCTGAGGTCACGGTCCTCAACCAGGACGAGCCGGACACAGAGGCGTTGCCACCGATCAGCTTGACCGAAGATGACATTTTCACCGGGACGAGCCTGTGGGATGACGTGTACGAGCCGTCCAAACAGATACTGGTGTCGGCACCCGGCCCGAACCTCAACCCGAAGAGCCGAGAACCGCAACATGCTCGCCGCCCGCACCACGACTTGGCCAAGCCCCGTGATGCTCGAGCGTCGACCACGCGGCGAGTCCTCGCCAACCGATTGGCCGTTGCAGCAGCCGTCATAGTCGTCGCACTCATCGGCCTTGTTGCGGCCCTCCGAACCCACGGCGCCGGCTCCGGTCACCCCCACCAGGTTGCCATCGACAACACGACTTCGCCCTCGTCGTCAACAGCCGGACCGTCGACGACCACAAACCCGCTGGTAGGGGCCGCTCCGAGCGATGTACCGTCGACATCGCCGACTGAAACTACCGTCGACGGAGCCCTCATCGTCTCCAACGTCGGGCCCACCACGGATTCACCGCGTAGCGGGCGTGGTTCAAGCTCGGCAACCGGACAGGTGACAAGGTCAACCGGAACGGTCGAGGGCACGGTTCCTCCAACCAGCTCGGCGACGACCGTCACGCCGACCACGGTCCGCCGACCTACCTCAACGGTTCCTTACCCACCGCCGTCATACTCACTCCCGTCCTACCCGATCCCAACCTTCACGATCCCAACGCCACCGACCATCTCGATCCCGCCGATACCCACGACGACGACACCAACCACGGCACCGGCAACGACAACCCCGACGACCGGTCCATAGCGACGGCGACACCTCGCGAGCCGGGTGTCTCGGCGGCTTAGTAGCCTCCGAGGCGGTGAGCGGGCATTGAGCGGCGAGCACGTCACAGCGATCCCAGCCGATCCGCCCCGTACTCGGGTTGTCATACCGTGGCGGCGGGTCGGATGGGGGGCGCTGGGACTCCTCATCGTGCTGATGCTCGTGGCCGCCCTTGCCTTGTTGCGGGCCGCTCATTCCGGCGGGGCCGGCAAGGCGGAGTTGACGAAGGCAGAGAACGACGTGCTGGCCGAACGATTCGGTCCCGCCCACCAGGAGCTCGTGTCGGCCGAGGCGGACTTTCGTGCCATGAACGGCGATCTTCACGGGTTGCCGTTCGGCCCGGCCATGGCGTTCTGGCGGATCGTGCCGTTGGCGCGCGTCCAGGTGCGCGCCGTGGACACCTTCGCCACCATCGGTGTGAAACTCTCGCAAGCGGGATTAGGCATCGACGACGCCGCGACGGCGATCGAGCAACCCTCAGGTCACGCCGTGGCGCTGTCCGGTTCGCTCAGCAAGCTGCGTACCGCAGCCGCCTCGTTGCAGGCGGGGGTGGCGGTCCTCGACGCCGCCACCGACCAGATCGATTCGCTGAGCCAGAACCACTACCGGCTGCTCGGTCCGATCGGCCGCGATCAGCGCGAGGCCTTGACCCGCCTCACCCGCCTCGACGCCACCGCGCACTCGGCCGAGCAGGCCATCACCGCGTTGATCGCCTTCACCGGCGGCAACGGGCCCCGCCAGTACATCGTCATGTCGCAAAACCCCGACGAGGTGCGGCCCACCGGCGGGTTTATGGGCAGCTACGGGGTGCTAGCCGCATCAGGCGGTGAGGTGAAGCTCGCCACCTACGGCGACGCCAACGCGTGGGTGAGCGCCCATCCCACCGCGATCTTGCCCGCTGCCCAGGTCGGCTCACCGTTTCGATTCTACGAACCGCCATTGGACGAGACCTTCGCCGACACCAACGCCGTGCCGGATTGGCCGACCGCCGCCCAGGTCGCGCTAAAGCTGTGGGCGCTGGGTGGTGAGACGCCGGCCAATGGCGTCGTGTCGTTCACCCCGCAGTTCATGGCCCGGATCCTGGCGGTGACCGGTCCGGTGCAGGTCCCGTCGTATAACGTGACGGTCAACGCCGACAACGTAGTGTCGATCCTCAACTTCTACACCCATGGCGAAGGGATCCCGCCCCCGGGCGTCGATCGGAAGGAGTTCCTGTCCCCGCTCGGCCAGGCCGTCATGTCCAAGCTGCTGGCCGCCCCGGCGTCTGAGTGGCGGGCGCTCGGCCAGGCGGTCGACCAGTCGTTCACCGCCCGCGACCTGGTGGTGTGGTCGAATGATCCGGCCGTGCAGTCGGTCCTCGCCGCTCGCAACTGGGATGGGGCGCTGCCGGCGACCACCGGTGATTTCTTCGACGACAGCGAATTCGAGTACGGAGCCAAAAACGGAAGCGGACTCAAACGCACCTTCGTCGACGACGTCACCATCAATGCCGACGGCTCGGGGGAGGTCAGCACCACCATCACCGTCGACGACACCGAGGCGGCCAGCCCGGTGAATAATAATCCCCTCACGTACTACACCCTGTACGGCCCCGCCGGCGCCGTCCTCGATCCCGATACCCCCGACCCGCCGTTTTCCCCTGAGCCCGACATAGCGGGCCATCCTGCGTATGGATGGTTCATGAGCGTCGCGCCAATGAGCTCGGGCACGATCCAGGTCATCTGGGATGTGCCCGCCCTCGCCCAGCAGCTCAGCGATGGGTCCTGGCAGTACAACCTGAACTTCCAGCACCTCGTCGACAACACCGGCGACCAACTCACGCTGAACGTCAAGTTGCCCGCCAACGCCGCCTGGATCGGTAAGGCGCCGCCAGCCCATGTGCGGCTCAACCGCGACGTCATCAGCACGTGGACCTACCGGATCGGCTCCTGACTCGGCCGTTTATTGCCGCGATAGCAGTAGGTGTCAGATTAGCGAAACGACCGGGCTTATTTTCCTAACGTGTCATATTTGGCGAAGAAAAAATAGGCCATCCCGGCCGTTTCTTCCAAATTCCTTCACCGTTGAGCGGAATTCGCCGAGAGGGAGGTCGACGGGAAATGCCGCTGGGGCTTCCCAGGGCAGCGGGAGGGAACGCGATGGCCACCGGACAGATTGACGGCCCCCTGTGGACCCACGCCGGCCGAAGCCTCCGGAGGATTGTCGTCGTCCTGGCCGCCCTCGTCGTGCCGGCATTGGCCATGGCGACTCCTGCCAGCGCCAACGCCCCGGCGAATTTCCTGGCCCTGGTCAACAGCCTGCGCGCTAACGCCGGTGTTCCTGCCGTCAGCGCCAATCCGGTGATCGCCGCCGTAGCCCAGAAGTGGGCCACCCAAATGGCCAGCACCGGAGTCCTCTCGGACAATCCACAACTGGGGACCGAGGTTCCGTCGGGCTGGACCAAGATCGGCGAGAACATCGGAAACGGCTCCACCCTCCCGATGGTGTTCACCGCCCTCACCTCGGGTAGCGACCTGGCCAATGTCGTCGACCCCTCCTACAACCAGACCGGTATCGGAATCGCCACCGACAGCACGGGTCATGTCTGGGTCACCGAGGACTTCGGGGACTACCCACCACCCGTCCCGGCCGCCATGGCCTTCCCGACTGGCGGCGCGGTCATCTTCTCGACCCCGCAGAGTTTCAGCTGGGCCGAAGGCGTGGGCGGCCAGTACTACTGCCTCACGGTAGGGACGACCCAAGGGGGCACCGACCTGTTCAACAGCGGACTGCTACCGGCTGGCCAGCTCACCGCGTCGGTTCCCGCGCTTCCCGGCAGCCAGCCGCTGTGGGCTCGGATCTACACCTACACCCAGGGAACCTGGTTGTACAGCGATGTCAGCTTCACCGCAAGTGGCCCGAACATGGCAACGTTCGCCGAGCCCACCAACGGGGCAACCAACGTGAACGCCACCCAACCCTTCACCTGGGCCGGCGTTCCGAGCGCGGCCTACTACGCCGTGACCATCGGGACCACACAAGGGGGCTCCAACCTGGCCAACAGCGGCCCCGTTCCTGCCGCCCAGACCAGCTTCCAACCTCCCGCTCTGCCGAGCGGGCAAACGCTTTGGGCTCGGCTCTACAGCTACATCGGCGGCAACTGGCACCGCCATGTGGACATCAGCTTCACCGTCACCGCAGCGAGCTCGTAGACGCTCGGGGCGGATCGCGTGCAACATTTCGGGGTCTAGTCTTACAAATATGGAACCTGAGCCCGAGTCCTTCGGGCCGGACAAACAAGACGGGCTCTCCGACTACTTCTATCGGGTCATCAAAGACGCTATCGATAGTCAGGACGACGCGAACCATCGTCTCGAGCGAACGTTTCGCCTCCAGGATGAGGCAAACACTCAGGCGGCGTTGCCTCCGATCACATTGTCCGACGATGACGTTTTCACCGGTGCCAGCCTGTGGGATGACGTGTACGAGCCGTCCAAGCCGATTCCCCTGGCGGCACCCGGCCCGAGTTCGAGCCCGAGGGCCCGACGGCCAAAGCATGGCGTGGCCCAGCGCTCCATGACACGGCGACTCCTCGCCAACCGATTGGCCGTCATAGCCACCGTCGTCATCGTCACCCTGATCGTCCTCGACGCTGCCGTCCGCAGCCATGGCGCGGGCGCGAATCGTCGCGGTCAGATCGCCATCAACAACACCACATTGCCGTCGTCGTCAACGAGCCCACCGTCGACTACTACGAACCCGCTGGTACGTACCACCCCGATCGAGGAACCGTCCGCATCGCCGACGGAAACAACCGTCGCCGGCGCCCTGTTCGTCTCAACCGTACGGCCTTCCTCAGGTTCAGCCCGTACTGGGAAAGGCTCGAGCCCGGGGACCGGTCGGGTGATCAAGTCGACCACAATGGTCGGCGCCACGGTTCCGCCAACCAGCCCCGCGACGACCGCGGCACCGACCACGGTGCACCTGCCGACATCCACGGTCCCCCATTCCCCGCCCTACACCGGTCCGCCGGTCTCCTTTACGCTCCCTACCTTCACGATCCCACCGCCGCCAACCATCTCGATACCACCGATACCCACGACTGTCCCGCCGACGACTACCCCGACGACGACTATCCCGCCCACGACGACCACGGCAACGACTACACCCCCGACGACGACCACGGCAACGACTGCGCCGTCGACGACGGTCCCGCCAACCGGTCCGTAGCAACACCGCCCGGCCGCCCGAGGGCCTGACGCGGGCACATAGTCTTGCTGTCCCATACGGCCGCCTTTTTCCCACCCCCCACCCCTAAAGAAAATGGGGACAGACCTGTTTGAGCCGTGCCCTCCGATGGGCCGGGGCCAACTTGGCACCTTGGCGCTCGACCGCGAGGACGTCCCGGTTCACCTGAGCGAAACAAGGCCGGGCGTGAAGGTGCTCCCAATGGTGGTCGGCCGGCCATCCGATTTGGCGGATTTCGCCCTGAAGGAAGGGCCACCGTTCACATCGGCGCATTTCCCCCGCGCTGGCGCATCGTCTACGCCAGGGCGGCGGTTGCGGGCCAGTCGGGTGAGCTGTGTTCACATTGGCAAGGTCTGAGGGACCGGTGGGGTGGCGCTCAACGGGCAAGCCCATACAATGGCTCCAATCGTGTCCGCCGGCTCAGATCATGACCACACCCCGGTCCCATGTCCCCGAACATGGACCGACCCCCGGGCGGCCCCATGAGAACTAACACCAGGATGAAGGCGATCCTGGAGCGCCCGGTGGCCGACGACGCCGGTCAAGACATTCCCGCCTGAACCGATGTCAAACCTGGGTGTCTTCCTGGCTGACGCAGAGTCTCGACGCATGCCCGCCGTGGAGGAGCTTGCCCAGCTGATGGCCTCGCTTCGCATTCTCAGGCTGCGGGTCCTTGGCGCAGGAATCACGGTACCGATCCTTGCGGCACGACCCATTCGGTCGGTTGGGCGGTCACAGCAGCAATCAAATCGTAGTCGTGGTCGTAGTGGATAACGACGAGACGGTGCCACTGTGCAGTTGCGCTAATCAGCAGGTCGGCGAACTTCACCGCCCGGAGTTGGCCGCGTTCGGACAATGTTCGTTGTACTTCGAGGGCCCGATCCCACACCTCATCGGGCATTGGGAACGATTCGTAGCCGAGCGTCCGATCGCTTCTTATCTCTTCGTACTCGGGGTGTGAGCGTGTCGAGTATCGGACCTCAAGCTCGATGATCCCGCACGTGCCGACGAGCCCGGCCTGGATCATGGGCCCGAGCCGACGGGCAACCGACTGGTTGCTCAGTCGTCCAAGCGCGCTCTTATCAGCCAGATGGGTAGCTACTGCCACGCCGCGTGGTAGAGCTCCTCGTCGCCGAGGGCTGCCAGATCACCCTGCACCAATCGCTTCAGATCGCGCTGCCTCGCCGCCAGGGCGGCAACCTCCACGAGCGCCCGGTTCACGGTCTCTACCTTCGTCTTCGTACCTAGTGCGGCGCGTGCGGCATTGAGCGAGTCCTCGTCGATGTCCACAACGGTGCGCACCGGCATACCGCCTCTCTTGATATCGATGGGTGACGAAAGATGATATCACCTCCTGGCAGCCTGACGTCGAGCGGGAAGGACGGCGATCGAAGAGCACGTCAAGATGCCGGACGTGGCGGTTTACGTCCGAGACCGGGGATAGCTCGTACTAGTCGAGGCCGCGAATTCTCATGGACCGGTAGACGCCAGCCGGCACGGCGAGCTCGCCGCCTTGTTTGCTGGATCCACCGCTGACCTCGTTTACGTTTGCCCGATCGCGCCACACCCATGTCCCAGCCTGGTCACGCTATGGCCCTCGGTCGACATAGCCTGGCTTGAGCGCAGCGCGATGCGCCGGCGGCACCCACAGGAGGATTGACACCGATGGCGACCTGGCCTTTGGTAGAAACCGGCTCGACCGGCGAAAACGTCAAAACGGTGCAGTATCTGCTGGATGCCGGCGGGGCGACCTTGGTGGTCGACGGCGACTTCGGTCCGCTGACGAAGGCGGCCGTCGAGTCCTACCAGAGCGCCCACGGCCTGACAGCCGATGGAATCGTGGGTCCGCTGACCTGGCCGCAACTCATCATGCCGGTCAGCACAGGGAGTAACGGCGATGCCGTCAAGGCTGTCCAGAGCCAGTTCGACGCGAGGATGACCGGCCTATTGGTGATCGACGGCGACTTCGGCTCCGAGACCGACAGCGCCGTGCGTGCCTTTCAGGGTGACGTCGGCGCATCCGTCGACGGGGTCGTAGGCCCGATCACCTGGGGATTCCTCGTCAACGGATACCTTTCGAGCACCGATGCCGAATCGGCGGCCAAGGCGATGTTCGCGGCTTGGGCCGCCGCCGATAAGGCCGCTGCCGCCCTCTATGCCACCCCAGGCGCCGTCACCGAGCTCTTCGCTAAGGCGTGGTCGGCCGCCGACGGCTGGACGTTGTCGAGTTCGGGGGCCGCAGCGGGGACCGTGGGTGTCGAGTGGAAAGGGAAGCCGGGGACGCTCCTCCTGCTGGCCAACGACGGCACCGGCGCTCCCTTCTTCTTCGTGCACTCCGCCCAGATTCAATGACCATCGTGACGGCTGTGCGTCTAGGCGCACAGAAGATCAAGAGATAACTTCGAAATCAATGTTCAGGGCCTCGTAGACGCGCGAGGCACGCCGGTCACGGCTGTAGAGGCGAGCGCCATGACGGGCAGCCGTAAGCCCCACGAGCGCGTCATACGCCGCTCCGCCGGCAATTGATTGGTCGACGAGATGGTCAAGGAGCACGAGATAACCGGGTGGGTCAAGGCTCAGGAAAGGCTCCTTGAACCGGGAGGAAAGAAGGTCTCGGGCGACCGAACTGGAAACCCGATGCGGCGGAGGTAGCCGGGTGAGGACTGAGTAGCACTCGACGGCGCAATGGGCAGGAAGGCGGACGCCCGGTACCAGCACCTTCGCGGAGCGCTCGTGGCCTTCGTGCCAGGATGCGAACGCGGCGATGACCACGCTTGTGTCGACCGCGATCATCGTCGAGTCCGCTCGATGGTCTCTCGCACAATGTCGTCGGTGAGCGGCGGGAGTTCGTCCGTGCTCCGGGCGACGAGAGCCCCGTCAACCTCGACGAGCCGCACCGCCGCCTCAATTGGCGCTATCTCGATGTGACCGTCTCGCTGCGCAACCTCAACGACGGTCCCCGGGCTCATCCCGAGGTGGTCACGTATCGACTTCGGAATGACGACCCGACCGCCGACATCAATGGTAGTCCTCATGGCATTAATCTACCATGAACGCCTTTTACGTCACCGTCCGCTTAGGCGGGCCGAGCCGTCAGCGTGGTCAGCATCAGGCAAGGAAGCCATCTCGGTCCCGTAACAGGACCGATATAGGCCGGCAATGCCCGGTCTCTACTGTCCACGGCCGTGTATACAGAGTCGCACACACCTCCCCGATCGCGCTCTGAGGAGGCCTACACCGAGATCAAGCGCCGGCTCCTGCTTGGCGAACTACGCCTCGGGTCCCGCCTGGGTGAGGAACGGTTGGCCTCGACGCTCGGCCTCTCCCGCACCCCCATCCGGGAGGCCCTGCTCCGGTTGCACAGCGAGGGGCTGATCGATCGCCACCCGGAGGGGGGGTACCGCCCGCGTCCGCCGATCGTGAGCGGGGTGCGGGAGTTGTACGAAGTGAGAAGGGGCCTCGAGCTGCTGGCCATCCGCCGCCCCGCCCTCGAGGGAATCGAGCACGAGCGGTCGATCCTCGAGCAGATCCGCGACGAGTGGGCGACCCTGGCCGAAGACCTCCCCGAGGCCGACCCCGGTTTCGTGATCGCCGACGAGGCCTTCCACCTGGGCCTCGCCGAGGCGGCCGGCAACATGGCCCTGGTCGAGCTGCTCAGCCATGTCAACCAGCGCATCCGGGTGGTGCGGATGCAGGACTTCATGGCCCGGGATCGGATCGAGGCGACGGTCGTGCAGCACCTCGCCATCGTGAGCGCCCTGATCGACGGTGACCTCGACCGGGCGGCCGCCGGCATGGGCGAGCACCTGGCCGAATCGATGTCGGTCGTCGAGACCCTCGCCGCCCGAGCCCTCGAACGAATGCTCGACCGCCCAGTGCTCAACATCGGAGAGGACCGAGCTTGACCGAATCCGCTACCACCCCAACCAACAAACCCGCGACCACGCCGATCCTGGAGGCCAGAGGGCTGTCCATCCGCTTCGGGCCGGTCATCGCCAACGACAAGGTCAACCTCGCCCTGTACCCCGGCGAGGTCCAATGCGTCCTAGGTGAGAACGGCGCCGGCAAGAGCACCCTCATGAAGCTCCTCTACGGGGTGTACCAGCCCAACGAAGGCGAGACCCGCTGGGAAGGCAAACCGGTCCAGGTGACCTCGCCCATCGTGGCCCGCAACCTGGGCATCGGCATGGTGTTCCAGGACTTCCGCCTGGTCCCCGCCCTGACCGTGGTCGAAAACGTCGCCCTCGCCCTCGGCGGCCGCGGTGCCCTCCTCCGGCGGTCCCAGATCGAAGCCCGCCTGACGAAGGTGAGTGAACAACTCGGCCTCGCCGTCGACCCCAACGCCAAGATCCGCTCACTGCCGATGGCGCAACGCCAGCAGGTCGAGCTGGCCAAGGTCCTGGTGGCCGGCGCCAAGGTCCTGATCCTCGACGAGCCGACCAGCGTGCTGGCCCCCCAGGAGGTCGACGGCCTCTTCTCCTGCGTGCGCGACCTGCGGGCCCAGGGCCTTTCGGTGGTCATGATCACCCACAAACTGCACGAAGCCCGGGAGATCTCCGACCGGGTGTCGGTGCTCCGGGGCGGCAAGACCGTCGTCGAGGGCCAACCCCCGACCGACTTCACCGACGACGAACTGGTCGAGGCCATGGTCGGCCGGGCCGTCCCCGCCCTCCCTTCGGAGCGGGCCTCGCTCCCCAACGGTACCCCGGCGCTGAAGCTCACCAAGCTGCGCGTCGCCGGCGACGGCGGCCGGGCCGGCGTGGTCGACCTCGACCTGGAGGTGGCCCGAGGCGAGATTGTCGGCATCGCCGGTGTGGCCGGCAGCGGCCAGCGTGAGCTGGCCGACGCCGTGGTCGGCGCCCGGCCCTGGATGTCGGGGGAGATCGTCATCGCCGGCTCGCAGCTGAGTCGACCCGATCCCCGCCAGGCGATCGCGGCCGGCGCCGCCGGCGTCCCCGAGGATCCGGTCGGCGACTGGGTGGTGCCGGGTTTGAACGTGCTGGAGCACCTCGCCCTCGCCGCCCTCAAGCTCCACTCGACGGTTCCCGCCGACGGCGGAGGGACGTGGGCGCATCGACCCAAGGGCCTGGACTGGCCCGGCGCCCGCAAAACGGCCCGGCGCCTCGACGCCGCCGCCAACCTCCGCATGGCCGGTGTGGAACGCCAGGTCGCCACCCTCTCGGGTGGCAACATCCAGCGGGTCCTGCTCACCCAGGTCCTCGGCAGCACGGCCCAGCTCTACGTCCTCTCCTACCCCAACCGGGGCTTGGACGTTGCCTCTACCCGCCAGGTCCAGCAGCTGATCCTGGCTAAACGCGACGGCGGAGCGGGGATCCTGCTCGTCTCGGAGGACCTCGACGAGCTGATGTCGGTCTGTGACCGCATCGCCGTGCTGCACAGCGGAGTCCTGGCCGGCATCCGCGACGCCCGCAACACCAACCGATCCGAGCTCGGCCACCTGATGCTGGCCGGGGCGGCAGATCATAAAGCGGAAGGAGCGGCAGCATGAGCGCCCCCGTAGTCACCCCGCCCACTCCGGAGGTGCCGGAAAGAGCCCCGGTAGAGGTCGACGAGGGCAAGAAGAATGCGTACGAGGCATTCGGTCGCCTGGCCAAGATCAAGGACTGGCGGCCCACAACCAAAACCCTGAAGGGGGCGGGCCGGATCCTGCTGGCCTACCTGGCCGCCCTCGTCATCTTCGGGGCCTTCGTCTCGTTGCGCCACGTCAACCCGTTCTCGATGTACGGCCACATCTGGACATCGACGATCACCAACCGCTACGGGTTCGGCCAGGTCCTGGAAAAGACGGCGCCGTTCCTGCTCGCCGCTCTGGCCGTGACCGTGCCGGCCCGGGCCGGCCTGATCAACATCGGCGGTGAGGGCCAGCTGGTCATCGGTGCCACCGCCGCGGGCGGCGTCGGGCTGGCGCTGTCCACGCATGTGACCGGGCTGGCGGCCATGGTGCTCATGGCCATCGCGGCGATGGCGGCGGGCGCGGCGTGGGCCGGCCTGGCCGCGGTGTTGAAGTTGGCCGGCAACGTCAGCGAGGCCATCTCGACGCTCTTGCTCAACTACGTCGGCGCCGACGTCCTGTCCTACCTGGTCTACGGGCCGTGGAAATCCAAGAACGGCAACGGCCAGCCGGTTTCGGCCGCCATGCCACACAAGGACTTCCTGCCCAAGATCGGCGTGTTGGAGACCCACATCGGGATCGTCATCGCCATCGTGGCCCTCATCATCGTGGCCTGGGCGCTCAACCGGACGAAGTGGGGCTTCGCCCTCAAGGTGGTCGGCGGCAACCCCGAAGCGGCCCGCCGGGCCGGCCTGGCGGTTGCCGGTCTCACCCTGTCTGCCATGCTGGTGGGCGGTGCCCTCGCCGGCCTCGGCGGGATGGTCCAGTACACGAGCCTCGAAGGCCAGCTTGTTCCCGGCCTTGCCGCCACCTTCGGCTACCTCGGCTTCCTAGCCAGCTGGTTAGCCCGCCACCGTCCCTTCCAGGTGGCCCTCGCCGCATTCCTGCTCGGCATCATCGCCGTGGCAGGCAACTCGTTAGAGCTCAGTTCCAATCTCCCCGGAGGTGCTGTCGACGTGCTCATGGCCCTGGTCCTACTTGCCGTGCTGTCCAAGAAGCCGGCGGTGATCCGATGATCGCCGTTGCCTCTCTCACAAAGACCGCCTCGCTGGTGCACCTGTTCAAGACATCCAATACCAACCACGTCCTGATCGTCGCCATCCTGATCGGAGCCGTCAGCGGCGGTACCTCGATCCTCTACGCCGCCCTGGGCGAGACCATCTCCGAGCGGGCCGGCGTCATCAACGTGGGTACCGAGGGCTCGATGTTGGCCGGCTGCCTGGCCGCCTTCGCCGTGGCGGTCAAGACCGGCAACCCGTGGTACGGCGTCATCGCCGGCGCCGCCGCCGGCGCCGCCCTGGCGGCCGTGCACGCCTGGATGGTCGTCTACCGCAAGGCCAACCAGCTAGCCACGGGCCTGGTCGTGCTGTTCCTGGCCATCGGCCTGACCGACCTGTTCGGAACTTCCTATACCAGCAGTGAGGTCAAGGGATTCCACGACATCAGCATCCCGGTCCTCGGCAAGATCCCGGCCGTCGGCCCGATCCTGTTCGATCACGACCCGCTGGTGTACATCTCCTACCTCGCCGTGCCCGCCGTGTACTGGTTTTTGTTCCGCAGCCGTTGGGGCCTGTTGATCCGCACCGCCGGCGAGAAGCCCGACTCCCTGATGGCCTACGGCATGTCGGCGGCGCGGATCCGGACCACCGCCGTCATCCTCGGCGGGGCCTTCGCCGGCATCGGCGGCGCCCAGCTCTCGACCGCCGTCGCCCTGTCGTGGGCCGAGGACATGACCGTCGGCCGGGGCTTCATCGCCGTTGCCCTGGTGATCTTCGCGGCCTGGGAACCGTTCAAGGTCCTGGCCGGCGCCTACCTCTTCGGTGCCGCCATAACCCTCGGGTCCCAGCTCCAGGTGCGCCACGTCAGCGTCAACCAGTTCGCCCTCGACGCCCTGCCCTACGTCGTGACGATCGTCGTGCTCGTCGCCCTGGCCCGCAAGCGCAAGAACGCGGCGCCCGAAGCCTTGGGCCAAACCCTGTGACCACCCGCCTAGCAAGGAGGCACCAATCCATGTCCCTATTCCGAAAGAGCCGGAAGGGCCGGGCCACCGCCGCGCTGGCGGCCGTCGGCGTCCTCGCCCTGGTCGCCACGGCCTGCGGCAGTTCGAAGCCGGCGTCGACCGCCAGCCCGACAACCACCGCCGCCGCCAGCGCGACCACGACCGTCGCGCCGGGCGATTGCACCTCACCCGCCGGGGCGACCGGTCCCGGCACCGGCGCCACCACGATCGGCTTTATCTACGTCGGGGCGACGACGGACTTCGGGTACAACGAAGCGGCCCACGCCGGCGAGCAGGTGCTGAAGACGGCGTGCGGCAACATCAAGTTCCTCGAGGCCTCCGAGATCCCCGAGACCTCCGACATGGTGACCGTCGCCAACCAGATGATCGGCGAAGGCGCCAAGATCATCTTCTCGACCAGCTACGGCTACGAGCCCTACGCCCTCACCCTGGCCAAGGCGAACCCGACCGTGGTGTTCTTGCAGCAGGGCAACCTGATCACACCACCGGTGCCGCCCAACATGGACACCTACTTCGGTGACGTCTGGCAGACCGTGTACCTGGGCGGCATCGCCGCCGCCAAGGCCGACACCTCGGGCAAGCTCGGCTTCGTCGCCGCCTTCCCCATCCCCCAGACGATCGTCAACATCGACGCCTTCGAGCTGGGCGCCCAGAGCGTCAACCCCAAGATCACCACGACGGTGGTGTTCACCGGTGCCTGGTGCGACCCGGCCATGCAGGCCCAAGCCACGACCAGCCTCCTCGGCCAGGGCGTCGACGTGATGACCCAGCACCAGGACTGCACCTCTACGGTGATCAAGACGGCGGAAGCGGGCGGCGCCTACTCCGTCGGCTACCACTACGACGCCTCGCAGCTGGCGCCCATGGGCTGGCTGACCGGGTCGGAGTGGAACTGGGGACCGTTGTACATCGCGCTGGTCAAGAGCATCCTGGCCGGCACCTTCAGCGGTGGCCCGTTCGACACGAACTACACCCTCGGCTTCACCAGCACCACCATCCCCTCCCCGCTGACCCTCGCCCCCTTCGGCCCGTCGGTCAAGGCCGCGACCAAGACCCTGATCACCAACACCGAGACCAAGATCAAGTCAGGGACGTTCGACCCCTTCACCGGGCCGATTACCGACCAGGCGGGGACGGTCAGGATCCCGATGGGCCAGACGGCGACCGCCGACCAGCTCAGCGCCATCTGTTACCTGGTGAAGGGCGTGATCGGCACCGTCCCCTCCTGTGCGACGTCGTAGGAACACCATCGGGGAAAAGGTGGCCCGGTGAGCACCCAGTCCGCACTGCCCACCAAGCTCGTCGCCCCCAACGTCGAAGCGGTGTCCGGCGCCCACCAGGCGCCGGCGCCGGCACGGCCGAGCGACCTGGCCGTGCCCACCTCGCAGCCGTACCCGTGGCCCTATGACGGGGCCGCCATCGCCGGACACACCGCGCTATTGATCGTGGCGGCGCAGGGGGGACTGGTTCCCCTCTGCGCCACGGCGGATGCGGCGACGGCCGTGACCACCTCGGTCGCCGACGCCGCTCGCCGCTGGGGTGCCAAGGTCATCGCCACCCGCCACGCCGCGTCGCCGGCGCAGCGGCGGCCGGGGGTGCTACCCACCTACGGCCAGCCGGGCTGGGAATTGCTCGCCGGGATCGATCCCGACATCGTCGTCGACGCCTTCGGGATCGACGGCTTCAGCGGTAGCCCGCTGGCCGAATGCCTGGCCGGCGCCGACGTCGACCACCTCGTGATCTGCGGCCTCGGCCTCGAAGGACCGGTTCACTCGACGCTGCGCAGCGCCAATGACCGCGGCCTCGAATGCCTGCTGGTCGTCGACGGCTGCGCGCCCCTCGACCTCGCCCTGGCCGACGCCGGGGTCCGGATCATCGAGATGTCAGGGGGGATTTTCGGGGCGGTGGCCACCAGCGATGAATTACTGCAAAACCTCGATCAGCAACCCGTGCCAATTTTCCCATCTTTGGAGGTTTGAACAACCATGTTTGGACCAGTAGAGGCCGAACCCTACGCCTGGCCGTATGACGGCGGATTCGAGGCCGCCAAGACGGCCATCATCAACATCGACTGGCAGGTCGACTTTTGCGGCCCGGGCGGCTATGTCGACGCCATGGGCTACGACCTCAAGCTGACCAGAGCGGGACTCGAGCCGACCGCCCGGGTTCTCGCAGGCGTGCGGGCGGTCGGCATGCACGTGATCCACACCCGGGAGACCCACCGGCCCGACCTCGCCGATTGCCCGCCCAACAAGCTGTGGCGGTCGAAACGCATCGGCGCCGGCATCGGCGACTCCGGTCCGTGCGGGCGCATCCTGGTCAAAGACGAGGTCGGTTGGGACATCGTCCCCGAGGTCGCTCCGGTGGATGGCGAGATCATTATCGACAAACCGGGCAAGGGGGCCTTTTACGCCACCGAGCTCGACCTCATTCTTCGCAGCCTTGGAGTCACACACCTCGTGTTTACCGGGATCACCACAGATGTCTGCGTGCACACGACCATGAGGGAAGCCAACGATCGTGGCTACGAATGCCTTCTGCTGGAGGATTGCACCGGCGCGACCGAATACGGAAACTATTTGGCGGCGTTACAGATGGTGAAAATGCAGGGTGGGGTATTTGGCGCGGTCGCTCCGTCGGACGCCTTCCTGCTCGCCCTGGGGAAGTGACCCTGGGCGATAGGCACCTGTCCGCCCTGACAACCGCCCAAGCGGCGTTCGAGTCAGCTCTGAAGCTGGTCGCCCGCAATCGCCTCGTCGGTGGCGAAGCCGACCGGGGACCGGCCTTTCGGTACCTGCCTCCGGCATCAGACCCTCCTGCCGCCGGCGACATCTCGGTCGGGTCCGGGGGCCTCATCGCCGACGCACGACGCCGGGTCGCGGCCGGGGAGCTGAGCGCGACCGAGATGGTCGAGCAGGCGATCATGGCAGCGGAGAAACAAGGCATCGACCTCGGCGCCATCGTCGAGCTGATGGCCGACCAAGCCCGCGCCGAGGCCGCCCGCCTCGATCGAGCGGCCGCCGCCGGTGAGACGCTCGGGCCGCTGCACGGAATCCCGATCACGGTGAAGGACATCATCCACGTGGCCGGTGTCGCCACCCGAGCCGGCTCGGCCGCCTTCCACGTCATGCCCAGGCGCGACGCCACCGCAGTGGCCCGGGCCCGGGCGGCCGGCGCCATCGTCGTGGCCAAGGTGTCCACCCACGAGTTCGCCCTCGGCGTCACGACCCCCCAGAGCGCCAACCCCTTCGATCACCACCGCATCCCCGGCGGCTCGTCGGGCGGCTCGGCCATCGCCGTGGCCTGCGGGATCGGCCTGGCCTCCATCGGCACCGACACCCGGGCGTCGATCCGGGTGCCGGCGGCTTTGTGCGGGGAGGTCGGCCTGAAGGGAACCTACGGGCTGGTCCCGACCGAGGGCATCGTTCCCCTCTCCTGGACGATGGACCATGTGGCGCCGATGGCGGCCACGGTGGCCGACGCCCGGCTGGTTTTGGAGGTCATGGCCGGGCGGTCGCTCGGTCTGTTCTCGCGACGGCCGGGCTTCGTGGTAGGGGTGCCGTCGGCGGGGTTCGAGGGCTGCGATCCCTCCATCGCCGCGGTCGCCCGCGACGCCGTGGCCCGGCTGGCCGCGTCTAGCCCTCACGGCGGCGCCTCGAACGGCGGCGCCGACGGCTCGGTGGTCGAGCTGGACCGGCCCGGCAACGCCGACCTCGACCTGGCCAACGCCACCGGTTTGATCGTCAGCCGCTGCGAGGCGGCCGCCTTCCATCGTTCCCTCGGCGCCGACCGCCGCGCCTACTGGGACGAGATCAGGGACCAGCTCGACGCCGCCGACGCCATCTCTGCGATCGACTACCTCGACGCCCAACGGTTGCGGGCCTCCCTCGTCGCCGACCTGCTGGCGGTGTTCGACCACTGCGACGTCATCTGCCTACCAACCGTCGGGGTGCGGCCCCCCAAGCGTGACGACTTCGCCCGCTTCCTGACCGTGCTCTCGCGCTCGTGCGTGCCGTGGAGCCTGGCCGGATTCCCCGCCGTGTCGGTGCCCTGCGGATTCGACGCCGAGGGCTTCCCCGTCGGGCTGCAGATCGTCGGGCCTCCCGGGGCCGACGCCCGGGTGGTAGCGGCCGCCGCGGTAGTGGAGGCGAACACGGGGTCTCGCTGATGGCAGAATCGGCACGCTGGATGGTTCCCAGCAGCGAGCCGATGTTGTAGGGCGGGGCTGTCGTGGCCCGAGCCCAGCCACGCAGGGGCCGGGCTCGTGGTCTTCGCCCTCGGCGATGGATACTTGCGCCATGACCGATCGCAACGTTCTCGGGGGACCGCTCGAACCCTGTGGCACCGACCCTATGACTGGCTTCTACCGCGACGGCTGCTGCACAACCGGGCCGGAAGATGGCGGGAGCCACACCATCTGCGCGGTCGTGACGGCCGAGTTCCTCAAACACCAGCGCGGGATCGGCAACGACCTCTCGACCCCGGTGCCGGCTTACGGCTTCCCGGGTCTGGTTCCCGGTGACCGCTGGTGCGTCACGGCTCGCAACTGGCTGCGGGCTCACCGAGACGGCGCCGCCGCCTTCGTCGTGTTGGCCTCCACCCACGAGCGGGCCCTGCAAATCGTGCCCCTCGCGGCCCTGGCCGAGCATGCTGTGGACGTCCCGTCTACTCCCGCCGCCTTGGAGGGCTAATCCCCGATCCGCTATCGGTTCCCTGGCGACCGGGCCGACATCACCGGCCCGAGTCGACCCCGCTCTCTTGGTCGAGGGCCGTCAGGACAGTACCGGCGGGAGCGGCGCGAACTCGATCCGCGCCGCGCCGACCAGCCCACTCGTGTCGACGCCCGAGGGCAACGACACGCCGAGATAGCACGACGCGGGGACCCGGACCCGTCGAGGGCAGCGGGCTAACGGCGATGGTAAGGAGAGAGGTGAAGGCCCCCCAACGCCGCTTGTCACCGTGGAATTCGTCGTAGAACACGGAGCGAGCGGTGCGGCCCAGCTGAGGTCACCGCACTCCTTCACCGTGTAGGTCGTTGCCGGCACGAAACCGGGTCTCGCTCGTCGCCAGACCGGCCGACGTTCCCCTGGCCGCGTAATGGGTGCCGCCGCCGGCTGGCCTGCTCTCATGCCTGCCAGGCGTCCGCGAAATACTCTTCGAGCACCGACAGGGCTGGGTGCGAGGCGTACGGTGCGTGCCCGAATTTGTTCGAGACGATGAATCGCCGCAGGTGCGCCAGGTCGCTCCGAGGGCGGCACACCACCGGCCGCGTTGCTTATACCCTGCCAGTCCTAACCTTGCCAAATTCCTACGTTCCAAACGACGGACGGCGCCACCGTCAGCTTGACCTCACTATCAGCAGGCGTAGCCTGGAAGGCCGAACTATATATCGCATGTTCCGAACAACCGAGTGTGTGCAACACAGAACCTCCCTGCCGATCGGTCATCAATACTTGGCCCGGTCCAATGCAGTGGATACGAACAGTGAAACGGGAGGAGTTATCGACAAAGGTCGGCAGTTCGAATGTCGCCTTTCCCTTGCCAGCCTTTGCAATGAGAAGAGTGCCACTCGGAACTTTTAGTGATGCCGAGGAGAGCCCTAGCGACGGATTCGTCGTGTTCGTCGATAGGGTATGGCTAGCTCGTGACGAGGCGGAACATGACAACGAAACAAGCACCGCAGCCCAGAAAACGCAAGTAAGGTAGCGCGGCGTTGGGCGCACCACCTTAGCTGGTAGCTCGGTCATGACGTGGTCATCCAGAAGAACGGCAGGTGGATTGGTTCATCGCCCGTACCTGATCGGTCGATATGTCACGCGCAAGGGTTTCCTTGGAAATGACCATATTGCCAGGTGAACTTCTGGCGTTGGGCTCCGACATGTTCGTCTCCATAATGCACGTTGGTCGGAACAGTACCTGAGCCCGCGTACGTGACAGAGGCCGTCAACGAAGCCGCGATCGACCCATTCACAGAGGCCTTCGCAGAGGCGAAGATCACCCGGCGTCACCTTCGATTTTGCCGCCAATGGTACCATTTACAGATATGCCTGCCGAAAGCGTAGTTGAAAGGGTCTGACCTGGACCGCCGATGGCGGGCGGAACGACGTCATAACCATACCAGCCAGCATTGGTGGTCGCGTAGTGTGGTCAGAAGCGCATACTTGCGGCGAACAGCCAATCATGACCGATACCGGTGACGCCGAGGCCGACGTCGTGAATGCCATACTGATGCCGACAAGCAGAGTAACGGAGCTGAGTGTTCTGAACAACGCGATTTGTCTGAATGCTCGATTCATTAGTTGGGCCTACTCGTTGGAGGGGCACTGACTGCACCCGGTTTGTAGAGCGTGCCGGTCGTCTCCCTGATACCTCGTTCAGGAGTCGCTCGTCGAGCTGGCCCGGAGCATGACCGCCTCGCACGTCGAACGCACCGTGCG
>OBLV0100000131.1_pt1 | contig 24412 bp, 17 predicted proteins | sample 1520071 | NCBI WGS metagenome assembly OBLV01 (sample SAMEA3888446, study PRJEB22518) | metagenome | reverse complement strand
CTTTCCCTACACGCCGCTCTTCCGATCTCTGCGCCGCCGGCGCGGCCGCCTGCTGGACCGGCGCCGCCGCCTTCGCGACCGCCACCGCCACCGTCCCGGAAGCGGGCGCGACAGGTGCCGCGACAGCCGTCGCCGTGGCGCTCGTGACCGCAGCCGTCAGGCTGCCGGCGGAGGCGGTACTTATCGGGCCGATGACGCTCGTGATCAGCCCCAGCAGCAGCGCAAGACACACGCCCGCGTTGAGCCGCGGGCTTCTGACGAACCAGCGCGCTCTCGAGGCTGACTGCACGATCCGACCCAAATCTCCCTCACGCGGACGATCAAGCCACAAAAATCGACCGATTGACAATCCCTTGGTATCCCGGTTGGTCGCTCGGTAAACCTCACTTTTGTGCGCAACCGCCCGGAAAGGCGGGGGATCGAACGGTCGCCACTCGAGCCCGTTTCGGGTCTTGGGGCTGGCACGAAGACATCGGCTAGGACGGGCGCGTACATTCCCGGCCCGTGTCATCACTAGCTCCAGGCACCGAGGTACAGCGTTGAAGGTCGGCATCGTCGGCATGCCGAACGCCGGCAAGTCATCGCTGTTCAGCGCACTGACCGGCGTCGCCGCCGAGGCCGCCAACTACCCGTTCACGACGATCGAGCCGAACGTCGCAGTCGTCCCAGTGACCGACGAGCGCCTCAACAGGGCGGCGGAGACCGTCAAGGCATCGAAGATCGTCCCGGATACGATCGCGTTCCACGACATCGCCGGGCTGGTGGCCGGCGCCCACCGCGGCGAGGGCCTCGGCAACCAGTTCCTCTCGAACATCCGCGAGACCGACGCGATCGTTCACGTCGTCCGCGTGCACAACGACCCGAATGTGGTCCACCCGGAGGGCCGCGTCGACCCGCTCAAAGACATCGAGACGATCGAGACCGAGCTGATCTACGCCGATCTCGAGCAGGCCGAGCGCCGGCTCGAGCGCGTGTCGAAGACCGCCAAGTCCGGCGACCGGCGCGCGATCGCCGAGGCCGCGTGGCTCGGGCAGCTGGTCGACGCGCTCCAGTCCGGCCGACCGGCCCGGACCGTGCCGCCGCCGGCCGAGGCCCCCGACGCGATGACGCTGCTCTCGCCGCTAACCGCCAAACCGGTCCTGTTCGTCGCGAACGTCGACGAGGGCGCGAGCGAGGTCCAGCCGGAGATCCTCGAGCACGCCCGCGCCGAGGGCGCCGAGGCGGTTGCGATCTCGGCGCGACTCGACGCCGAGCTGGCCGAGCTAGATCCCGAGGAGGCCGCGGCGATGCGCGAGGAGCTCGGCGTCGCCCACTCCGGCCTCGAGACCGTCATCCGCGGCGCGTTCTCGCTGCTCCACCTGATCGCGTTCTTCACCGCGGGCGAGGACAAGCCGGCGCAATCGTGGCACCTACGCGACGGGCTGTCCGTGTGGCATGCGGCCGGAATGATCCATTCGGACATCCAGAGGGGGTTCGTCCGCGCCGAGGTCGTCAGTTGGGACCAGCTCGTCGACGCCGGCGGGTATGCCGGCGCCCGGGAAAGAGGCACGCTACGGCTGGAAGGGCGCGATTACGTGGTGCACGACGGCGACGTCATCACCGTCCGTTTCACCCCCTAACGCGGCCTCCGAGGCCCCTCCTTGGGAAGAAACCCCCATATAGACGGGGTTTCTTCCCAAGCGCTCGTGCCAGGGGCGCAAGCGCTCGTGCTCGGAGGCGCAACGCTCGTGCCCGGGGGCGCAAGCGCTCGTGCCCGGGGGCGCAAGCGCTGGTGCCCCGGGGCGCCTAAATCCAGGTGTATCGTTGACGGTTGTGACGGGCGCATCGGGTTCCGAGGCGCGGGAGTTCGCAGCCGCATTTCGCTCGTTCCTTGAGTGGGTGCACTCGGACGACGCGACCGGCCGCGAAGGGAACGAGGTCGTCGCACTGGTCGCGGCCCACCTCGGCGAGGACGGGAGCGGCCGTTCGGTGGTGACGCGCTCGCTCGCCCCGTTCGAGCACGTGAACCTGCAGACGGCCCTCAACGCCTGGTCGGTCGAGCCCGGGCGGGACGTCGCGGTTCACGGCTTCTCGATCCCGCCGCATCACCCTCCCGTGACCTTGCAGCAGATCCTCACCGTAGAGTCGATTCCATGGCTGCGCCTGTCACCCCCGGCCCTCCAAGATCTCCCGAACGGGCCCGGCTCAACCCTCGCGTGCATCGAGCTCGCGGTGCTCCTGGTCAGCGATGCCGTCGGACGGTATGTGGTCCTGGTCAGCGCCACCAACGACCATGGTCCACCGTCGCTCGACGTCGAGATCGCGGGCCTTCCGGTCGAGACCGCGCAGGCCGTACACGCTCGCCTCGCGGAGCTCCGCCACCAGCTCAACGTGTACCGCGGGCACGTGCTCGAGGTCGGACTCAACCCGATGGGCGGGGTCAACCTGGAGTTCGGCGAGGTCCCGCAGCTCGCCCGAGACGAGGTCGTGCTGCCGGAGGCGGTGATCGGACGGGTCGAGCGACACGCGCTGGGCATCGCCGCTCATCGGGATGCGCTGCTCGACGCCGGCCAGCACCTGAAACGTGGACTGCTGCTGTATGGACCGCCCGGAACCGGCAAGACGCACACCACCCGCTATCTGATCGGGGAGATGACCGGGTACACGCGTTTCGTCCTCACCGGACGATCGCTGCAGGCGATCGGAGGGATCGCTGAGCTCGCGCGCGACCTCCAACCCGCCGTGATCGTGCTCGAAGACGTCGATCTCGTCGCCGAGCATCGCGGCTTCGGCCCGGGATCGAGCCCGGTCTTGTTCGACCTGCTCGATGCTATGGACGGCGCCGCCGCCGACGCCGACGTGCTGTTCGTCCTCACCACCAACCGCGCCGACCTGCTCGAGCCGGCACTCGCCGCCCGCCCCGGCCGGGTTGACGTCGCCATCGAGATCGGCCTGCCCGACACGGAAGGGCGCAGGCGTCTGTTAGCGCTCTACGGCCGGTCGCTACCCCTGCGCCTGTCCGAAAGCGAGACCGGCGAGGTCGTCGAACGCATGGACGGCGTCACCGCATCGTTCGTCAAGGAGCTACTGCGGCGGGCGATGCTCGAGTCGCTGCACGAGAACCCGTCCGAGCCTGTCCTCACCGCCGCGCACACCGCCCGGGCTCTCGATGACCTGCTCGACGCAGACCAGACGCTGACGCGCAGCCTGCTCGGCGTCGGTACGGATCCGGAGACGCTCGCGGCCGGCGGCGGGGCGGGCATGCTCCCCGCCCATCCCGGGCCCGGCTGGGTCGCCTATGGCCGCGGCCATGTCCGCGGCCGGTTCATCCGGTGATTCCGGCGCGGCGGGCGCTCACAGATCCGCGACGCTGCCGGCCTCTTCCAGCCGCTCCGCCAACCGCCGCAAACCCAAGCCCCGCGCAGCCGAAGCCCCACCGACAAGATCCGTCTCCCGATCCCCTGGCCGGTCCACCGCAACCGTCCGCAGCGTCGCGATATCCCGGAACGCGCGGAGCTCGGCCGCGGAATCCGTCAAAGCCGCCGCGACCCGGGGACGCTCGCCGGAAGCGCCCGCAATGGCCCCGTCCAACGACCCGTACTTCGACAACAACCCGGCGGCCGTCTTCGGTCCGATCCCGGACGCGCCCGGAAGCCCGTCCGAAGGGTCGCCACGCAGCGCGATGAAGTCGGGGACGACCTCCGGCCCGACCCCGTACCGGCGGCGAACCTCGGCAACGTCGACCTCGGCAAAGCCGGTGACGCCGGATTTCAGGAACAGCACCGAGACGTCATCGGAAACGCACTGGTACATGTCGCGGTCGCCGGTCACGATCAGCGTCCGTCCGCCGGCGTCCGTTTCGACCGCCGCGAGCGACCCGAGCAGATCGTCCGCCTCGACGTCGTCGCCCGACGAAACCTCCCATCCGAACGCCGAGAACAACGCCGGCGCCTCCGAGAACTGCCACGCGAGCGCCTCGGGAACCTCGGGGCGGTCGGCGTGGTACGCGGGGAACAGCTCGACCCGGTACGGCGCCGCCTCGGCGCCGAAGCACATCACGATCGCCCGCGGGCCGAAATCCGCGGCGGCCCGCAACAAAAGATTGACCGCGCCCAGGAGCGCGTTGACCGGCTTCCCATCTAGCCCGAGGATCGTGTCGGGCAGCGCGTAGAACGAGCGGTACAGCACGTACGGCGCGTCGACGGCGATCAGCGGTCCGGGCATTCGACGCCCGAGCCTAGCGACCCCGCCCGCGCTAGCGCACGACGACCGAAGGTCCGGCCAGGCCGCGGTACACGATGCGATACACGCCCGCGAACGCCAGACGAACTGAATACGAACCGCCGCGACCGAGCTGGACCACGGCGCTCCGACGCCAACGACCCGCGGCGCGGACCTGAAGCGTCACGTGGGCGCCCTTACGAGCCGGGACGACTTTGCCGACCAGCGTCTGCGACGCGTTGTCCATCTGCCCGAACGCATGCTCCATCTGCGAGAGGATCGCGAGATTGTTGGTGACGAGGCGCGGCGCAGCCGCCGGTGTCGGACTAGCGGACGACGAGATCGTCGTGAAAGTCGCCCACGTGCTGAGCAGGCCAAACGCGCCCTCGAGCTGACTGCCGGTGACCGACACCGTGCCGCGCGTCCCGATGACGTTCGCGCTCATGATCCGCGGCGACGCGCCGGTCTTCGTGACCTTGATGCCCACCAGGCTGCCCTTGACGAGCTTGCCGAGGTCCTTGCTGGCGGCGGCCAGGCTCATCTTGCGCGTCCAATGGTGATACGGATCCCCGCCGGCGCCGTCGTAGGGGTCGGGCACGCCGCGCAGCCATGGGTCGGGAGTCGCGCCCGGCCAGGCGTCCTCGACGTTCTCGGTGTATCCGCCCGAGCTCGCGAAGAAGTACGTCACGGCCGGCGCGCCTTTGTACGTGACGATCTGGCCCGAGGTGGCGGCGACCGCGGCATTGGTCGCGGTCGTCTCCGCCCCCACGCCCCGATACATCTGCGACCGCGTGTCGGGATACAGGTTGTAAAAGGTCCCGGCGACGTCGGTCGTGATCGCGTACGTGCGCGCCGCGACCGCCTGCGCCTCCAAAGCCTGAGAGGACCACGTGGAAGGCATCTCGGCCGCGATCACGCCTTGGACGTAGTCGTCGAGCCCGACGACGTTGACCGTGTACACGCCGCCCGATCCGTTCGCCCTGAACTCGAGCGAGCCGCGGTACGTGCCCACCCCGGCGAGGCTCAAAAAGCCCGGTCCGGTGGCCGTCAACGGCGCCGAAAACGTCCCGACGGCCTTCCCACCAGACTGGTTGACGATCTTCAAAGATCCGTTTGCCAGCGGGACGACGTCATACGTGAGGCTCGGGTTCAACGACTTGTTCCCGACGCGGGTCGCGCCGGCGAACGCCGCGGACCCGCTCCCCAGCAAGACTCGAACGGTCTGAGCGGGGTTCGTCGTGCCGAGCGCCGTGCCCGTGTAGTAGTGCGCGAGGATCTGCTGGTAGGTCCAGCCGTGGAGCGCGTAGCCGTACGCGCCGTACTGGCTCATCCCGATCCCGTGCCCGAAGCCGCCGCCGCTCACATAGAAGGCGGTTCCCGGGGTGCCGGCAGCCGATGCCGTGCCGGCAAGGGCCAGCATCGCCGCCATCGACAGGGCCAACGCCACAGCGCGCATCTTGGTAACTAGACACATAACACGGAGCCGCGGTGCGGCCTGTTTCCATGTTGGTTTCGTTAGGTAGGGTGCGGATATGAGCGAGCGCAAAGCTTCTGAAGTTTTCGTCGAGTGCCTGGAGGCGGAGGGGGTTCGGTATGTCTTCGGGATCCCGGGCGAGGAGACGCTCGACTTGAACGAGTCATTGGCCGACTCCTCGATCGAATTCGTTCCCGTTCGCCACGAGCAGGGCGGGGCGTATATGGCCGACGCCTACGGCCGCCTGACGGGCCGAGCGGGCGTCTGTCTGGGGACCCTCGGCCCAGGAGCGACGAACCTGGTCACTGCCGTGGCCGACGCTTTCCTGGATCGCGCTCCTCTCGTCGCTCTGACCGGTCAGTCCGACATCGAGCGCATGCACAAGGAATCGCACCAGTACATCGATCTCATCGGCATCATGCGGCCGATCGTTAAATGGAACGCTCGTGTTGCAAGCCCGGAGATCATCCCCGAGGTCGTGCGCAAGGCGTTCGCGGTGGCGGAGTCCGAGAAACCCGGATCGACCCACCTCGAGCTACCCGAGGACGTTATGCAGCGCCCGCTCGACGCCTCGCCGCTCCCCCGCCACGCCCCCGTCCAGCCCGAGCCCGGCGGCAGGGAGCTCCAGCGCGCGGCCGACATGATCGACGCCGCGCGCAACCCGCTGGCGCTCGCCGGCAACGGCGCGATCCGCGGCCACGCGGCCCGAGCGCTGCGGGCGTTCGTCCACAACACGGGCATCCCCGTCGCCGAGACGTTCATGGCCAAGGGCCTCGTCGACTACGAGGATCCGAAGGCGCTCGGGACGGTCGGGCTTCAGGCTCGGGACTACGAGATGGCCGGCTTCGACGAGGCCGATCTAGTGATCGCGATCGGCTACGACCTGGTCGAGCACTCGCCCAAGCACTGGAACCCGAGCCGCGACAAGCAGATCATCGTGATCGACTCGCTCGCGGCCGAGGTCGATCAGAACTTCGTCCCCGACGTCGAACTGATCGGGGACATCGCCCACGTGCTGGCCCGCCTCGCCGCCGGCTGCTCACGTAGCCAGACGACCGCCGGCACGAGTCGCCTCCACGAGGTCGTGATGGGCGCGCTCAACGATGCTCGCGACGACGACCACTTCCCGATGCGCCCACCCCGAGTGCTGTGGGACATCCGAGAAGCGCTCGGACGCAGCGACATCCTCGTCTCGGACGTCGGGCTGCACAAGCTGTGGATCGGGCGGATGTTCCCCGCGCACGAACCCGGCACGGTTTTGATCGCGAACGGCCTGGCGGGGATGGGATTCGCGCTGCCAACGGCGATCGGGGCCAAGCTCGTGCACCCCGATCGAAAGGTGATCGCGGTCAGCGGCGACGGCGGCTTCCTTATGAACTGCCAGGAGCTCGAGACCGCCGTTCGGGTCAAGACCCCCGTGGTCAACATCATCTGGGAGAACGCCCAGTTCGGGTCGATCGTGTGGAAGCAGGACAAGAAGTTCGGCCGCCACTTCGGCGTCGACTTCGGCAATCCCGACTTCGTCAAACTGGCCGATGCGTTCGGCATTCCGGCTTGGCGCTGCGCGAGCGCCGAGGACTTCCCGCGGCTGCTCGGGGACGCGCTCGCCAAAGACGTGCCGTCGCTGATCGTCGTCCCGATCGACTACTCGCTCGACGTTGCCATCTCCGAGACGCTCGGCGCCGAGACCGTGGCTACCTGACGCCGGCCACAGTCACGATCAACGTGACGAGCAGCTGTCTTGGGGCCGGCTTCGCCGGCATCCCTGGGGCCGTGCGGCCGGGCGTCCATGCCCGGCCGGGCGGTCGCAAAAACCCCTGCTAAGCAGCGATCTCCGAGACGTTCGAGGCAGACACTGTCGCGACACGCGCCTTCATCGGCAGGCCGACGCTCGCGATCGCGCCGAGCAGCGACAGCCCCGCCGCGACGCCGATCGCCGCGGTGAACCCGTCGCTGAACAGCTGCGCCGAGCCGTAGCTGCCGGCGCCCGTGAACACCGCCACCAGCGTCGCGATCCCGAACGCCCCGCCGAGCTGGCGCAGCATGTTGAACGCCCCCGAGGCCTTCCCGATGCTGGCCGGCGCCACCGAGCCCATGACCGCGCTCTGGATCGCGGGCATGGCCATCGACACGCCGCAACCGGCGATCGCGAGCGGCGCCACCAGCCGCCAGTACGCGACATCCGGGCTCGCTATCAGCGCGATCCATCCCATCCCGGCTGCCTGGAGCAGCAGCCCGGCGACCGCGAAGGGGCGCTCGCCGATGCGCGAGATCCGGGCGCCGGTGATCGGCGCGACGATGAACAGCGTCGCCGTCCACGGCAGCAGCCTGATGCCGGCGTCGAGCGGGCCGTGGTGCTGCACGGTCTGGAGAAACTGCGCCATGAAGAACACCGCGCCGTACAGCGCCGTGCACAGGAAGAACATCGCCGCGTTGCCCGACGAGAACGGACGCGAGGCGAACAGCCCCAGCGGCAGCATCGGCTCGGGCGTCCGCCGCTCCCACAGCACGAACCCGCAGGCGAGCAGCGCGCCCACGGCGAACGCCGCGATCACCTCGACGCTGCCCCAGCCGACCGAGTTGCCACGCACGAGCCCCCACACGATCCCGAGCGCCGCGCCGGTGACGAGCGCCAGGCCGGCGATGTCAGGAGCGGTGCGCGGGCCGTAGCTTTCCTCGACCCGCCGAAGCGCGAGCGGGATCGTCAACAGACCGATCGGGACGTTGATCCAGAAGATCCACTGCCACGCGATGCCTTGCGTGATCGCTCCCCCGATGACCGGGCCGCCGAGCACCGCCAGGCCGGTGATGCCGCTGAAAATGCCGAGCGCTCGCGCCCGCCGCTCGGCCGGGTAGGCCGCGGTCAGCAGCGTCAGCCCGAGCGGCATCACGAGCGCCGCGCCCGCGCCCTGGACGGCGCGAGAGACGATCAGCGCGCCGACGCTCGGCGCGAGCGCGCAGGCGGCCGAGGCGAGCGAGAACAGCCCCAGCCCTGCCGCGAACAGCCGCCGGCGCCCGAACCGGTCCCCGAGCGCGGCCCCTCCCGTCAGCAGGACCGCGAAGCTCAACGTGTATGCGTTCACGGTCCATTCGAGCTGCTCGATCGACGCGCCGAGGTGCACCCGGATCGTCGGCAGCGCCGTCGTCACCACGAGCGCGTCGAGGGCCACCATCAGCGACGCTATGGAAGCCACTGCCAGTACCCACCCTGGTCTCTTGCGCATCCGTCCCTCCTAAGAGTCGATTCCGGTCTCGCACCTTGAGACCCGGCGGCACGCGCGAATTGACCGATGAATTCCCCGGACCGCCGGTGTCGTGAAGCAGTGATGCCTCGTGCGAGGATGCGACCGTGACCACCAGCGCGTTGACCAGGGCCCGCGCGGGCGACGAGCAGGCGTTCCGCGAGCTGACCGACGCCCACCGCCGGGAGCTACAGGTTCACTGCTACCGGATCCTCGGCTCGGTCCAGGACGCCGAGGACGCACTCCAGGAGACGCTGTTGGCGGCCTGGCGCGGGCTTGACGGCTTCGAGGAGCGATCCTCGCTGCGCGCCTGGCTCTACACGATCGCGACGAACCGGTGCCTCAACGTGCTCCGCGCCGGCTCCCGTCGCCCGCAGGAGCTCCGACCGTTGTCATTCGAGCCGCCCGAGCCGACCCGCCATGGCGAGGTGCTGTGGCTCGAGCCCTACCCCGACACGCTGCTCGAGGGACTGCCCGACGCCGCCCCGGGCCCCGAAGCCCGCTTCGAGACACGCGAGACGGTCGCGCTCGCGTTCGTGACCGCGCTTCAGCGCCTCCCGCCCCGACAGCGCGCTGCGCTCGTGCTGAGAGACGTGCTCGGATATCGCGCGGCCGAGGTCGCATCGATGCTCGACACGACCGAGACCTCGGTCAACAGCGCGCTGCAACGAGCCCGCGCGACGCTCGACGCGCACACGCCGCCCGCCCGCGAGCGCGCGCCGCTGCCGCGGTCGGCGTCCGAGCGCGAGCTCGTCGGACGGTTCGCCGACGCGTTCGAGACCGGCAGCGTCGAGCAGATGATCGCGCTGCTGACCGATGACGCCTGGGTGGCGATGCCGCCCGAACCGTTCGAATACCAAGGTCTCGACGCGATCGCCGAGTTCTTCACCCAGGCGTTCGCGTCACGCGGTGACCGCACCGACCGGCTCGTGCCGACGCGGGCGAACGGGCAGCCCGCGTTCGGGCACTACATCGGCGATGCACACGCGCCGGTCGCGCGCGGCGTGGGCGTGATCGTGCTGACGCTCGAGGGCGAGCGAATCGCGGAGCTCACCCGTTTCGGGGGCTCCGCGCTGCTCGCCCGTTTCGGGCTGCCGCGAACCTTGCCGGACTAGCGACTACAGGTTGCCCTGCGCCATCGTGCGCAGGTCCATCGCCTTGTCGTAGGTCTCCTCGTCGACGCCGAGCTCGAGCGCGACGTCGCGCAGCGGCCGACCCGACTCGGCGGCCTGCTTGACGATCTCGGCGCCCTTGTCGTAGCCGATGTAGGGGTTGAGCGCGGTGGCGGCGGACAGCGTCATTTCGGCCGACCGGCGCAGGCCCTCCTCGTTGGGCTCGATCCCGTCGATGCACTTCTCGGCGAAGATCCGGCAGCCGCTGGTCAAGAGGCGGATCTGGTCGAGCAGGTTTCGGGCGATGAGCGGAACCCGCACGTTCAGCTCAAAGTTGCCTTGCGTCCCGGCGACCGTGATTGCCGTGTCGTTGCCGATCACCTGGGCCGATATCTGCAGGACGACCTCGGGAATCACCGGGTTGACCTTCCCCGGCATGATCGAGGAGCCCTTCTGGAGCTCGGGCAGGAAGATCTCGCCAATCGCCGTGCGCGGCCCTGAGCCCATCCAGGCGAGATCGTTGGCGATCTTGGTCAACGAGACCGCGAGGACTTTCAAAGCGCCCGACAGCTCCACCAGCGCGTCCCGATTGCCCTGCCCCTCGAACGGGTCCTCAGGCGGGCGGATCTCGAGGCCGGTGGCCTCGGTGAGCCGCGCCCGGACGCGGGCGGCGAACTCCTTGTGCGTGTTCATACCGGTGCCCGTCGCGGTCCCGCCGAGCGGGATCTGCGCCACGTGCGGAAGGGCATTCGAGATCCGCTCCCGACCCAGGCGGATCTGCGCGGCGTAGCCCGAGAACTCGTGGCCGAGCGTCACCGGCACGGCATCCATCAGATGGGTACGCCCCGATTTGACCAGATCCTTGAACTCGTCGGCCTTGCGCTGGAGCGAGGCCTCGAGCTGCTCGAGCACCGGCAGCAGCCGGTTGGTGGTGGTGTCGAGCGCGGCGAGGTGGACGGCCGAGGGAAACACGTCGTTGGAGGACTGGCCCATGTTGACGTCGTCGTTGCGATGGATGTCCTCGCCGGCAAGCGTGGCGATCACCTCGTTCGCGTTCATGTTCGACGACGTCCCGGAGCCGGTCTGGAACACGTCGATCGGGAACTGATCGTCGAACTCGCCCTCGCCGACGCGGTCGGCGGCGGCGGCGATCCGCGACGCCTTGTCGTCGTCCAGCAGCCCGAGCTCGGCGTTTACGCGCGCGGCCGCGCCCTTGATCCGTCCGAGCCAACGCACCACGGGCACGGGGATCCGCTCGCCCGAGACCGGGAAGTTCGCCACGGCCTTGGTGGTCTCCCCGCCCCAAAGCTGCTCCTGTTCCTGCACGCCCATGTTCGTCCTTTCGAAGTTACGGTCTAGGCGTCTCAGGCTACCGCGGCGCCGGCTCAGGACACCGCCGGTCGCCCTCCCGGCGCTCCGGTCCGGCCCGTCGCTCACCGCGACCATCACCGGCGGGAGTCGGGTCGGTTCGGCGGGTGTGCTTCCGGCGCATCCGCCTCCGGCGCTCGGGCCCGCCGGGAGGGCGAATCGGCTGCAGGCTGGGGACGATCGGGTCCGCGCTACGCCCCCGCGCCGCGATCTGAAACTGCTCGGCGCGTTCTCGCCAGGCAGCCGCCACCTGCGCGGCCTCCCGGCGTGTCTCGAGCCGCGTGGCTGCGTCGTCGGCGACGGCCTGGTTGGCGCGGGCCATCTCGAGGCTGTGCTCGGCGATCAGCGCCAGCTCGATCGCGTTCAGGGCCATCGAGGCTTGATCGGGCGGGGCGCTCGGCCGTGGCGCGGGGGCGCGGGCGGGGGCGGGGGCAGATCGTGCCAGGCTGACGAACCCGCGGGCTCGCCACTGGAGTGGCCGCAGCAGCCCGGACAGGGCCAACAGGATGACCGCCACTAGCGCGTGGCCATGCATTGCGGCGTCACCGCGATCGGTTCGCGCATCATCGGCGGGCCGAGGTAGAAGCCCTGACCCAACTCACACCCGAGCTCGCGAAGCGACACGAGCTGGCCGGCGGACTCGATGCCCTCCGCCACGACGCCCAGCTCGAGGTTGGCCGCGAGCTCGAGGACCATCTTCATGAACGCCCGGTCCGAGCCGCCCTGCTCGAGGTTGTCCGTAAACGGCATCCCGATCTTCAGCCAGTCGATCGGAAGTGAACGCAGGTGACAAAGCGACGAGTACCCGGTGCCGAAGTCGTCGAGCGCCAGCTGCACCCCGAGGCCACGGAGCTCGTGCAGGGTGGCGATGCTGCTCTCGGGGTCGTGGAGCATTACGCCCTCGGTGATCTCGAGCACCAGCCGGCCGGCGTCGAGGCCGGTGCGGTCGAGCGCGGCCGCCACCTCGGCTACGAACTCGGGCTCGCTCAGCTCGACCGGCGAGACGTTCACGTGTACGACCGGCCCAGCGCCACCGTGGCGGCGCCACTTCATCGCGTCGCGGCAGGCACGCTGGAGCACGGAGCGCCCGATCGGCACGACCGCTCCGGTCTCTTCGGCGAGCGGGATGAACGACGAGGGCGAGATGCAGCCGCGGGGCCCGTCCGGCCACCGAACGAGTGCCTCACACGCGGCGACTCGCCCGGTTTCCAGCTCCACGATCGGCTGGTAATGGACGATGAACGAGTCGTCCCGGACCGCATCGCGAAGCCGCACCTTGAGGCGGTGCCGCCGCTGCACCGGCACCTCCATGCCGGATTCGAACAGCTCGTAGCGATGCTTGCTCTCGTACTTCGCGCGATACATCGCCAGGTCGGCGTTGCGGATCAGATCCTCGGCGCTGACCTGCGTCGCGTCGCCGGTCGCGATGCCCGCGCTCGCACGGACCGACATGCTCTGGCCGTTGATCGAGAATCGCTCCGCGAGGTGACGATCGATCCGCTCGGTCACCTCGATCGCCTCTTGCTCGGAATCGGGGCGGTCGAGCATGATCGCGAACTCGTCGCCGCCGAGCCGCGCCACGGTGTCGCACGGCCGGACGCATTCGCGGAGCCGGCGCGCGACGACGACCAACAGGTCGTCGCCGGCGGCGTGGCCGAGGCTGTCATTCACCGTCTTGAAGTCGTTGATGTCGATGAAGATCACCGACACCGCCCCGCGATCGCTCGCGAGCGCGTCTGTGACCCGCTGTACGAAGAGCGATCGATTGGCCAGGTCGGTAAGCGAGTCGTGCGACGCCTGGTGCTGGAGCTTGTGTTGTAGCTCCTTCAGGCGCCACACCGTCTGGCCAAGCCGGTCGTTCTCCAGCGCCACGCTCGTGTTGTTCGCAAGCGTCTCGAGGAGCCGGACGTCATCAGCGCAGAAGCGGTCGACGATCCCGGAGGGGTTGCCGATCACGATCGCTCCGACCAGGCTCCGCTCGCCCTTCAGGACCGCAAGCATCCCGTCCCCCAGCTCCCGTCCGCGCAGGTATTCAGTGAGGAGCGCGTCGGTTATGTCGGCGACGGCGAATGCCCCGGCCTCGTGACCCTCGATCAGCGAACGAAAATGCGCCGCGATCGCCGGTTCGACGCCCGCGAGACCGACGGCAGTGCCGTCTGCCCGAGCCGTCGTGCGGAGCGCGTCGGTGCCGTCCGGCGAGAAGAACACGATCTCGGCTACCTCCGCTCGAAAGGCATCGAGCGCTTCGACCAGCAACCCCTGGAGCGCCGGACCGATCTCCGACGAGCGGGACAGCGCCCGCGCAGCCTGGTACAGGAATTCCACACGCTCGTGCCGCTGCCGCTCGGACACGTAAGCCCGGAAGCTGATGAACATTCCGGCGACCGGGATCGCCATCAGAATCGCGGTCTGCCAGTTCGTGTACACGACCGTTGCCACGCACAGGCCGATGCTTGTGTTGGCAACAACGACGGTGAGATCGGTACGAAGCGACCGCGCGACCTGACGAATGCCAACGTGACTTTCGGACACGGACACCGCGGCGCTGATGAGCAGGACCGCCGTCAGCGAGTTGGCGACGGTGGCGAGGATCACGGCGGCCCACACGCCGGGGGTGATCGCGCTCGACGCGCCGGCGACCGCGTGGAAAACGATCACCGCGATGGAGCCACCGAGGAGGAACACCCCGAGGTTGAAGGCGAGACGGATCAGCGGCAGCTTCCGGTGCAGCGCAAGCACCAGAATCCGGCCGATCGCGCCGGCGAGGATCGCCGGCTGTCCACCGGCGAACAGGAGCGCGAACACGAACGGGATCTCGCACAAAGACATCGAGTGCGCGCTGCGGCGGAAGTGGACATGGACGACGAATCGCTCGGCGGCGGCGAACGCGATCACCAGTGCCCAGAACGGCACGTGGACTGACGCGATGATCGGCGGCACGTCTCCCGCGCCTGCTCCCAGAAGAAAAGCGGCGGTCGAGATCGTCACAGCGCTGAGGGCCCAGATCGGGGCCTGCCCGGACGACATCCGGTAGGGGCGAGACCGCTCAACGCGCGCCCGCAGCGACCGCACCCTGGAGGCTCGGCCTGCGTTCGTGATGCCGCTGGTCACGCTCACGGCTATCTCCACCTGCTGGCCCACCCGACGTCGCTCCAACTCGCGGCCGTCGGGTTGATGTTGTCTCCCTCATCGGAGGAGCAGCCGATGCAGCTCCAGCTCGCCGCGCTCCAGCTCGCCGCCAGTGGATCGGCCGCGGTGCTCCAACTCGCCGCGCTCCAGCTCGCCGCGTCGTAGTCGATCGAATCTGTGTCGGGATCGATTAGGTCGTTGGGCGTCAGGCCCTGGTCGGACGTGAGCTGGGAACCGCCTGCCCAGTACGCGCCCATCGCGTTCACCTCACCCTCCCCGCCGGAAAGCGAGGTAGCCGTGTTGACGATCGCGCCCTTGACCATCGCCGGGGTCCACCTGGGATGTGCCGCCAGCAGGTCTGCGGCGATGCCGGCGACGATCGGGGCGGCCAGCGACGTGCCGCTGAGCTGGAAGTACGAGCCCCCGATCACGCACGTGGGGCAAGCGCTGGCGAATGAGCTTCCGGGCGCCAGGGTCGTGACGATGTGCGCTCCCGGGGCGAGCACGTCGGGTTTGGAGATTCCGTCCTGTGTCACGCCACGGCTGGACCAGCTCGCCTCGACGTCGTCCGAGGTCGACGCGCTTCCCTGGTTGTTCGTTGCCCCTACGGTGATCACGTACGGGTCGTTGGCAGGGGCGTATGAAACCGCGTCCGGGGCAGACCCCAGATTCCCGGCGGCGGCCACGACCGTGATCCCGTGGAGCCAGGCTTGTTCGACGGCGGCGTCGAGTGGATCGGTCGTGTAAGACTGCGCCGACATCGACCGGAACGACAGGTTGACGACGCGGATGTTGTAGTCGGATTTGTGGTCGACGGCGAATTGGAGCCCGTAGATCGCGTCGAGCGTCGTGGCGTTCCCCGAGTCGTCCGAGACCTTGATCGAGATCAGGTTGGCGTCGGGCGCGGTCCCGGCGTACTTGCCGTACAGCGGATCGCCCGAGTTGCGATACCACCCATTGCCCGCCACGAGCCCGGCCACCGCGGTTCCGTGACCGTAGGCGTCATCGGGCGTCGTCGCGTTCGGGTCGATGACCGCCGAGGCAATGACGCGCGAGGTCGAGCTTCCCTGCGAGGTCTGGAAGTCCGGCAGGTCGCCGTCGATGCCGGTGTCAATGACGGCGACGCCCACGCCCGCGCCGGTGCTGCGATTCCAGAGCTTCGTGGCTCCGGTCGACTGATCGAAGGTGGTGGCCAGCGTCCACGGGGTCGGGTTCGTCAAGGTGGTGTCCCGAATTGGCGAGTTGATCGACACCACCCGGACCAGCGGACTCGCGACGAGGCGCCGCTCAGCGTCCGCCCCAAGGCGAGCGGACAGACCGTTGATGATCGGGAGATCCACCCCGGGCTGCCCGCCGAGCGAGCGCACCAGCGCACGCCCCTCAGCGACGTCAACGCCGCGCCTCAGCTGGATGATCACCTCGACCCGGTGGGGCACGCCGGCCGCTGTCGGGCGCGCCGGCGCGGGGGTGGGGGCCACGACGAACAGCCAGGCAAGCGCGGCCAAGACCAGAGCAACGGCCGCGAGGGCCGCTTCGGCTAGCCCTCGGGCACGCGACACTCGCCTGGACGAGAAGCAGGAAACGGCAGCGCCCACGTTCGCAGCCACGTACAGGAAACGCTTAGTTCAGCCGCCAGCTTTCACGCCGTCGAAAATTCCGATCAGATTCAGGGCCGCCTCGACGTCGCGACCGAACGCGCGGTCCTCGAGGCCTGCCGGCAGCGACTCGGCGGCGGCTTCGAATAGCGCCCGGACGCCGGCGCCGGCCGGCACCCGGCCCCCGACGCGCAGCGCGCGGACGGCGACGACCATCTCGGTGGCGACGAGCACGCTCATCGCGCCCAGCAGCTCGGCGGTCCGGGCGGCCGCGGTCGCGGCGAGGCTCGCGTGCGATTCGACCCCGAGCGACGCCCACACGCTCTGGGCCGCCATCGGCGACGCTAGCGAGCGCGCCTCGGCGGCGGCCGCGTGAGCGGTGTACTCGAGCATCATGTGGCCTGAGTCCGGGCCGGGGTCGGCGGCGAGGAACGGCGTGAGGCCGCTCATCCGTGGGTCGAGGATCGCGCTCACTCGGCCCGCGATCAGCGACGCCGAGTGGGCGAACGCCGCGCGGAGCCCGTCGAGCGCGGCCCCGAGCTCGGCCGCGTGGAAGTTGCCCGTCGGGAACGCGCGGCCCTCGTCGATCAGGGCGTTCTCAGGGCGGGCGTTGAGCTCGCGGGCGAGCGCGTCCTCGAGCGTCCGCAGCGCGTCGTTGGCGACCCCATCGACCTGCGGCAGCACGCGGAACGGGTAGGGGTCCTGGACGAGCCGGTCGGGCGCCCGGGGGTCGAGCGGCGCGCCGGCGAGCAGCTCACGCATCCGCTCCGCCACTGCGGCCTGGCCGCGCGCGCCCCGCCCCGCCTGGACACGCGCGTCGAGCACGACCGGGTCCGCGTCGAGCGCTTCGAACGAAAGCGCCGCGACCTCGAGCCACCGCTCGTGAAGCGCCCGCGCATCGACACTCAGCAGGGCGGCGTGGCCGGCAGTAATCGCGTTCGAGCTCATGAATCCGAGGGCATCGCGGAGCCCGAGCTTGATCGGCTGCCTCGGCGCCGGGGCGTCGACGAGCTCGCCGGCCCGCCATACCTGTCCCTCGCCGAGCAGGGCCAGCGCGATCTCGGCCAGCCCGGGGAGGTCGCCGGTGCCGAGCGACCCGAGCTCTCGCGTGAGCGGTGTGACGCCGTCGTTGAGTGCGGCGACCAGGCCGTCGAGCAGCGCCGGCGCGGTGCCGGCGCCCCCCGCGCCGAGCTGGTTCGCGCGGACGAGCATGCCGGCGCGGACGAGCTCGGGCGGGAGCGGCCGGCCGGCGCTGACGGCGTGGCTGCGCAGCAGGTTCCACTGGAAGCGCTCGCGATCGGCGTCGCCGATCGCGCGGTCGCGGAGCGCGCCGACGCCGGTGGTGGCGCCGTATAGCGGCTCGCCCCGATCAAGCAGCGCCGCGATCGCGCCTCGGGCGGCCGCGTTGCGCTCGCGCGCGTCCGGGTCGAGCTCGACTGACCGTCCCCGCCGGGCAACGGCGTCGACGGCGGTGGGCGTGAGCGTCGCGCCATCGATGACGATCGCCGGCGCGGTTAGCATCGGACGCCGTGGCTGCCGGCGAGACAGTGGTGATGCCACCCCGCACCGGGGTGCTGGGCCGGGCGCCGTCTGGCGTCCTGGTTGTCAGCGCGATCGCGTCGGTCCAGTTCGGCTCGGCGATCGCCGCCAAGCTGTTCGCGCAGATCGGACCCGCGGGCGCTGTCTCCCTGCGGCTCCTGTTCGGGACGATCATTCTGCTGGCGCTGTGGCGGCCCCGTCTGCACGGATACACGCGCTACCAGCTGGGGCTGGCGTGTGTGTTCGGTCTCGTGCTCGCGTGCATGAACCTGAGCTTCTACAGCGCGCTGCACCGGATTCCGCTCGGGATCGCGGTCACGCTCGAGTTCGTCGGCCCCCTGACCGTCGCGGTCGCGGGGTCGCGGCGACCGATCGACCTGCTTTGGGTGGCGATCGCCGCGGCCGGGATCATCGCGCTGACCCAGGGCGACACTCAGAATCTGAACGCGCTCGGGGTGTTCTTCGCGTTGCTCGCCGGCGCCCTGTGGGGCACGTACATCATCGTCAACGCCCGGGTGGGGCGCGCGTTCGAGGGCGGGACCGGGCTGGCGCTCGCGATGTGCGTCGCGTCGGTGGTGATCCTCCCGTTCGGGATCGCGCAGGGCGGCTCGCACCTGCTCGAGCCGCGCTCGCTGGCGCTCGGGGCCGCGATTGGCCTGCTGTCGTCGGCGATCCCGTACTCGTTCGAGGTCGAGGCGCTCCGGCGCATCCGCCCGTCGGTGTTCGGCGTGCTGATGAGCATCGAGCCGGCGATGGCCGCGTTCGCGGGGTTCATCGTGCTGGGTCAGGGCCTCAACGCCCGGACGCTGCTCGGGATAGCGCTGGTGGTGGTCGCGTCGGTGGGAGCGGCGCGTCGCACCCACGAGCCACCGATTGCCGTCTAGTGACAAGGGCTTTCATTCTACGGTAAAGTTCCGCTTGAATGGCGGAATCAGGAACTCGCGCCGTCGAACGGGCCTTGACGCTGCTGGGCGCGGTCGCCGAAGGCGGCGGCACGCTCAGCGAGCTCGCGCGGGCCGCCGGGCTGTCGCCGAGCACCGCGTCGCGTCTACTGGGCACACTCGCGAATCGTGAGCTCGTGCGCCGCGACGAGCACGGGCGCTACCACGCCGGGACGCGCCTGCGGCAGCTCGCGGCGGCCACCCTGCGAGAGGATCCGCTGTACGAGCTCGCCGGCCCACATCTGGAGGCGCTCGCCGAGGAGACCGGCGAGACCGCGAACCTGGCAATCGCCGCGGACGAAGATCACATCGTGTACCTGCGCCAGGTCGTGAGCCGCCATCTCGTCCAGAGCGCGGGCTGGGCCGGCCGCACGGTCCCGCGACGTGGCACGGCGGTCGGGGACGCTTTAAGCGGCGCGGTCGACGGAAGCGGATATGTTGCGCGCATGGGCGCAGTCGAGCCGGACGTGACCTCGATCGCCTCCCCGGTGTACCGGGCCGACGGTCAGCTCGCCGGCGCGCTCAGCGTGCTCGCGCCGAGCTACCGGGTGTCGCGCCGGCGCGTGGAGACGTATGGCCGTGCCGTCGCAGGTCACGCCGCCGAGCTCTCGCGGAGCCTCGGAGCACCAGGAGCCGCGGCCGCATGAGCGGTGCGGCTATCACCGGATTGCGGTGCAAGGGCTGGCAGCAGGAGGCCGCTTTGCGCATGCTGGAGAACAACCTCCATCCCGACGTCGCCGAGAAGCCCTCGGAGCTCGTCGTCTACGGGGGGATCGGCAAGGCGGCCCGCAACTGGCCGAGCTACCACGCGATCGTGCGAGAGCTCCAGCGCCTCAGCGACGACGAGACGCTGCTCGTACAGTCCGGCAAGCCTGTGGCGGTGTTCCAGACTCACGAGGCCGCGCCCCGCGTGCTGCTCGCGAACTCGAACCTGGTGCCGGACTGGGCCAACTGGGATGAGTTCCGAAAGCTCGACGCCGCCGGGCTGATGATGTACGGGCAGATGACCGCCGGGTCGTGGATCTACATCGGCTCGCAGGGGATCCTCCAGGGCACGTACGAGACGTTCGCGGCCGCGGCGCGCAAGCGATTCGACGGGACCCTCGAAGGTCGGCTCGTCGTGACCGCGGGCCTCGGCGGGATGGGCGGCGCCCAGCCGCTGTCGATCACGATGCTCGGCGGGACGGCGCTGTGCGTCGAGGTGGACTTGCAGCGGATCGAGCGGCGGATCCAGACCGGCTACCTCGACGAGCGCGCCGCCGACCTCGACGACGCGCTCGCCCGCCTCGAGGCCGCGGGGCGCGAACGGCGGCCGCTGTCGATCGGGCTCGCCGGCAACGCCGCCGAGGTCCTGCCCGAGCTCGTCCGCCGGGGCGTCCACGTCGACGTGGTCACCGACCAGACCTCGGCCCACGACCCGCTGAACGGCTACATCCCCGCCGGCGTCACGCTCGAACAAGCCGATGCGCTCCGCCAGACCGATCCTGACGAATATCTCAGACGCGTCGGCGAGAGCGCCGTCGCGCACGTTTCCGCAATCCGGGCGCTGGGCGCCGCCGGGGCGGAGGCGTTCGACTACGGCAACGCGCTCCGCGGACTCGCATTCGAGAACGGGGACAAGGACGCGTTCAGCTACCCGGGGTTCGTGCCGGCGTACGTGCGGCCGCTGTTCTGCGAGGGCAAGGGTCCGTTCCGCTGGGTGGCGCTGTCGGGCGATCCGGCCGATATCCACGCCACCGACCGCGCGATCCTCGACCTGTTCGGCGACCAGGAGCACATCGCGCGGTGGATCAAACTGGCCTCCGAGCGCGTGCACTTCCAGGGCCTCCCGGCGCGGATCTGCTGGCTCGGCTACGGCGAGCGCCACCTCGCGGGACTGCGCTTCAACGAGATGGTCGCCTCCGGCGAGGTCAAGGCCCCGATCGTGATCGGGCGCGACCATCTCGACGCCGGCTCCGTTGCCTCACCCCAGCGGGAGACCGAGGCGATGACCGACGGCTCCGACGCGGTCGCCGACTGGCCGCTGCTCAACGCGCTGATCAACACCGCGTGCGGCGCGAGTTGGGTCTCGATCCACCACGGCGGCGGCGTCGGCATGGGCAAGTCGATCCACGCCGGCCAGGTGTGCGTCGCCGACGGCACCGAACTGGCCGCCCTGCGGCTCGAGCGCGTGCTCAAGGCCGACCCGGGCATGGGAATCGTCCGTCACGTCGACGCCGGCTACGACCTCGCGGTATCCGCCGCCCGGGATCACGACCTCCGGATCCCGATGCTGGACTCGGAGTGAGGCGCCGGCGCGCGCACGTCACGCCCCCGTCGCCGATGACGCGCGCCCGGCTCGCGTCGCCGATTACGCCCACCCGGCTCGCGTCGCCCATCACCGCACCCAGCCCGCGTCGCCCATCACCCGCACCCAGCCTGCGTCCCCTATGCATTTCGCCCGAAATCGCCGCCCGCCGCCGCCCCTCCGGGACATAAGCATCCCCCACATGCTTATGTCCCCAAGGTCGTGCGGAGGGAGGGGGGTTTCGGGCCTTATGCATAGTGCGACCCGGCACGGCGCAGGACGGCGCGGGTGACGACGTCGTTCGACAACGCGGCCCAGGTGCTCGCCCCACCCGAGCCGGAGCTTCGCTTCCTCCGGAGCGACCGCGCGAACGAAATGATCCTCGAGCCCGGCGGCATCACGGTCGAACACGGCCGCATCGCGGCGCTCGAACCCACAACCGACGCGGAGACACACATCGACGCCAGCGGCTGCGCGCTCCTCCCCGGGCTCGTCGACTGCCACACTCACCTGCCGTTCGCCGGCTGGCGCGCCGGGGAGTACGAGCAGAAGGTCACGGGTGTGCCGTATGAGGAGATCTCGCGCGCCGGCGGGGGCATCAGGTCGTCCGCCAAGGCCCTCCGGGAAACCCCAGACGAAACCGTGCTGGCGCAGGCTCAGGAGCTGGCCGGCGAGATGCTCCGCTCCGGGACGACCACGTTCGAGTGCAAGTCGGGCTACGGGCTTTCGACCGCCGGCGAGCTGCGCGCGCTGCAACTCGCGACGGAACTGAGCCAGATCGTCTCCCAGGTAACGACCCGAACCGCCCTCCTCGCCCACGCCGTTCCCGACGGCTACACGACCGCGACCTGGATGGATGAGGCCGAAAAGATGCTCCCCGAGGCGCTCGAGCACGTGAGCGCGCTCGACATCTTCGTCGAGTCGATCGCGTTCGGGCTCGAGGACCTCGACCGCATGGGCGAGCTGGCCAGCGCGAACGGCGTCCTCCTCCGTGCCCACGTCGAGCAGTTCACGACGATGCGGTCGGTCCCGGTGGCGCTCAGGCACAACGCGCGCTCGGTGGATCACCTTTCGACGATCCACCCCGACGACATCGCGCCGCTCGCAGCCTCCGACACGGCGGCCGTCCTCCTGCCCGGCGCGGAGTTCATGGGCGACGAGGCGACCGCGCCGGCGCGCGATCTGATCGAGGCCGGCGCGATCATGGTGCTCGCCACCGACGGCAATCCGGGCACCTCGCCGATTTTCTCGCTCCCGCTGATCGTCGGGCTCGGGGTCCGCCGCTACGGCCTGAGCACGCGCGAGGCGCTCCTCGCGGTCACGCTCAACGCGGCCTACGTCCTCGACCTGCAAAGTGAGCTCGGATCGATCGAGCGCGACAAGCGCGCCGACCTCGTCCTGCTCGACTGCCCGGCGGAGCACGTCGCTTACCGCCTTGGCCGCAACCCCGTCGCCGCGACGTTCGTGGGCGGGGAGCCCGCTTACGTGCGCCCAGACGCGGCGTGGCGGATCATGGAGGGGTGAGCTTCGGATCCGACGACGCCGAGCGGAGCTTCCCGCTCGGCGCCGCCGTCACCCTCGAGCAACTCGATCAAGACCCGCATCCGGTGCTGGCCGCGCTGCGCGAGCGTGAGCCGGTGTCGTGGTTGCCCGCCCTCGAGGGTTGGCTCGTGACCCGCTACGACCTCGCGGTCCACGTGATGCGTGACGCGGACACGTTCACCGTCGACGATCCTCGCTTCTCGACGGCGCAGGTCGTCGGCCCCAGCATGCTGAGCCTGGAGGGCGACGCGCATGCCCGCCATCGCGCGCCGTTCGCGGCGCCGTTCCGGCCGATCGCCGTCCGTGAACGCTTCGCCGATGCCGCGAGAAGCGAGTCCGACCGCCTCATCGACACGTTCGACGACCGCGGACAGGCCGAGCTGCGGCGGTCGTTCGCGGGACCGCTGGCGGCGTCGATCATGGCCCGCGCGCTCGGGCTGGACCAGGACGAGGTCGGCACAATGCTTGGCTGGTATGACGCGATCGTCGCCGCCGTCACCGAGGTGACGGCGGGTCACGACGTTCCGATCCGCGGAGGCGAGGCGTTTGACTCGCTCCGCGGACGCCTGGAGGCGGTCATCGCCGCCGGTCCCCACGCCTCGTTGCTCGGCGCCGCCGCGGCGGACGACGCCCTCACCACTGACCAGATCGTCTCGAACGCCGCGGTGCTCTTGTTCGGCGGGATCGAGACGACCGAGGGCATGATCGCGAACGCGCTGCTCCACCTGCTCGAGCATCCCGATGTGCTCGATTGGATCGAGCATGACCGAACCAGGCTCGGAGGCGCGCTGGAGGAGTCGCTCCGCCTCGAGCCGGCCGCGGCGGTCGTCGATCGTTACGCGACCGCCGACGTCGAGCTCCGGGACGCACAGATCCGCCGGGGCGAGCTCGTCCGCGTCTCGATCAGTGCCGCGAACCGTGATCCCACGGTGTTTCCGGACCCTGACCGCTTCCACCCGACACGTTTCGACCGCCCAGCCACACGCGGGCATCTCACGTTCGCCCACGGACCCCACGTCTGTCTCGGCGTTCATCTGGCCCGCCTAGAGGGACGCGCCGCGCTCGACACCCTCCTGCGACGCCTACCGACGCTGGCGCTCGACCCGAGCAGGCTGTCCCGGATCCAGGGCCTCGTGTTCCGCAAACCGCCGACGCTGTACGCAGTCTGGTAGCGGCGCGCGGCGTGGGTGGCTCGCCCGGGCGCCACCAATGACATAGTTCCGGCCGGGTGCGCGTCTTTCGTAGAGCCCTTTTGGTCGGAATCACGGGCGGGGCTCTCGGGCCGGTGCTCACATTGAGCGTCGGCGCGAGCGCGGCCACGACGCCGCCCGCTCCGCCTCCCCCGGCGAACCCGAACCCGGCGCGCGTGACCGTCAAGGTCAGCGACACCATCGTCAGCCAGCCGATTCCGTCCGGCTTCGTCGGGTTCTCGTTCGAGTTCCAGGCGGTCCGGGACTACACCGGATCCAATCCGCGCGCGATCAACCCGGTGCTCGTCCAGCTGATCCGCGACGTCGCGCCCGACCAGACGCCGGTGTTACGGATCGGCGGGAACAGCACCGACCAGACGTGGTGGCCAAGCCCAAAGTTGACTCAGTCGCCCGGGGTCATCTACACGCTCACCAAGAGTTGGCTCGCCACTACGCGCGCGCTCGCGGTCGCCACGGGCGCGAAGCTGATCCTCGGCGTGAACCTGAAGGCCGACAGCGCGGCCGAGGCGTCCGCCGAGGCTTATGCGTATCGCACGCGCATCGGCGCCCGCTACATCGACGCGCTCGAGATCGGCAACGAGCCTGAGCTGTACAAGGTGTTCCCGTACTACGAGGAGGCCGGCGCCCCGGTCTTTGCGCGCCCGCCGACTTACGACTTCGCGAGCTATGCCGATGACGTGGCGCAGTTCGCCAAGCGGCTCGGCCTTCCCCTGGCCGGCCCGGCCACGGGGATGAGATCGGAAGAGCGCCGTGTAGGGAAAGAGTGTAGAGC
>OBLV0100000130.1_pt1 | contig 24473 bp, 26 predicted proteins | sample 1520071 | NCBI WGS metagenome assembly OBLV01 (sample SAMEA3888446, study PRJEB22518) | metagenome | reverse complement strand
CTCTGGAGCCAACCCGGCACCGGCTCCACCTTCACCCTGCGCATCCCCGCCCAACCCGACAACACCCAACACAGTTCCGCCAAACCCGAGTATGTGGGAAGGCCAACATGATCAGAGTGCTGATCGTTGAGGACGAGGAAGACTTCGCCGATCCACTGGCATTCTTGCTGCGCAAGGAGGGTTTCTCCCCAGCAGTGGCGGCCACCGGCTCCGAGGCGCTGGAGGAGTTCGACCGCAACGGCGCCGACATCGTGCTGCTGGACCTGATGTTGCCCGGGATGAGTGGCACTGACGTCTGCAAGCAGCTGCGTGCCCGGTCGGCAGTGCCGGTGATCATGGTCACTGCTCGGGACAGTGAGATCGACAAGGTCGTCGGGTTGGAGCTCGGCGCCGATGACTACGTGACCAAGCCCTACTCGGCCCGCGAGCTCATCGCGCGGATCCGTGCCGTGCTGCGCCGCGGCGCGGAGACCACCGAGGGCACGGTTGCCAACGTCGCTTTCGCCGGCCCGGCGGTGCTGGAGGCTGGTCCGGTGCGGATGGACGTCGAACGGCACATCGTCACCGTCGCCGGCCAGGGAGTAGCTCTCCCGCTCAAGGAATTCGATCTGCTGGAGTACCTCCTGCGAAACGTGGGCCGGGTGCTCACCCGCGGCCAGCTCATCGATCGGGTGTGGGGAGCAGATTACGTCGGTGACACCAAGACCCTCGATGTCCACGTCAAGCGCTTGCGCTCCAAGATCGAGCAAGATCCCTCCTCGCCCCGGCACCTGCTCACCGTCCGCGGCCTTGGTTACAAGTACGACGCCTGAGCTGTCAGCCGGCGTAGCCTGGCCCCTCGTGCGGCTTGGCGTGCTCGATGTCGGCTCCAATACCGTCCACCTGCTGGTGGTGGACGCACACCGCGGCGGCCATCCCTTACCCCAGACCTCAGAGAAGTCGGTGCTGAGGTTGGCCGAGCAGATGGATGCCCGGGGGAAGATCACCCGAGAGGGAGCCGACCACCTGATCCGCACCGTGCGCGATGCCGTCGAGTCGGCGGCCGCGATGGGCTGTGAGGACCTGATGGCCTTCGCCACCTCGGCGGTGCGCGATGCCTCCAACGTCGCTGAGGTGCTGAGCCGGGTCCACGCTGAGACCGGGGTGGAGCTCGACGTTCTCTCCGGCGAGGAGGAGGCCATCCTGACGTTCCTCGCGGTCCGCCGCTGGTGTGGCTGGTCGGCCGGGCGGGTGCTCATGGTGGACGTCGGTGGCGGATCGCTCGAGATCGCCACCGGGATGGACGAGGAACCCGAGGTGGCGGTATCGCTGCCCCTGGGCGCGGGCCGGCTCACCCGATCCCGGTTGGTGCACGATCCCCCGCGTCGCCGTGAGCTGGAAGCTCTGCGGGCCTACCTTGTCGAGGAACTCGAGGAACCGGCTCGCAAGATCCGTCAAGCCGGAACCCCGGACCGGGTGGTGGGAACATCCAAGACGATCCGGTCACTGGCCCGGCTCAGCGGTGCTGCGCCCTCCTCGGCTGGCCCGCGAGTTCGCCGTACCCTCACCGACGCCGCTCTGCGTCAAGTGATCGCCTTCATCTCCCGGATGAGCGCCGATGACCTGGCTGAGCTGGAAGGGGTCAGTGCCAGCCGGTCCCACCAGCTCGTCGCCGGAGCCCTGGTGGTTCAGGCCACGATGCGTGCGCTGGACATCGAAGAGATGGATCTCTGCCCCTGGGCGCTGCGGGAGGGTGTGATCCTGCGGAGGCTGGACTGGTTGGATGTGCTGGATGGAATCGACCGGACGGCGCAGCCCGGACGCCGTCCACCTCGGCGGACTGGACGCAGCGTGGTCCGGGGTGCACGGTGAGAGACGATGAGGCGTAGTAGCGAATCTGAGGAGCGGGAGCAGTTCACTGTCGCGGAATTGCTGGCCCGCTACGGCGAGCCGAGCCCGACCGCCGGGCGACGGCGTCGCCGGGCTGGCGACAGTTCCGATTCGGGCGCTGGCTCCGCCACGCAGAGCACTCCGCAGCCGGTCACCGAGCCCAGCTGGGCTGCAAGCCGTGCGCTGAGTGCACCACTGTCAGACCCGCTCCCGCCGCCCGAGGTACCCGCTTCCCAGCGCTTCACTCCAGCCGAGCCGTCCCGGATTGATTCGCTCCGGCGCGATTCGAACCAGATCGAGGTGACCCAGCCGGGTCTGCGCAGCCTCAACGGACGCGACTGGTCCCCGGCGGTGACCTCACCGCCGGGGACCGCCAGCCAGATTCCGCGGGTTCCGCCGGTCGCTGCCGGGCCGCCGCCCCGCACCGGATTGATGGGTCCGGGTAGCGGACCGGTTACCGACCAGATACCACGGTTCGATCCTGCCCCGGGGGATCTCCCGTCCTGGTCGAGCCGCCGCGCCGGCGGCGATCCGTCGGGCACCGTCCCGCCGACACCCGTGCGGGCAAGTCCCGCGCAGCCAGCCACCACTCAGATAGCCGGGTCGCAACCGCCGGCCGGTCTGGGCACCGCCACCAGCGCTGTGCCGGCGCAGAGCGGCAGTGCCTTGATCACAGCCCCGGCCCCAGACGCCGAGGCCGACGCTACCGCGGACGAGGAGCCCGAGTCTGGTTCCCCGTGGTGGGAGTGGGCCGTGATGGTGAGCCAGATCGGTATCGGTGTTGTCGGTGGTGCCACCCTGTGGTTGATCTGTGAGTGGCTCTGGCAACGCATCCCGGTGGTGGCCCTGGTGGTCGCGCTGGCCGTGATCACCGGCCTGGTCTGGGTGGTGCGCCGCGTCCGGCGTGCTGAGGACCTGCAGACCACGGTGATCGCGGTGCTCGTCGGGTTGTTCGTCACGGTGTCCCCGGCTGCGTTGCTGCTCGTCGGCCGCTAGCCGGTGTCTGCGGCCAACTCGATCCGGGTGGCCTTGTCCACCGCTTCGGTGTGGCCCGAACCGATCGGTATCGCCTTCGAGCTGGCTGCCGAGCTCGGGTATGACGGCGTCGAGGTGATGGTGTGGGGCGATCCGGTCAGCCAGGACGTCCCTGCCATCGCGGCGCTGTCGCTGCGCTACCGGATGCCGGTGGTGGCATTGCACGCTCCGTGCCTGCTCATCTCCCAGCGGGTGTGGGCAGCTGATCCGGTGGTCCGGTTGGGTTTGGCCGTGCAGGCTGCCCTCCAGCTAGATGCCGGCATCGTGGTGGTGCACCCGCCGTTTCGCTGGCAGCGGGACTACGCCGCGGGATTCGGTGAGCAGATCGCCGCGCTGGAGGCATCCTCCGGCCTGGCGATCGCGGTGGAGAACATGTTCCCGCTGCGCCGTGGGGGGCTTGAGCTGTCCGGCTACCTGCCCTCACCGGATCCCACTGACGCCGGGCACTCGCACTACACGCTGGACCTCTCGCATACCGCCGCGGCGGGGGTCGACGCTGTGGCGATGGCGCAGCGGATGGGATCGCGGTTGGTGCACCTGCATCTGGCTGATGGCACCGGCCTGCCCCGGGACGAGCATCTGGTCCCGGGGCAGGGCAACCAGCCCTGTGCCCAGGTCTGCCTTGGCCTGGCCGAGGGCGGGTTCGGTGGCACCGTTGTGCTCGAAGTGAGCACGAGGAGAGCACGTAACCGCCCGCAACGGCAGGACCTGTTGATAGAGGGGCTACTCTTCGCTCGGCTCCATCTGTGATCGCTCGGCTACTCGTCGTGATGGTCCCAGGTGAGCTTGGATCACCGTTGGTCAGTCAGAGGGGAGTGACTCTTGCCATGAGTGCAGTCATCATGATCGAAATCGTCCTCGGGCTCGTCGTGCTCGCGGGGGCAGTGATGTTCGCGGTACGGGACACCCGTGCGCGCAGCGCCGCCACCGGGCAGGACTACGCCGAACCGGAGCGCCCCGCTGAGGCGCCGGAACGCACCGTTGAGGTGCGGGAGCACAGCAACGAGGCACCGGAACACAGCAGCGAGGCGCTCGAGCACAGCAGCGAGCAGGAAGTGGAGCAGCCCGTGGGTGAGGCTGCCGATCGGGTGTGAGCGGCGGTGACCGGCGGGGGCGCGCGCTAGCGTGCCTGCTGTGCTGCGCTCGCTGATCCTGGCTGTTGCCGGTAACCCGACCGTTCGCAGGCTCGTCGCCACGGCTCCGGTCAGCCGCTACCTGGTCAGCCGATTCGTGGCCGGGGTGAGCACTGACCAAGCGGTAGCCGCCGCGGCGGCACTCAGCGCCGAGGGCCTCGCGGTGACCCTGGACCATCTCGGTGAGGGTGTCACCGACGAGGCGGGCGCGGACTCGACGGTGCGTGCTTACCTCGAGCTGCTGGACCGGCTGGAGACCGCTGGACTGACCGCGCACACCGAGCTCAGCCTCAAGCTGTCGGCCCTCGGTCAGCAGCTGGACGAAGCATTGGCGCTCAGCAACGCCGGCCGTATCTGTGCCGCCGCGGAGCGGGCCGGTACCACCGTCACCCTGGACGCCGAGGACCACAGCGTCACCGATTCCACCCTGCGGGTGCATGCCGAACTGCGCCGTCGCTGGCCTACGACCGGGGCGGTGCTGCAGGCCTGCCTACATCGCACGCTGGAGGACTGCCGGGCCCTCGCGGTCCAGGGTGGCCGGGTGCGGTTGTGCAAGGGCGCCTATGCCGAGCCCACGGAACTGGCCTTCCGGGCTCCGGAGGAGATCGCCCGCAGTTTCGTGCGCTGCGCGAACATCCTGCTCCCCGCGGCGAGCTACCCCATGTTCGCCACCCACGATCCGCGGCTGATCGACATCATCGGAGAGCGTGCTCGCTGGTACGGGCGCTCGCCGGGCAGCTTCGAATTCCAGCTGCTCTACGGAGTGCGTCCGGCCGAGCAACGCCGCCTCGCCGCGGCGGGAAATACCGTGCGGGTGTACGTGCCCTATGGTTCGGACTGGTACTCCTACCTCACCCGCCGGATCGCCGAGCGGCCTGGCAACGTGGCCTTCTTCCTTCGCGCTCTGATACCAGGTAGCTGAGCCGTCGAGCTCTCTGGCAGTCTGCGGCCATGACCACGATCGCCATCCTGGGCGCCGGCAAGATCGGGGAGGCGTTGCTCTCCGGGCTCCTCGATGCCGGTCGGGACCCGAAAGAGTTGATGTTCACCGAGCGCTACCCGGAACGCGCTGCCCAGCTTGAGGAGACCTACCGGGTCTGTGCGGTCGACACCGCCAGTGCCGTCCGTGAGGCCGATGTCCTGATCGTTGCGGTGAAGCCGCAGGACATCGAACCCCTGCTGACCGAACTCGCCGGCTCGATCGGCCCGGACACCCTGGTGGTGAGCTTGTGCGCCGGGCTGCCCACCGCGCTCTACGAACGCCGGCTGCCCGACGGCATACCGGTGGTGCGGGTGATGCCCAACACGCCGATGCTCGTGGGTGAGGCGATGAGCGCGGTCTCCGCCGGCCGCTACGCCAGCGAGGAGCACCTGACGCTGACCGAGGAGCTACTGGGCAGCGTGGGCAAGGTGGTCCGGGTGCCGGAAAACCAGCAGGACGCCGTCACCGCACTGTCCGGATCTGGTCCGGCCTACTTCTTCTACCTGGTGGAAGCGATGATCGATGCGGGAATCATGCTCGGGTTGCCCCGGCCGATGGTGACCGAGCTGATCACTCAATCCGCCGTGGGCGCGGCGCGGATGTTGCGGGAGACCGGTGATCACCCCGTGCTCCTGCGAGAGGCCGTGACGTCTCCCGGTGGCACGACCATCATGGCGATCCGGGAGTTGGAGCGTCACGGGGTGCGTGCGGCCTTGCTGGCCGCAATCGAGGCCGCCCGGGAGCGATCGGTGGAACTCGGTGTTGCCAGCGCTGCTTACCGTGACGGAATTCCCACGAAAAGTGCTGCAAGCGAAAACTGATGGGAGTCGCACGGCCACCACCAGTCCCGCTACTCTCATCAGAACAGGTGCGTCACGGACCGCGGGAGGGGAAGCCCAGCGGGGCGTGACGTGGTGAGGACGCGATGACCCATGCTGATGAATGACCAAGCCGGGCCGGCCAAGGTGCAGTTCCTCACGGTCGCCGAGGTGGCTGCCATGATGAGGGTGTCCAAGATGACGGTCTACCGGCTGGTGCACGCCGGCGAGTTACCCGCGGTACGCGTCGGGCGTTCCTTCCGGGTTCCGGAGGTCGCCGTCTCCGGATACCTGGAGAATGCCTACTTCGACGCGGGATGAGAAGATCGGGTCGGGTGCTGGTCGCGGATCCGATCAGGGGTAACCTGGGCCGCCGTTCACGTGCGCTACCGCAGCCTATGTCGGGCAACCAGCAGTAGCGCAACCACGACCAGTACGTTCACGACCAGCGAGGAGGCCGAGCATGGGCTCGGTGATCAAGAAGCGCCGCAAGCGTATGTCGAAGAAGAAGCATCGCAAGTTGCTGCGCAAGACGCGCGTGCAGCGCCGCAAGCTGAAGAAGTAATTTCAGCAGCACGCGGCAGCGTCGGTCCGCTCCTCGGCTCGCGTCCGTCGGGATATGACGTGACCGCGCCCGGATCTGGTTGGCACCCCTGGAACGTGTGACACTTCCGCAGGGTTTCGCGGTGGTCGACGTGGTAGTAGGGGAGTGATCGCTGTTTGTGTGCTGCCAGCGACATCAGATGTCGTTCCCGGCACACAAACAATGATCATTCCGTTGGGCCCGTCTGCGGTGGTACTCAGGGATACAGAGCTATCGGGCCCGCCGGGGGTAACCCCATTCTCGGCTGATTAGCCGGCACATGAACGAATCAGTGGCCGGGATCGACGCTGATGGGCGAGCCCGGCCGCGACCGCGCCAGCCGCCATGCCGATGCCCACCAGGGGGCCGCCGATCCTCGCGGCCCTGCGTCCAGCCCGGAAGTCCCGGATCTCCCAGCCGCGTTCCCGGGCGGTCTGGCGGAGATGGGGATCGGGGTTGATCGCGACCGCGGTGCCAACCACGGACAGCATCGGAATGTCGTTTGCCGAGTCGGAGTAGGCAGTACATCGCTGCAGGTAGAGGCCCTCCTTGCTGGCCAGAGCGCGCACCGCTTGGGCCTTGGCTGCACCGTGCAGGATGTCGCCTACCAGCCGGCCGGTGTAGACACCGTCGGCGGTTTCCGCCACTGTGCCCAGAGCGCCGGTCAGCCCCAGCCGCCGGGCGATGATCGTGGCCAACTCCTGCGGTGTCGCGGTGACCAGCCAGACTCGTTGCCCCGCTTCGAGGTGCATATGTGCCAGTGCCAGCGTGCCGGACCAGATCCGGTCTGCCATCAGCTCGTCGTAGATATCTTCACCGAGATCGACGAACTGCTGGCTGGAGCGACCAGCGACGAACGACAACGCTTGCTCGCGGCTGGTGCTGATCTCGGTGAGGCTCAGTTCCTTACCGCCCACCCTGAACTTCAGCTGCTGCCAGGCGAACGACGCCAGCGCACCCGCGGGAAAGAACTTTCTAGCAGCCAAACCTTGAGCGAAGTAGAAGATCGATGCGCCCTGCATCATGGTGTTGTCGACATCGAAGAAGGCCGCCGCGGTGAGATCCGCGGGAGTCGCCGGCGCCTCTCGGTTCTTCGCTGCTGTCACTTCCACGAGAGTGGTATAAGCAGCTGACTGTGACTGCCCGGTAAGGGCAGCCAGGGTACCCTTACTCGTTCCCATGCCCTGATAGCACTGTTGCGACACTGGATCCTGCCCTGCTATCGGAGTAATGATCCTTCCTCGTCAACACCGCTCAAGAGGATGTCCATCACCACCATGCCGTGATGACTTCTAGTGAGCAACCAAACAGTGAGGAGCCGCTGACTATCGCACAGGTAGACGTGGGCTGACGATTTAATTGGGGGGAAGCAGCCGTGGCTGGAGAATCCACGGCGGCAACGGAGCGGCGGGCTTCGGGGAATCGTCTCCGGGTAGGGGCCGCCACGGCTCGGGTCGCAAGGGATGGGAGCCGGACTTGCTCGGATCGGAGAGCACGCCACCGGGACCGCGGGTTGACGGAAGGGTCGGCTTGCCACGGGAGTTGCTCTGCCCGGGGAGCTGAACAGCATTCCCCGACGGCGGCCGAAGCAGCAGGTTCGGTGGTGTGATCAGGTTCGGTGGGTTGACCGCCGGAGCTGGGACCGCGCTGGGCAGCGGAACCGCCGATGACGTGCCGTCTACCGGGATCGGCTTGCAGGCTTCCTTCGCCGGCAGCAGGCCGAGATCATCGCGATTACCGGAAGTGATCGTGATGCAGTTGGAGCGCTCACCGAGGTCGGATGCTCTGACCGTGATCCGGTCCAGCAACCCCAGCGTGCCGTCCAGCCGGGCACCGGTGCGGGCCGGCAGGTCCGACCGCAATGCCGCCAGCCGGCTCTTCTGCTGTTCTGCCCAGCTGCGTAAGGCTGGCAGGCTGCTGGGCTGACCGTGCAAGGCGAGCCCGGTGAGCAACCTGGCGCCGGCGCTGGCATCCGAGTCGAAGTCGTCCAGAGCCTGGACGAAGTTGTGCGAGCCGGTTGACCAGTTGCCGACAGCGTTTGCTTGCTGGGCCATGGTCGCGAGCTCGTCGACCCGCGAGCTGGCGAACTCCAGGTGTTTGAGGGCTTTGGGCTGGTCGCCAAAGGTCAGTCCGAGCTCGGCGGACTCAGCGGTGCGCTTGAAGCCGTACAGCGCATCCCCCGGTACCGCATCTCGGGACAGCAGCACGCTCATCCCGGACAGCGACATGAACAAGCAGAGCGCGGCAGCAGCCGCCACCGCCACTCGACCCCGGGTCTGGTCGGGTACCCAACGATGATGTCGGGGAGCATGGAGCGGCAGCACGGGGCTGTTCCCCTCGTGAACCACCGAGGGGAACTCGGTCATGATGCGCTGGCGCATCCGATCGCGTTCCGTCGGACTGGGATCAAGCGCCGGACCGGCCTGGCGCAGCGCCGTTACAACGGCAAGATCTCGTTGTAGGTTTCGGTCGGACATGTCGCGCATGCCACTATCCACAGCTCGGGCAAAAGCATCCTGCTCTTGTCCGTCGCTGCCTCGACCCCCGGATGTGCGCGTCGTCCTCACCGCCTTCGGGCCCTCGGGCCATGTCCCCCGGAGCAACGAGCGGTGGGCCGGCTAGTTACGCCCAGGCTGCGTGTTCCCGGTGCGAGTGCCGGGGTCGGTGAAGAGATCATCGCAGGCCCTCCGGCAGCAGCTGCGCCAGCCTGCGGACTGCGCGATGCTGCAGCGCCTTGACTGCGCCTTCGTTGCGTCCCATCACGGCAGCGGTCTCCGAGACCGACAGACCCTGCATGAAGCGCAGCATGATGCACTCCTGCTGATCCCGGCCCAGCTGGGCGACGCAGCGCATGAGTTCGGAGGCAGTCGCCTCTTCGACCACCTCGTGCTCTGGCCCGCGGTCATCGGCGCTCGAATCAAGGATGTCGGCGGTGGTCATCTCCAGCCGGTATCGGCTGGACTTGACGTGGTCGAGGACCAGGTTACGCGCGATGGTGACGAACCAGGCCCCCACGTCTCGACCCTGGTAGCTCACCGAGGAGATCCGGCGCAGCGCTCGCAGGAAGGTCTCGCTGGTGAGGTCTTCGGCCAGCGGGCGATCGCCGACCCGGAACAGGATGAAGCGGAAGACCACGTCGACATACCGGTCATAGAGCTGGCCGAAGGCACCCTGATCACCCTGCTGGGCAGCAGAGACGAGTTCCCAGGCAGCCGTGTCGACTTCCGGTCCGGCCTGCTCGACCGGGCCGAAGCTTCTCGCAGGCTGGTCCTCCGGAGCGCCCGGGCCCGGGGGGCTCGGATTCTGGACCGGCTGGAGATTGGCGCGGGCGAATCTCACGCGATCAGGCGCCGACGTTCGACGCCGCCGGACGGGGTCTGTCGGCACGACCTGCGTGACCGACCTGACCGACGCAGCGCGGCGGGCGAGCTCTCAGCGCGCGAACGTGCCAACTCGGCCCAGAATGCGGGCCGGTCCTGGAGTTCTGAGGACCATCTCAGTTGGGGCATCAGCCACTCCTTCGTTCGCTCTTGCCGACCGTGCGCGTCAACTCCTCGCCGAAGGCGTGCGGAAGCATACGACGACCACACGCCGCGCCGTGCACCTCCCGGCTTTCGGAGCGTACGTTGCTTAGTGTAATCGATTTGCAATCGGTCTGTGACCGGTTGTTTGCCGGGCGAGTCCGGTGATCGCGCAGGTTTGTGCTGGTCGTTGCCCGAGCGCGCGGCTGGTCCCGATCGTGGCAGGCTGGCAGGATGCGACACAGGGTGACGCTGTTGGTTCGGGTGGATTGCCATGCCTGCGCCGCAGCCCGGGAGGACATCGCCCGTATCTGTGCTGATCTCGGTGTCCCGTGGGACACCACCGATGTGGATACGGATCCCGAACTGCGGGCCGAGTACGGCGACCGGATCCCGGTGATCCTCGTCGACGGCCGGGAACACGGCTTCTGGCGGGTCGAGGAGCAACGCCTGCGGGAGGCGCTCACCCGGTGAGTGCGATCGCGATATGGGGTGCGGTTGAACCTGGGGTTGGACCTGGGGTTGAACCGGAAACTGAACCCATGACGGGGAGCTACCCGAACGCGCAGACATGACTTCGACCCGTTTGTCCGCCCCGGTTGCGGCGCTGCTCGGCCTGCTGTCGGTGGCTGCGGGGCTCGCGACGGGTCACCTGGTAGGCGGGTTCCTGTCGCCGAGCGCCTCGCCGTTTCTCGCGGTCGGCAGCAGCGCGATCGATCGCACTCCGACCTGGCTCAAAGACTTTGCTGTGCGCAGCTTCGGCAGCTACGACAAGCTCGTCCTGCTCCTGGGCATGGCGGCGGTGATCGGGCTGGCCGGGATGGTGGCCGGGTTGCTGTCCCGGCGCTCCCGCACACCCGGGCTGGTTCTCATCGTGCTGCTCGGCGCGGTCGCCACGGCTGCGGTGCTCTCCCGTCCGACTGCGGGCCCGTTTGACGTGCTCGCTCCGCTGGTCGGGCTGGTCGTCAGCACCGGGACGTTCGCCGCGCTGCACCGCCTGGGGGTGCGCAGCGCACCTGCCGGCGCGGTTGGCGGGGAGGCCGCAGCGGCGGAGCCTGGAGGGGCGCCGGGGGTGCCGCGGCGTACGTTGCTGGCCGGGTCCGCGGTGGTGGTCGCCGGAGCCGGGATGGCGGCGGCTGCGGGTCAGCTGCTGACTGACCGCGGCAATGCCGAGGCCTCCCGCCAGGCGGTCGGCAGGATCGTGCCGACGGTGGCGGCGCCGCCCATCCCTGCGGGGGCGGACTTCGTGGCGGACGGTTCGCCGAGCTTCATCACGCCCAACCGCGATTTCTACCGGGTGGACGTCAACCTCACGGTCCCCCAGCTGAGCACCCAGGATTGGCGGCTGCGGATTCACGGAATGGTCGATCGGGAGCGCACTCTCACCTGGTCCGACCTGACCTCGCGGCGGCTGGTCGAGCGTCCGGTGACGATGACCTGCGTATCCAACGAGGTCGGCGGGCCTTACATCTCCACGACCGCCTTCACCGGCGTCCTGCTCGCTGACATCCTCAACGAAGTCGGCGTGCGGCGGGGCGCGGATCAGGTCTTCACCACCAGCGTCGACGGGTGGACTTGCGGCAGCCCTACCGCGACCCTCACTGATCCGGGCCGGCAGGCGATGCTGGCGATCGCGATGAACGGCGAACCGCTGCCGGTCGAACACGGTTTCCCGGTCCGGATGGTCGTGCCCGGGCTCTACGGGTTCGTGTCCGGAACCAAGTGGATCACTGACCTGGAGCTCACGACATTCGAGGCGCGCCAGGCCTACTGGCTCGAGCGTGGCTGGGCTCGGCGAGCGCCGATCAAGACGATGTCCCGGATCGACAGTCCAGGACCCTTCGAAAGGGTCAGCCCCGACACCGCGATCACTGGTGTCGCCTGGGCCCAGACCCGTGGTATCGAGAAGGTGGAGGTCCGGCTCGATCACGGTGCGTGGCAGGACGCGGAGTTGTCGACCGAGGTGAACCTGGACACGTGGCGAATGTTCCGGCTGCGAGGCCGGTGGGGGCCGGGGGCGCATATCGTCGAGGTCCGGGCCACGGACAAGACCGGATACACCCAGACCGCAGATCGTGCCGCACCCATCCCCGACGGTGCCGCCGGATGGCACTCGGTACAGTTCAGCGTCCAGGACCGACAAAGCTGAGTAGTGAACAGCTGTGTCCTATTCGTAATCTGAAAACCGTGAACCCGGTAGGACGGATTACCGAAGAACGCAGGGGAGTCCCGGATCGGCCGGGAAACCAAATGACGAGTTGGAGATCGAGTTGAGGAAGATTCATCGGCTGGCCGCGGTCGCATCCTTGGCCGCCCTGACCGGCGTGGTCGGCGCATGCAGCAGCTCGCAGGCACCTGCCACCGGGGGGCAGGCATCCGCACCGGCCAGCGAGTCGAGCGCGCCCAGCTCGGAGACCACCGCCCCCTCCAACGGTGGTGGCGTCACCAAGACCACCGACATCTTCGGCCCGGCCTGCGACCAGGTTCCCAAGGAAGGCCCGGGATCCGCGGCGGGCATGGTGGATGCCCCGGTAGCCACCGCTGCCAGCAACAATCCGCTGCTGACCACCCTGACCAAGGCGGTGACCGCGGCAAACCTGGGTGACACACTGAACAGCGCTCCGGCGCTGACCGTGTTCGCTCCAGCCGATCCGGCTTTCCAGGCGTTGGAGGCCCAGCACCCCGGCATCCTCAAGGAGCTGACCACTGCTCCGGACGTGGCCTCGCCGAACAGCAAGCTGGCCAAGATCCTCACCTACCATGTGGTCGGTAAGCGTTACGACGCTGCGGGCATCGTTCAGGCGGGCGAGCTGGACAGCCTGGAGGGCGCCAAGATCAAGATTGGTGGTACCGCGGCAGCGCCGACGGTGAACGGTGCGCCGGTGCTGTGCGGCAACATTCCCACGAAGAATGCGACCGTGTTCGTGATCGGTCAGGTGCTGTCCCTGCCGGCCTCCTAAACAGTCCGGCAGCAGCTATTTACCCGGCAGGGACGGCTCCGTCACGGAGCCGTCCCTGCCGCATGTTGTGGACCTATTGCCCGAAGTTCCCATATTTCATAACAATTTCGCATCCGTTTTGTCACGCATCGCGATCGGCTAATCATTTCGGATGAAACAGTGTCGAACTCGTTATTCGCCACCCTCCTCGGGGTGAGCCGGTCCGCTCGGGATTCGCCGGCGGCGCTGACTGTCCGTAGCCGAGGCGGGATGGTGCCGGCAGCCTCGCTGTCATCACCCCGCGTGGGTACCCCGGCACGGGCCGCGCTAAGGGGCGGCGCGCTCCGGTGAAGATCGCAACTTTGTTCCTGCGTTCACAAGCAGCTACCGTGGACGCCTGGCTGGGCAGGGGTGCCCAGCTCCGCGCCCGGATTTGCCGGTGCGAGATCCGAGAGGAAGCCACGCGTGACGGTGCACGAGCACGGCAGTTGCCGCACTCCGGTTGAGGACCTGTCCTCCCGTGCCGTGCCCGAGGCTACTGTCCGGCGGCTCGCCGTCTACCTGCGCGTGCTCACCTCGATGATCGAGCAGGGTGTGACCACGATGTCCAGTGAGGAGCTCGCCGGCGCGGCGGGGGTGAACTCGGCGACCTTGCGTAAAGACCTCTCCTACGTGGGTTCGTATGGCACTCGCGGGGTGGGCTACGACACCGCGCGGCTGGTGGGACACATCGAGCGGTTGCTCGGGCTGACCCGGCACCACAGCGTCGCGGTGGTCGGCATCGGCAACCTCGGCCATGCCCTGGCCAACTATGGCGGCTTTCCGGATCGGGGCTTCCCGGTGACCGCGTTGTTCGACGTCGACGAGGACCTGATCGGGATCGCGGTCGGCGGCTTACCCGTCGATCACGTCGAGAGCATCCCCGATGTGTGCGCCGAACGGCAGGTGACCATCGGGGCGATCTGCACGCCGGGGACGGAAGCCCAGGCGGTGTGCGACCTGCTCGTAGCCGGTGGCGTGCGGTGCATCCTGAACTTCGCCCCGGTGGTGTTGCAGGTACCGGATGATGTCGAGGTGCGCCGGGTCGACCTCGCCGTGGAGATGCAGATCCTGTCGTTCCACCAGGCTCGCCGGTCCGGAGCGGATGAGGTGGGACCGGTGGACGGCGTGGTCGGCTCGATGGTGGTGGGCCGATGAGCCTGCTGGTCGTCGGGCTGTCGCATCGCAGTGCACCGGTCGGGGTCCTGGAGCAGGTGGCGGCATCTGCGGTAGATGCCGGAAAGGTCCTCAGCGAGCTGCTCGAGCAGGAGCATGTGGCGGAGGCGTTGCTGCTGTCCACCTGCAATCGGGTCGAGGTATACGCGGTGGTGGGGACCTTCCACGGTGGGCTGGCCGATGTCACCGACGTGCTGGCCCGCCAGTCCGCGATGGCGCTGGACGAGATGTCCGACCACCTCTACGTGCACTACGCGGCAGCCGGTGTGGAGCACCTGTTCTCGGTGGCCGCCGGGCTGGACTCGATGGTGGTGGGCGAGCCGCAGATCCTGGGCCAGTTGCGCACCGCGTATGCCGGCGCGGAACAGGCGGGCACCATCGGGCGGACCTTGCACGAGGTCGTCCAGCAGGCGTTGCGGGTCGGCAAGCGGGTGCACAGCGAGACCGGAATCGATGCCGCAGGGCCTTCGGTGGTCTCTGAAGCCCTGGCAGCGACGGCGGCCGAACTGTCCGCAACCGGGAGTGCGGGCCTGGCGGCTCGGCGAGTGCTGGTGCTCGGCGCCGGTTCCATGGGCGGATTGGCCGCGGCGCAACTGCGCCAGTCCGGAGTCTCCGAGATCGTCGTGGCCAACCGCACGTATGCCGGCGCGCAGCGGTTGGCCGCGCTGAGCGAGGCCGAGGGCACGCCCGCCCGGGCTATCGGTCTGGACGCTGTGGAGGGCGAGCTGGCCGAGGTGGACGCGGTGATCTGCTGCACTACCGCCACCGGTGCCGTGCTCAGGGCCGAGCAGATCATCCAGCGGCGGGTCCCGCTTGTGGTGTGTGATCTGGGATTGCCCCGCAACGTGGAACCTGAGGTCGGCGCCGTTCCCGGCGTCATCCTGCTGGATCTCGGCACGGTGGCCCGGCGGCTGGAACTCGGCGATCGGGCTTCCGGTGCGGTCGGTGCCGCCCATCAGCTCGTCAGCCAGGAGGTGCGCGACTACCTGGCCGCCCAGCGCAGCGCGGAAGTCACCCCCACGGTCGCCGCGCTGCGCAAGCGTGCGGCCGACGTGGTGGACGCGGAGCTGCTTCGGCTGGAGAACCGGTTACCGGGACTGGACGTGGCAGTGCGGGATGAGCTGGCCCGGACCGTGCATCGTGTGGTGGACAAGCTGCTGCACGCGCCCACCGTGCGGGTCAAGCAACTCGCCGAGTCCGGTGGCGGTGAAGCCTATGCGGCCGCGCTGCGGGAGCTCTTCGAGCTCGACCCGTCAGCCGCGGCGGCTATCGCCGCGCCGATCCGCCCGCCATCCGCCGCCGATCCTTCCGGAACCCGGTGATGGCAGTGGCACAACGGTCGATGGTGCTGGGGGCGCTGGGAACCGTGAGCAGCCCCCTGGGTATCGCCCAGGCGGAGCCGGTGGCGCAGCGGCTACGGGCCGCCGGGCTGGCCGTGCACCCCGTGCCCGTACCACCCGGGGACGCACCCGAGGGCGATCCCGGCGCGGCGTTGCGCGCGGCGCTGGTGGCGGGCGAGATCGATGTGGCAGTGTATTCCGTCAAGGACCTGCCGGTGGTGGCGGATGCCCGGATGGTGCTCGCCGCGGTGCCGGAGCGGTCCGATCCGCGTGATGCGTTGGTCGCGCGGGACGGGATGGTTCTGGGTGAATTGCCCGCCGGGGCGGTGCTCGGCACCGGGTCGCCGCGGCGGGGCAGGCAGCTGCAGGCGTTGGGCCTGGGGCTGCGGGTGGTGCCGGTGCGGGGTGAGATCGACTCCCGGATCCGCCGGGTCACCGACGGGGATCTCGATGGCGTTGTGGTCGCGGCCGCCGAGCTCGGCTGGCTCGGCCGGATCGCGGAAGCCACCGAGCTGCTCGACCCGTTACAGATGTTGCCTGCGCCCGGGCAGGGAGCGCTGGCCTGCCAGTGCCGGGTCGATGACCTGGACACCGAACACGTGCTGGGCACCCTGCTCGATGATGCCGGGGCGCGGGCCGCGGTCACCGCTGAGCGGGCGTTGCTCGCCGCGATCAGTGAAGGTGGCGACGCCGCGGTGGGTGCCCTCGCCGATGTCGTCGAGGACTTCGATGACACGGGACGGGTTGTGCTACGGCTGTTCTTGCGGGGGATGGCAGCCACTGCGGACGGTGGGGTGTTCCGATCGTCCGGTACCGGGGAGCTGACCGATGCCGACGAACTCGGCCGCCAGGTTGCGGCCGAATTGCTAGACCTGGCTGCCGGCGCGCTGGGCGAGAGACCCGGCGCAGCGTGGCCAGGCCCGACGGCCTGATGGGAAACGAGTACGTACATGAGTCGTGTCTGCAAGACCGCTGGGCGGATCGCCTTTGTCGGCGCCGGTCCCGGTGATGCTGGGTTGCTGACCGTGCGAGCGCAGCGCCTGCTGAGCTGTGCCGCGCTGCTGGTGACCGATCCCGATGTTCCCGCCGAGGTGCTCGCGCTGGCGGCCGAGGGTGCTGAGGTGCGCCCAGCGGTGGGTGAGCCTGGTGAGGTCGCCAAGGACTTGGTCACCGAGGCCAAGGCGGGACGAGCTGTGGTGCGGTTGGTCGCCGGCGATCCGCTGACGGCCGATGCCGTGGTTGCCGAGGCGCTGGCCGTGGCCCGCACCTCGGTGTCGTTCGACGTGGTGCCCGGTGTGCCCGCGAGCACCGCGGTGCCGGCGTTCGCCGGGGTTGCGCTGGGCTCCGCGCACACCGAGGCCGACGTTCGCGCCGGCGTCGACTGGGCGGTCCTCGCCGCGGTTCCCGGGCCGCTGGTGCTGCACGCCACCGCCTCCCACCTGGCGGAGGCGGCTGCCGCGCTGGTCGAGAACGGGCTGGCCGCGAGCACCCCGGTCGCCATCACCGCCTCGGGAACCAACCCGACGCAGCACACCGTCGAGACCACGCTGGCCGGGCTGTGCGAGGACACCGGCGAGCTCGCCGGCCCGCTGGTGATCACCGTCGGGGCGGTGGTCGGGCAGCGTGCGAAGCTGTCCTGGTGGGAGTCCCGGGCGCTGTACGGCTGGAAGGTGCTCGTGCCGCGGACCAAGGAGCAGGCCGGAGAGATGAGCGATCGGCTCGCGGTGCACGGCGCGGTGCCGGTCGAGGTCCCGACGATCTCGGTGGAGCCACCCCGTTCCCCCGCGCAGATGGAACGCGCGGTCAAGGGCCTGGTCGACGGGCGTTACCAGTGGGTGGTGTTCACCTCGACCAATGCGGTTCGCGCGGTCTGGGACAAGTTCGCCGAGTTCGGGTTGGACGCCCGGGCGTTCGCCGGTGTGAAGATCGCCTGCGTGGGAGAGGCCACCGCGGAGCGGGTGCGCGCGATGGGGATCACCCCGGAGTTGCTGCCCTCGGGTGAGCAGTCCTCCGAAGGGTTGCTGGCCGACTTCCCGCCGTTCGACGACATCCTCGATCCGGTGGACCGGGTGTTGCTTCCTCGCGCGGACATCGCCACCGAGACGCTGGCCGCCGGGCTGCGGGAGCGCGGCTGGGAAATCGACGACGTGACCGCCTACCGCACCGTCCGCGCCGCTCCGCCACCCGCCGAGACCCGCGAGATGATCAAAACGGGTGGTTTCGACGCGGTGTGTTTCACCTCCTCCTCCACGGTGCGCAACCTGGTCGGTATCGCGGGCAAGCCGCACGCCCGCACGATCGTCGCCTGCATCGGTCCGGCCACCGCGGAGACCGCCGTCGAGTTCGGCTTGCGGGTGGACGTGCAGCCCGAGGTCGCCCAGGTCGGCGCCCTGGTCGACGCGCTGGCCGAGCACGCCGCCCACCTGCGGGCGGCGGGAGCGCTGCCCCCACCCCGCAAGACCAAGAACCGGCGACGCTGACCCGGGAGGGCTGAGAAGTCCCCATGTACCCGACGAGCCGCCCGCGCCGGCTGCGTACCACGCCGGCGATGCGCCTGCTGGTCACCGAGACCACGGTGTCGGCGCATCAGCTGGTGCTCCCGGTGTTCGTCAAGGAGGGCGTCGCCGAGCCGGTGCCGATCCCGTCCATGCCCGGCGTCGTGCAGCACAGCCGGGATTCGCTGCGCAAGGCCGCCGCGGAGGCGGTAGCCGCCGGGCTGGGCGGGATCATGCTGTTCGGCGTACCCGCTACCCGGGATGCCGTTGGTTCGGGTGCCCTGGACCCCGACGGCGTGCTGAACGCCGCCCTGCGTGATGTGCGGGCGGAGGTGGGCGAGGATCTCGTCGTCATGGCCGACACGTGCCTGGATGAGTTCACCGACCACGGGCACTGCGGGTTGCTGGATGCGAACGGCCGGGTGGACAACGACGCGACCCTCGAGGTGTACGCCCAGATGGCGCTCGCGCAGGTCGAGTCCGGTGCCCACCTGGTCGGGCCCAGCGGGATGATGGACGGCCAGGTCGGAGTGATCCGGTCCGCGCTGGATGCGGCGGGCTGCCAGGACGCCGGCATCCTGGCGTACAGCGCCAAGTACGCCTCGGCGTTGTACGGGCCGTTCCGGGATGCGGTGGAGTCCTCGCTACGAGGGGATCGCCTGACCTACCAGCAGGATCCGGCGAACGCCCGGGAGGCGCTGCGGGAGACCGCGCTCGATCTCGCCGAGGGCGCGGACATCGTGATGGTCAAGCCCGCGATGTCCTACCTGGATGTGCTGCAGGCGGTGGCCGGGATCTCCGATGTTCCGGTCGCCGCCTACCAGGTCTCCGGTGAGTACTCGATGGTCGAGTCAGCGGTGGCCCGCGGTTGGCTGGACCGGCGGCGCACCGTGCTGGAGATGCTGACCTCGATCCGCCGGGCCGGTGCTGATCTGGTGCTGACCTACTGGGCGGTGCACGCCGCCGGCTGGTTGCGCTGACCCGCACGTCGCGGCGCAGCGCGGGTGACCCGCGACTACCGTGAGCCGCCATGACGACGATCCCGCCGCCTCCCGGTGACTACTCGACACCATCCTCGATCCCGGTCCGCGGGCCGCGGCCGAGGGTCGTGGAGATCTCCTTCTGGCTCTGGATCATCGATCTGGTCATCGCCCTGATCGGTTGCGTGGTCGCGTTCAGCCAACTCGACCGCATCCGCACTGAGGCGATCAACCGGGTGCTGGTGCAGACCCCGAATCTGGACCGAGGATCGATCGAGAACGTGGCGACCGCCGTGCTGATCGGAACCGTCGCCGTGGCCTTGTTGTTCGTCATCGCTGAGATCGTCTTTGTGTTCCTCATGCGCGGTGGCCGCAACTGGGCACGGATCGTGCTGGCCGTGGTCGGTGGTCTGGGTGTGCTGTTCGAGATCATCGGTCTCGCGGGTCTGAGCGGCTCGATGTTCGTGGTCGCGCTGGCCCAGCTACTGCTGATCCTGGGGGCCATCGGGACCATGTTCGCGCCGGCCGCGAACGCGTGGTTCCGTCCCCGCCGCACCGGTTTCTGAGCACCGATTTCCTGGGGTCCTCTTTCCCGGTGATCGTCGAAGGATCGCGTCATCGAGCAACCCGAGGCAGTCGAAGACGGTGCGCGGGACGTCGGTGACCGGTAGCCCGCCGACGGTGCTGCGCCGGTTGCGGGGAGTCCCTGCGCAGCAACCGCAGCCACGGCACCGGTGGGGTTCGTGCGCAGCCCACCGCCATCCGCCACAGCCGGGCCGCGGCGAGGTGGCTCACCACACCCGTGGGCTGCCAGAGGAAAGCGGCATGTGCCTGCGTGGCCAGCGACGCAGCGCCGACCGTGTACACCGGGGAGTATCCGCTGCAACCGGCCACGGCGGACCCAGGTGTCGATGGTGTTCGGGGGTCAGCCCGGCCCCTCGCAGCTGCGTCCGGCTCACCGCGCCGTGCTGGCAGCGGAGTAACTGCTCGATGTCGCTTCCCATGGCGTCCACCGTGACAGCGATCACCGACAGTCCTGCCCGGATGCCAACCCCTCGGCGATCCGACGGGCCCGCCCGGCTAATCTCGGAACAATCATGACCAGCCAGGGCTTGGACGCGGCGCGCTCCCGTGGTCGCCGGGCCGCGGCGGTGTCCCTGGAGGTCGTGGTCGCCGCCCTGCTGGGTGCCCTGACCTGGTGGTGCTGGCAGCGCGGAGTGACGGTGACGGTACGTCGCGGTGTCGGTATGAGCGACGTCGAGGGGAGTTGGTGGGCCGCCGCCACCGCGGCGGCCACTCTGGCCGGGATCCTGTTACTCGACGCGGGACGGCGCGGGATGGCGGCGATGACGATTCCGACGTCGACCCCAGCGACAACCCCAGGTGCGGAGCAGGTGTGACAGCCCCCAAGTCAGCCCAGCTCTTCGACCGGGCCAGCGCGGTGATTCCGGGCGGGGTGAACTCCCCGGTGCGAGCGTTCCGCGCGGTGGGGGGCACTCCGCGCTTCATGGTCCGGGCTGCGGGACCGTACCTCTGGGATGCCGACGGCAACCGTTACGTCGACCTGGTCTCGTCCTGGGGACCGATGATCCTGGGACACGCGCACCCGGCGGTGGTGGACGCGGTGCGGGACGCGGCCGGGCAGGGGCTGTCCTTCGGCACCCCGACCGCCGGGGAGATCGATCTCGCCGAGGAGATCGTGCGCCGGGTCGACCCGGTGGAGCAAGTCCGCCTGGTCAACTCCGGCACCGAGGCGACGATGAGCGCGATCCGCCTGGCCCGGGGCGTCACCGGGCGCACCGCAGTGGTCAAGTTCGCCGGTCACTACCACGGGCACGTCGACGCGCTGCTCGTCGCGGCAGGTTCCGGCGTCGCCACTTTCGGGCTGCCCAGCAGCCCGGGGGTGACCGGCGCGCAGGCCGCCGACACGATCGTGCTGCCCTACAACGACATCGCCACCCTGCGCGCGCTCTTCGATACGCGGGGAGCCGAGATCGCCGCGGTCATCGCCGAGGCGGCTGCCGGGAACATGGGCGCGGTGCCGCCCGACCCGGGCTTCAACGCCGCGCTGCGTGAGCTGTGTCACGTTCATGGCGCGCTGCTGATCCTGGATGAGGTGATGACCGGGTTCCGGGTCTCGGCCGCCGGCTGGTACGGGCTCGAGCAGGTTCGCGCTGACCTGTACACCTTCGGCAAGGTGATGTCCGGTGGATTGCCGGCCGCGGCCTTCGGCGGCTCCGCGGAACTCATGGCCTACCTGGCGCCTGCCGGACCCGTCTACCAAGCCGGGACGCTGTCCGGCAACCCCGTCGCGGTGGCTGCCGGTCTGGCCACGCTGCGGGCCGCCGATCACGACGTCTATGCCCGGCTGGACGCGGCGTCGCTCCGGCTGGCGGGCCTGCTGGACGAGGCGCTGGACGCCCAGAGCGTGCCGCACCGGGTGCAGACCGCCGGCTCGCTGCTCAGCGTGTTCTTCACCGGTGCCGGTAGCGAGCCGGTGCGGGACTACGCCGGGGTGCAGGCCACCGAGACGTGGCGGTTCCCGGCCTTCTTCCACGCCCTGCTCGATCGGGGTGTGTACGCGCCGCCGAGTGCCTTCGAGTCCTGGTTCGTCTGCGCGGCACTGGACGCGGCGGCCTTCGAGATCATTGCGGGGGCGCTGCCGCATGCCGCGCGCGCCGCGGCGCAGGCCACTCGACCGGGGCTGCCGGGATGACCCGCACCGTGGTCCACCTGTTGCGCCACGGTGAGGTGCGCAACCCGGAGGGCATCCTGTACGGCCGGCTGCCCGGTTTCTCCCTTTCCGAGCTGGGCCTGCGCCAGGCCGAGCGAGTCGCCGCGCACTTGAGTGATCACGACGTGGTGCACGTGGCCAGCTCGCCGTTGCTGCGGGCCCAGCAGACCGCCGGATCTGTCGCCGCCCGGCATGGCCTGCATCCGGTCATCGACGAGGGCCTGATCGAGGCGAGCAACTCGTTCGAGGGCTCGCGAGTGTCGGTCGGTGACGGCGCGCTGCGCGACCCGCGGAACTGGCTCCTGCTGTGGAACCCGTTCCGCCCGTCCTGGGGTGAGCCGTACCGGGAGATCGCCGACCGGATGCTCGCCTCCGTGCACCGCGCCCGCACGCTGGCGGCCGGGCACGAGGTGGTCTGCGTGTCGCATCAGCTGCCGATCTGTGCCGTGGTCCGCTACCTGGGTGGGCTGCACCTGTGGCACGACCCGCGGCGGCGGCGGTGCGCGGTGGCCTCGCTGACGAGCCTGGTGTTCGCTGGTGCGGAGCTGGTCGACGTCGTCTACAGCCGGCCGGTGGCGGTCATGGCATGAGACGTTCCCCGGGGGTGTTGTGCACAGCGAGGCTACTGGTCGGCTGCGCTGTCCTGGTTGGCTGCGCTGTCCTGGTCGGCTGCGCGGTGCTCGCCGGCTGCGCCACCGGGACCGACGCGGTGGCCCGTGGTGGCAGCTTCGAATTCGTGTCGCCGGGTGGGAAGACAGACATCTTCTACGGTCCCCCGGCCAGCCGGGGGGTCGTCGGGCCCTTGAGCGGTGAGAGCCTCACCGAGCCCGGCAAGGTGGTGTCGCTCGAGCAGTACCGCAACCAGATGGTGGTACTCAACATCTGGGGTTCGTGGTGCGGGCCGTGCCGTTCGGAGGCCGCTGAGCTGGTCCGGGTCGCCACCGCGACAGCGGCGGACGGCGTGCGGTTCGTCGGGATCGACGTCCGGGACAGCCGGCAGGCCGGGGCGGACTTCGACCGTGACTTCGGGTTGACCTACCCGTCGATCTTCGATCCACCGGGCAGGACGTTGTTCGCGCTCAGCGGGATCCCGCGTTCGGTCGTGCCGCTGACCATCGTGCTCGATCGGCGGCACCGGGTCGCCGCAGTATTCCTGCACGCCATGCGGGCGCAAGACCTCCAGCCCGTGGTGCAGCGCATCGCGCGGGAGCCGTGACGACCCTGATGCAACCGGGCTGGCCCCGGGTTGGCAGTCGTTGAGAGCACCCAGACCAGGGGTTGGCGGTACTTGAAGGGCTACCGCGACCTACGCTGAGTGCTGTGGGCCTCACGCAACTCGCCATCTCCGGGCCGCTGCTGCTGGCGGCCGGGGTCGCGGTGCTAGCGGGTGCTGCCAGCTTCGCCTCGCCGTGCGTGGTGCCGCTGGTGCCGGGTTACCTGGCTTACCTCACCGGGCTGGTCGGCGTTGAGGGGAGCGCCACCGGCCGGGGCCGGGTGCTCGGTGCGGTGGCGCTGTTCGTGCTGGGATTCTCGGTGGTGTTCACCGCCAGTGTGGTGACTGTTCTCGGCGTCACCGATCGGCTGGTGCTCAGCGAGGTCACCCTGCAGCGCGTTGGCGGCGTGATCACGATAGCGATGGGACTGGTGTTCGTCGGGCTGGTGCCGGTGCTGCAACGTGACGTCCGCGTGCACCCGCGACCGGGGCTGGGGCCCCGGCACGTGCTCGGCGCACCGTTACTGGGTGCGGTGTTCGGCCTCGGCTGGACGCCGTGCCTCGGTCCTACCCTCGCCGGGGTCACGGCGCTGGCCGTCGGCACGCCCGGCGGGGGCCTGGCGCGCGGGGTGCTGCTGGTGGGGGCCTACTGCCTTGGCTTGGGTGTGCCCTTCCTGCTTCTCGCGCTGGGTGCCCAGCGGGCGGTGCGCGCGGTGTCCTGGTTGCGCCGCCATGTCCGCGGGGTACAGCTGGCCGGTGGGATGTTGCTGATCGTGGTCGGTTTGCTGCTGGTCACCGGGTTGTGGGCCGGGCTCGTCGCGATGCTGCGCGGTCCGGTCGCCGGCTTCGAGACACCGATCTAGATGGTCCGGATACAGCCGGTCAGAGCCCTGGCGCGCAACACCTGGCGCGGGTTGACCAGCATGCGCACCGCGCTGGTGCTGCTGTTCCTGCTGGCGCTGGCGGCGCTGCCGGGCGCGCTGCTGCCGCAGTATTCCTTGAACGCCCAGCGCGTCCAGACCTACCGCAACCAGCACCCGATCCTCGGACCGGTGCTGGACCGGCTGGGATTCTTCGATGTGTTCGCCAGCCCCTGGTTCGCGGCGATCTACCTGTTGCTGTTCGTCTCGCTGGTGGGATGCGTCGTCCCGCGCAGCATCGACTACGCCCGCCAACTGCGCCGCCCGCCGGTGGCCACCCCCCGCAACCTGGGCCACCTACCGCACTACGCGACCGCGACGTGCACCGCCCCGCCCGAGGAGATCCGCACTGCCGCCCGGCGCCGGCTGCGGGGCTGGCGGATCGCCGAGCGGGAGGAACCCGGCGGTGCCCGCACGCTGTCCGCGGAACGGGGCTACCTGCGGGAGGCGGGCAACCTCGTCTTCCACATCGCCCTGCTCGGGCTGCTGGTGTCGTTCACCGTCGGCAAGCTGGTCGGCTACGAGGGGCAGGTGATCGTGCTGGCCAACGGCTCCCAGTTCTGCAACTCCGGCCCGCTGGCCTACGACTCGTTCACTCCCGGCCGCTTGGTGGACGGCACCAGGTTGGAGCCGTTCTGCGTGCGGGTGGACCGCTACTCCTCGACCTACACGCCCACCGGGCAACCAGAGCAGTTC
>OBLV0100000129.1_pt1 | contig 24602 bp, 27 predicted proteins | sample 1520071 | NCBI WGS metagenome assembly OBLV01 (sample SAMEA3888446, study PRJEB22518) | metagenome | reverse complement strand
TCATCGCGACGGATCCGAACACCGAGGGCGAAGCCACCGCCACGTACCTGGCGCGGATGTTGCGCGACTTCCCTGGCCTATCGGTGACCAGGCTCGCTTCTGGCCTCCCGATGGGCGGTGACCTGGAGTTCGCCGACGAGCTCACCCTGGGCCGGGCGCTGTCCGGCCGCCGCGCGGTCTGAGCGCTGGGACGCCTACCCGGTGATCAGTCCGGCACGACCGCCGGTGCGGAGTATGTGTCCTGCCCGGACGTTGGGCTGCCGCAACGCGGGCACGGTCCATGCTGGAGGACCGTCTCCCATTCCTTGGCGAGAACGCGACGCTCCTCAGCCTGCGCCCGGCCCCGCTGGTGGAGCCGGGATCGCAAGATCCGGGACGTCCACGTCGCTCCGAGCAGCGTTCCCGTGCACAGCAGCAGGACCGCGACCGCTATTCCGATGACGGTCACCATGATCGGAAGTGCGTTTCCTGGCCGGGATGGGCCTCGGGGAAGCGTGTCGCGCTCTGGTGAGAGTTCGACAACATCGCATGCCCCTTTCTTGGTTGCTGGGCTCGGGTAGACCTCGGGTGGAGGCTACGCCAGCTCCGCTCTGCTCGTACTGAGCCAGTGTAGAAGCCCATGCAATTGCATCAACCACCGTTCAGGTATGTTACTTAGCATGCCCTGACCGGACGCCGATGTGCTCAATCGTCGTCGTCCGGATCGTCATGCTCCTCGAAGTACCAGGCTCTTTCGGACCAGGCCCCCTCGGACAAGGGGCATCCGCAACGTGGGCAACGAACCAACTGGACTGATCGCCGTGTGTCCCGCATCACCTGCCACTCTGCATTGAGCCTGCGGCGTTCGTCGGCTTGCCGGCGAAGTTTGGGCTGCAGGGCTTGCGCAGTCCAGGCTGCCCCGAGCAGCATCCCCAGGCACAGGCAGGCCAGCAAGATCAGGGCTGCCGCCTGGATGGTCATCGTGCACAGCGGTGGGTTCCGCCGCGACATTTCGTTTCCTGACCGTGGCCCGACTGCTGGGCCTCGGGGAAGCGTGTCGCGCTCCGGTGAGATGCCGACATGATCGCCTGCCCCTTTCCTCGTCCGGTGATCGGGTCCGCCGGATGCGCCTGGGGTTGAGGGGCTCGGCGGAGGCCCGGGCTCAGCTGGTGTGCAAGCTAATTGTTAGGATGCGGGAGGCAAGAGATTTATGCAATTGCAACATGAGTTCCCGTGATGTGATTCACCGAAGAGGAGTAGCGTGTCGTCTTTGGTGTCTGTGCGTGGTTGGGGATCCTGCTCGCAGGCGACAGTGGCAAAGGTGGAGGCGCGTGATGTCCCCAGTACGTGGTCCGGTGGTGCCCCGGCGCCGGCTCGGCGCCGAACTCCGCACCCTGCGTGAGCAGGCCGGACTCACCATCGACGATGTCGCCAAGGAACTCGAATGCTCGGTGTCCAAGGTCAGCAGACTGGAGACCGGCCAGGGTATCCCCAAGGCTCGCGACGTCCGCGACCTGCTCGAGCGCTATGGAGTCAGGGACCAGACTCGTCGGGACCGGTTGATGCGCTGGGCCCGGGATGGTCAGCGCCAGGGTTGGTGGCACGACTTCTACGACGTGCTGGACCCGGGCCCCGAGGATCCGCAACTGCCGGACAACCTCAGCCGGTACGTGGCGCTGGAGCAGGACGCCAGCGAGGTACGCAGCTTTGAGGGCACACTCGTGCACGGCTTGCTGCAAACCGAAGACTATGCCCGAGCCGTTCTTACGGCAGTGTCCACCGCGGAGTCTGAGGCCACTGACCGGCTCGTCGAGCTGCGGATGCGTCGGCAGGAGCGGCTTTATGTCGAAGACGATCCACTGAAGATCCACCTGATACTCGACGAAGCGGTCTTGCACCGCCCCGTGGGGGGCCAGCAGGTGATGCGAGCGCAGTTGAAGAGGTTGGTCGCCGAGGCTCAGCGGCCGAACATCACCCTTCAAGTGCTTCCGTTCAGCGTCGGTATGTACCAAGCGACGGTCGGTCCGTTCGCGGTGCTAGTTTTCCCTGACTCCGACGACAACGATCTCGTGTATCGCGAGGGCTATCTGGGTGATATGTACCTCGAGAAGGAGCGCGACATCGAAGTCCACGAACGGATGTTCGAGGGGTTGGTTGACATGTCAATGACCGCTGAGCAGTCCGTGGAGTTCATCAACACGGTTCTGCTGGAGTGCTGAGAGTGAGGAGGGAAAACCCAGTGACCATTGCGTTCCGTCCCACGCTGATGTTCCGGACCAGTAGCCGGTGCAGTCAAGGGGGATGTGTGGAGGTGGCGCCACTGCCCGATGGTGGTGCTGTCGTGCGGAACACCAGGGACCGTACCCGTGAGCCACTCACGTTCGACGGGCAAGAGTGGGCCGATTTCGTCTCGGGCGTAAAGAACGGCGAGTTCGACTTTGGGACCGCTGACAGCGTTGAAGTGTCGGTGCTCCCGGGTCCTTGGGGGGAGACGTGAACTTGATGCGCTGGATTGATCAAATGTCTGGATTCTGGACGGTCGGCTACTCTGGCTGAACAGCGACAGATTGTCCAGCTTGAAGGAACCCAGATGGCCGATGTGCTACGCCCCGAACTTCGGTTCCGGAAAAGCAGCCGGTGCAGCTCAGGGGGATGCGTGGAGGTGGCGTTACTGGTCGACGGCGGTACTGCCGTGCGGGCCAGCGGGGATCGGACCCGCCCACCTCTCACGTTCAGCAGGCAAGAGTGGCTTCACTTCGTGTCCGGTGTGAAGAGCGGCGAGTTCGGCTGCTGACGCAAGCCACCTGCCGGGCGACAACCGGCCGCTTCGTGGCAGGCGCGTCCGCTCGCTTCAAGCCAACGTCGCTCGTGAGTGCGAAACGGTGTTACAACACCGTTTCGCACTCACGAGCGCGGCTAGCGCATCACCCGGTTCACGGCGGAGACTACGGCGTTGAGCGACGCGGTGACGATGGAGCTGGACACACCGACGCCCCAGAGCACCTGCTCGCTGACTGTGCACTCGACGTATGCGGCCGCGGCGGCGTTGTCGCCGGCGGACATCGCGTGCTCGAAGTAGTCCAGCACCCTGACATCAAAGCCTAGAGCAGCTAATGCATCGACAAAGGCCGCGATCGGGCCGTTGCCCGACCCGGTGATCTTATGTTCCTCGTCCTCCACCCGCACGCTGGCGAAGATCTCGTGATGACCCTCGCCATCATCGGTCAGCTGGTGCCGCAGCACGTGCAGCGGGGCCTGCCGATCCAGGTAGTGCTTGGCGAAGATGCCCCAGATTTGCTGCGGCGAGACCTCGCCGCCGCCGGTGTCGGCGTGTTGCTGGATGATCCGGGAGAACTCGATCTGCAGCCGGCGTGGCAGGTCCAGCTGATGCTCCGACTTCATCACGTACGCGACCCCGCCCTTACCGGACTGCGAGTTCACCCGGATGACGGCCTCGTACGTGCGTCCGACGTCTTTGGGGTCGATGGGTAAGTAGGGCACTTCCCAGCGGTAATCATCGACGCCGATGCCGGCCCGGGCCGCGTCGGCGTGCATTGCCTGCAGGCCCTTGTTGATTGCGTCCTGGTGGCTGCCGGAGAAGGCGGTGTACACCAGGTCACCGCCGTAGGGATGCCGTTCGGACACCGGAAGCTGATTGCAGTACTCCACCGTGCGGCGTATCTCGTCGATGTCGGAGAAATCGACTTGAGGATCGATGCCCTGGCTGAACAGGTTCATCCCCAGCGTCACCAGGCACACATTTCCGGTGCGCTCCCCATTCCCGAACAGGCAGCCTTCGATGCGTTGCGCGCCGGCCTGGTAGCCCAGCTCAGCAGCGGCCACTGCGGTGCCGCGGTCATTGTGTGGGTGCAATGAGAGCACCACCCCGTCACGCCGCTCCAGATTGCGGTGCATCCACTCGATCGAATCGGCGTAGACGTTCGGGGTGGCCATCTCGACGGTGGCGGGCAGGTTCAGGATCACCGGCGCCTCCGGGGCCGGCTGCCAGATCTCGGTCACCGCGTTGCACACCTCCGCGGCGTAGCTCAGCTCGGTGCCGGTGTAGGACTCCGGCGAGTACTGGAACCGGAAGTCGGTGTCGGAGTACTTACCGGCATATTCCACCAGCATCTCGGCCGCCGAGGTGGCGATCTTCTTGATTCCCTCGCGTTCCTCGCGGAACACCACCCTTCGCTGCAGCATCGATGTCGAGTTGTAGATGTGCACGATTGCCCTCGGTACGCCCTGCAGGGCCTCGAAGGTGCGTTCGATCAGTTCGGGCCGGCACTGGGACAGCACCTGGATGCGCACATCCTCGGGTATCGCGTCCTGGGTGATGATCTCTCGGACGAAGTCGAAGTCGGTCTGACTCGCTGAGGGGAACCCGACCTCGATCTCCTTGTAGCCCATTCGCACGAGTAGCTCGAACATGCGCCGTTTACGGGCTGGGCTCATTGGATCGATCAAGGCCTGGTTGCCGTCCCGCAGGTCCACCGCACACCACAGCGGCGCTCGGGTGATCGTGACTTCGGGCCAGGTGCGGTCCGGTAGGGATACCGGCTCCACCAGCTGGGCGAAGGTCCGGTAGCGGCGTACCGGCATGGAGCTGCCTCGCTGGACGTTCCAGCTGGGTTGGTCGCCCGGCGTGGGAGCGATCGGAACCCGAATGCGGCTGGTAGTGCCAGAGGCGAACGCGCTGGGATCTGCCTCGGCGGGTTTGGGGGTCATTGTGCTTCGGTGCCTTCCCTGTGTGCTTCTGCTAGCCGAAATCCGACCGGCGGATGCGCGCGAACGACTCCGCGACGGGGGGCCGGTCGTTCGTCAGACCCCGTCGCGGCGACGAAGCAGGAGGGCACATGCCACGCGATCACGTTAGCCGGGGTCACCCGCCGGTACGCAACCATCCTCCCGAATGGTGGGAGACCGCAGGACAGCACGCGCCTGGAGTTCGCCCGTGAGCGCTCATGCACGGAAGGTGTCGCTCGTGGCAGACTTCCCGCATGAGTTCTAGTCGAACGTCGGCCCGCGCGGGGCGCACTCGAGTCGCCTCGGCTCTCGCGACCCTGATCCGGATCGTGGGCGGGCTGTTCGTCTTGATCCTGGTGGCGCACATTGTGCTCACGCTGGGCGAGGCCAACCCAACCAATAGCATCACCACGCTGGTGGCGTATTGGGCGGACCGGCTCCAGTTGGGTTTTCGCGGGCTGTTCACCCCGGATAACCCCAAGACCCGCGTCGTCATCGACTACGGCCTGCCTGCCGTCGTCTGGCTCATCGTGACCTGGATCCTGGTCCGCGTGGTGCGGCGATTCGGCTGAGTCCCGCCCGGAGGCTCGCAGCCATCGCGCCATGCCCATGGTCCACACCTCGGCCTGCTCGTCCGCTTGGTCGTGAGCCTGAGGTAGCGCACGGTTTGAGGCTGGACAGGACTGGGTACTGCGGAAGTCACGTGGGGGACAACTGGAGTCTTCGGTTACCGGCGGTTTCACAGGGCCTGCGGGCCCCGCAGGATGTCTATTCCGGGTGAATAGGCCAATCTCCACTCGATAGAGTGACAGTTTAACTGAAAGTAATTATTGCCTCGAAATGCCGCTCGAACTCGGTATGTCGTCGTCTGATCACTCGACGTGACGGTCACGGTAGGTAGCCCTTGCCGGAGGGCTCCGCGGCCGTTTTGGCGCCCATCAGGCGGGCCGGGAACCCGAACCACGGGTGGAACGTTGTGCGTAGGCGAGAGGTCATTCTTGCTGGTCAAAGACCTATCATCGGTGGCGCCCACCACCGCGTGCGCTGCCTGAGAGGGGCCTGAGAGGGGCCTGAGAGCCGGGCCCGCGGACGCGTAAGCGGGTCCTGAGGACGGTGGCGCCGCTACGCTCCGTCTAGGCGCTCACCCACTTGCTTTCTTGGTCGACTTCCTTCAAGCTGCCGCGTACCTGACGGGAGCAGCTGCCCCGGGGAGGCGTGTTGAGAAAGGGGGACGTCCCAGCGGCGTTGGCCGTTGCGGCGACACTCGTTTCACGCCGTAACTCCTCGCCCAGCACGTTTCCCTGCATGAAAAATCCTGCACTAAGGAAGCGGTGGTGGAGTTGGCAAGAACGGATGCTCGATCCAGAGGATCTGGAGGAGCTGGACTGTTCAATGTTGTCAGTGTTGTGATCCTCGTCGTTGGTGTCTTGGTCATCGGCATCGCGGCCGCATTGCTCGCCCGAACCTTGGCGGCAGCGCAGAGCATCGACAAGAAGGCGCAGACCATCGCGGGAAACGCCGGCAATATCGATGTCGCGACGAACTCGGTTGTCCAGCTGAACCGGACCAACGAGCTTGCCTCTTCCATCTTGCAGAGTGCGAAGCCACTGCAGGGCTTGCTGAACACGACTGATGCCACCGCGCGTGATATCGACGGGTTGGCGAAGTCGATCAATACCAGCGCCGGCACGATCAATGGAACCGCCGGAACGATCAACGGGACGGCTACCACGATCAACAACAGTGCGCGCAGCATCAACGGTAGCGTCACCACGATCAACGGCACCGCTGCCACGATCAACAGCACGGCGAAGGGCATCAACAGCCGGGCGGCCGCAATTCTCGATGTCGCACAGCGCATCGATGTCGACGCAGCGAACATCAATGACGCTCTTGCCAGGACCGTCGTGATCTCCAGAAACATTAAGATCGACACCGGCAACATCGTCAACCAGGCGATCAATGCGGAACTGACGTCTCGCTGCATCGATGCCAAGGTGCGTCTTAACTTGCTCAACCCGCCGGTTCCGGCCTGCTAGGAGGACAGAAGATGACAACACAGCAATTCTCTAGGACGTCGTCAACCGCACCTCCTCCGGCCGCTAGTAGCTCCTTCGCGCGGTTCCTGTGGATCTTCACGACTATCGGTTTGATCGTCGTGATCGTGGTTATCGGCTTCTTGATCGGTATCGTCCGAGCGCTGGAGTCGATCGACAACGGTTTGTTTACGGCCTCCAGTTCGGTGACCGGTGCGACCGGCAATGTCCAGCCGCTGCCCAACTACATCCAGACGATCAATGCCGCATTGACCGACATCGACACCGCGTTGAAGCCGATCAAGGGGCAAGTGGCCGACGCCACCTCGTCGCTGGTGTCGATCAGGGGCACTGCGCAGAGCATCGACGCGTCCCTGAAGGACACGTCCGCTTCGCTGATCAATACGTCAGGTTCGTTGGTGGACACCTCGGGAACCTTGGTGGGCGTCACGCAGTCTGCGACGGCCATCTCGAATTCCCTGGTAGACACCTCGAACGTGCTGCTCAACGTTCTCGGTGTGGCTCAGTCGATCGATGGCACCCTGGAGTCGATCCAGAACGCCGACAGCCGTGGTACCGCTCTGGTCACGCCACAGGTCAACGCGATCAACGCCACCCTGTCCGCTATCCAGCACGACACCAGCACCATCAACCTCCAGCTCCAGGAGACCAACCGTCACCTGACCAACATCTGCACCTCGCCACTTCTGTCCTTGCTGCCACCGTTCAAGTGCCACCCGTAGGAGGTGACCGATGCGACGCTTAACGTCCCAAGCACTCCCAGGGATCATGCTCGTCATCATCATCCTCTGGGCGCTGACGGCGGTTATCTTCCTCACCGGTATTCTCGCTGCGGCCAACCGGATCGAAAGCCGAGTTGGTGGTATCAACGCCTCGTTGACGCCGATCAACAGCAAGCTGAACACGGTTCCGATCCTGACCAATGTGTCGAATACCGCCAACCAGATCCGTGACGCGGCTGCGAACCTCAGCCCGACCATCGGTCGTATCACGGAGAACGCTGCCCGTATCGACAGCACGCTGAAGCAGGTTGGCGATACTGTGGGCCCGATCAACAAGTCGGCCAAGTCGATCAACGCTTCGGTGTTGGAGATCAACAGGGCTGTGCAGACCATTGGTCCGAACCTGACCACTGTTCTGGGCAACGCCAGGTCGATCAACACCACGGTGCACTCGATCGACGGTCAGCTCGCTGGCACGCTGGACAATGTGTACGACATCAGAAGCAGGGTTGTTGTCGTCACAGGCCAAGCGGATGACATCCTCAGGAACGCTCGGGGAATTAAGGGCGACACTGGGTACATCAGCCAGCAGGTCGGCGCTGCCGGGTTCGTGGGAACCGTCAACGGCAACGCGTTCGCAATCGAGACCTCTCCGCTGCTCCTGAATTCTGCTAACGCAGGCGTGGTGCGAGAGATGATTTCTGCTTCTGCCCGTCAGGATCCAGCTGCAGCTCAGGCGCAAATTCCGGCGCTGAACCTGCTGCCGCAAATTTCCGCTCTTGGTTTGCCAGCGTTGCCGGCGTTGCCTACTGGGCCGCTGCCGTCCGTGCTGACCAACCTGTTGCAGAATTTGCCTGTGGTGGGTGACACCGGCGACTTGCTCAGTGGAGTCGTTGCACCGAAGTAGTCACGGCATTTCCCAAGCAGTCCCATCGGGGGCGCAGACCATGTGGTCTGCGCCCCCGATGTTGTGCGCAGCTGGGTACTGAGGTTGTGCGTGAGTTGCCCGTTGTGCTGATAACAGGATCAGAGTTTCAGTGGTTCGGCATGCGTGGCGATCTGGATACTGGTGCCGGCCGGTGCCAGTTCGCGGAACAGGCCGTAATGTTTCTCCGGCTGGGCCAGGATGGCCTGGTGAATTGGTACAGCGACCGGCGGGGACAGCCCGCGCAGGTAGTCCACCGCTTCGGACACCTTGAGCCACGGCGCTGCGGTGGGTAACAGCAGCAGGTCGACGGGGCGGCTGGGTGCGCTGAAGGAGTCACCGGGATGCAGGATCGTGCCCGCGTCCCCCTCGATCAGGTAGCCATTGTTCGGAACCACCGGAATATCCGGGTGGATCACTCCATGGTCCCCGCCGATCACGTCGACGGTGGTCCCAGCCAGCTCCAGACGTTGGCCGGGCGCGACTACCCGGTGGGGGATGCCCGCATCGGTCAGGAAGGGCACCGAGCCGGCGTCGGCCAGCAGTTCCGCGCCCGGATTGGCGGCCAGCAGCGCGGGTAACCGGTCGATGTCGAGGTGGTCGGGGTGCTGGTGGGTCACCAGGATCGCGTCCAGCTCGGTGAGCCCGTCGAAACCGCTGGAGTACACCCCAGGGTCCAGCAACAGTTGCGCCATCCCGGTCTCGACCAGCACACAGGACTGCCCGAGGTGAACGATCTGCACGTGTAGCCACCTCCTGTGCCGTGCCGTATACACGGCGGTCCTCTCGAGCGTGCCACGGCGGCGGCGGGCCCAGGTAGCCTCAGTACGTGCCCCGGGTGGTCGTCGACGTCGTCCCCAAGCCGGAAATCCTTGATCCGCAGGGTCAGGCGATCGTCCGTGCGCTGCCCCGGCTGGGCGTGCACGGGGTACGTGACGTGCGCCAGGGCAAGCATTTCGAGCTCGAAGTCGATGACGATGTCGACGCCGAGACGCTGCATCGAATCGCGGGGGAGCTGCTCGCCAACCCGGTGATCGAGGACTGGACGGTGCGCGAGCTGTGAGTTCTTCGTCCGCCAACGCGTCCTGCCGGATCGGCGTGATCACCTTTCCCGGCAGCCTGGACGACGTCGACGCCGCCCGCGCGGTGCGCCGAGCCGGAGCCGAGCCGGTGGTGTTGTGGCATGCGGACGCTGAGCTGCACGGGGTCGACGCGGTGGTAGTGCCCGGTGGTTTCTCCTATGGCGACTACCTGCGAGCCGGTGCGATCGCCGCGCACCAGCCGGTGGTGCGGGCGGTGGTGGCTGCCGCTCGCCGTGGCACGCCAGTTCTGGGCATCTGCAACGGTTTCCAGATCCTGTGTGAAGCAGGCCTGCTTCCCGGCGCGCTGGTGCGCAACGCCGGCTTGCATTTCGTCTGCCGGGACCAGCGACTGCGGGTGGAGAGCGCCAGCACTGCCTGGACGAGCAGGTATTCGCCGGGTGCGGAGATCGTCGTGCCGCTGAAGTCCATGGAGGGTCGGTACGTGGCCGACGCGTCGACGTTGACCGAACTGGAGGGCGAGGGTCGGGTTGTCCTGCGCTACCTGGGCTCGAACCCCAATGGTGCGATGCACGACATCGCCGGGATCGCCTCGGCCGATGGCCGAGTGGTGGGCCTGATGCCGCACCCGGAGCACGCGATTGACCCGCTTACCGGCCCGTCGGCCGATGGATTGGACCTGTTCCGGGCAGTCGTCGAGGTGGCAGGCGAGCGTTACGGGGTGTGACTGTGGCGGGGTGTGAATCGGCGCCGAATACCCTCACAGGCGTGCGCAACCCTGAGCAGCCCCAGCCGTACCGGGAGTTGGGGCTGGCCGACGATGAGTACGCGCGGATCCAGCAGATACTCGGGCGCCGGCCCACCGATGCCGAGCTGGCGATGTACTCGGTGATGTGGAGCGAGCACTGCTCCTACAAATCATCGAAGGTGCACCTGCGCTACTTCGGCGAGACCACCACTGAGGCGATGCGCAAGCGAATGCTCGCCGGGATCGGCGACAACGCGGGCGTCGTCGAGGTCGGCGACGGCTGGGCGGTCACCTTCAAGATCGAATCACACAACCATCCGTCCTATGTGGAGCCGTACCAGGGAGCGGCCACCGGGGTCGGCGGGATCGTGCGGGACATCATGGCCATGGGCGCCCGGCCTATCGCGGTCGCGGACTCGCTGCGCTTCGGCCAGGCCTCCGCACCCGACACCGCGCGAGTGCTCCCCGGGGCGGTCGCCGGGATCGCAGGCTACGGTAACTGCCTGGGCCTGCCCAATATCGGCGGCGAGGTCGTGTTCGACCCCTCGTATGCCGGCAACCCACTGGTCAACGCGCTGTGCGTGGGGGCGATGCGGGTGAGCGACCTGCACCTGGCGCACGCCACCGGCACCGGAAACAAGATCGTTCTGTTCGGGTCGCGCACCGGGCGGGACGGCATCGGCGGGGTCTCGGTGCTGGCCAGCGACAGCTTCAGTGTTCATTCCGGGAGTCATCGCGGGGATCACAGCGCCACCCGCACGAAGCTGCCCAGCGTCCAGGTCGGCGACCCGTTCACCGAGAAGGTGCTGATCGAATGCTGCCTGGAACTGTTCGGCGCCGGGCTGGTGGTCGGCATCCAGGATCTCGGCGGGGCCGGCCTGGCCTGCGCGACGAGCGAGCTGGCCAGCGCCGGTGACGGTGGCATGCGGGTGGATCTGGACGCGGTGCCGCTGCGGGCCGCGGGAATGACCCCGGCGGAGATCCTGTGCAGCGAGTCCCAGGAGCGGATGTGTGCGGTGGTCCGTCCCGGCGACGTCGACCGTTTCATGGCGGTCTGCGCCAGGTGGGACGTCACCGCCACCGTGATCGGCGAGGTCGCCGCCGGGGAGCGCCTGGTGATCACCCGGCAGGGCGAGACGGTGGTCGACGTGCCACCTCGGACCGTCGCGCACGAGGGCCCGGTCTACCACCGCCCGGTGCGCCGGCCGTCCACTCAGGACACCCTGCAAGCGTCCACGCCGGAGCGCCTGCAACGGCCGACGACCCCAGAGGCGTTGCGGGCCACCGTGTTGCGGATGGTCGCCAGCCCCGGGCTGTGCTCGCGAGCGTGGGTGACCGACCAGTACGACCGCTACGTGCGGGGCGGCACCGTGCTCGCCCAACCCCATGACGCGGGCATGGTGCGCATCGACGAGGCAACCCAGCGCGGGATCGCGGTAGCCACCGATTGCAATGCCAGGTACTGCGCGCTGGACCCCTACCTCGGCGCCCAGCTGGCGCTGGCTGAGGCCTACCGCAACGTTGCCGTCAGCGGTGCCACCCCGCTGGCCGTGACGAACTGCCTGAACTTCGGCTCGCCCACCGATCCCGGGGTGATGTGGCAGTTCGAGCAGGCTGTGCGCGGGCTGGCGGATGGTTGTGTCCAGCTCGGCATCCCCGTCACCGGGGGGAACGTGAGCTTCTACAACCAGACCGGGGATGTCGCGATCCTGCCCACCCCGGTGGTCGGGGTGCTCGGCGTGATCGACGACGTCCGCCGGCGGATCCGCACCGGGCTGGGCGGAGCCGGTGACGAGCTCTGGCTGCTCGGCGAGACCCGGGACGAGTTCGGCGGCAGCGAGTGGGCGCACGAGGTGCACGGGCACCTGGGTGGGCGCCCGCCCGCGGTGGATCTGGCCCGCGAGCAGGCGCTCGGCGAGGTGCTGGCGGCCGCGTCCCGTGACGGCCTGGTGAGCGGGGCGCACGATCTGTCCGACGGGGGCCTGGCCCAGGCGCTGGTGGAGGCGTGCCTGGTGAGCGGAGCTGGTGCGCGGGTGCAGCTGCCCGCGGGCTGCGATCCCTTCGTCGGGTTGTTCGCCGAGTCCTCCGGGCGAGTCCTGCTCAGCGTGCCGGGCGCGGCTGCGCACCGCGTGCGGGAGCTGTGCACGGACCACGGCGTGCCGGCCGCGCGGCTCGGCGAAGTGCACGTCGCGCCGGTACTGGAGATCGTCGATGTCGGCGTCTTCGACCTGGCCGAGCTGCGGGCGTCCTGGGAAGGCACCCTGCCCGCGCTGTTCGGGAACTCCTAGCCGGTGCGGGCGATGGCATCGCGGCACCGGGTGGACCCGCACGAGCTGCGCGCAGCGCTCGAGTCGGTGGCATCCTGGCTGGACGGGACCGGCGCGGCACCCCCGCGCGACGAGCTGGCCCGGGCGGTGCGGCTCAGCCTCCGCACGCTGGCCCAGGTGGCTCCCGGGGCCACGGTGGAGGTCCGGGTGCCGCCCTTCGCGGCCGTGCAGTGCGTCGCCGGCCCCCGGCACACCCGGGGCACTCCGCCCAACGTGGTGGAGACCGACCCCCGCACCTGGCTGGCCCTGGCCACCGCCCGTATCTCCTGGCCGCAAGCCCTCGCGGACGGCCACCTGCACGTCTCCGGCCCCCGCACCGACCTCTCCTCCCACCTCCCGCTCGCCCGCCCGCTGAATGCGGGGGTGGCGCGAGGGCGGCACGATGGGGATATGACGACGGTGTCGAGGTACGCGGTGGGGTTGGGGGAGTTCGATCGGCGGGTGCGGGCCGTGCGGGGGGATCAGTGGGGTAACCCGACGCCGTGCACGGAGTGGAATGTGCGGGCGCTGGTGAACCACGTGGTGACCGAGCAGCTCTGGGCGCCGCTGCTGCTCAGTGGGGCCACCATCGACGACGTCGGAGACCGCTTCGATGGTGATCAGCTCGGTGCGGATCCGGTGGCGGCCTGGTCGAGCGCGTCCGCGGCGGCGCGGGAGGCGTTCGAGGCTCCGGGTGCCCTGCGGCGATCCGTCGAGCTGTCCTACGGGCGCCGTCCCGTCGATGGGTACTGCCAGGAGATGACCATGGACCTGACCGTGCACGCCTGGGATCTCGCCCGGGCCATCAACGCCGACGAGCAGCTGGACGAGGTGCTGGTCAGCGACGTGCTGGCCTTCATCGAGCCTCAGGTCGAGCAGCTGGCCGGCACTGGCTTGTTCGCTGCGCCGGTGGCTGTCGATGACGGCTCCAACGCCCAGACCCGGCTGCTGGCCCTGCTCGGGCGCCAGGTGTGACGCGGCGCGCGCGCCACCCAGCCAGCGGTATGAGCTGCCCGTAAGCTGGGGCTGGTCGCCCCGATCCAGCGCGAGCACCGAGCTATCGCAGGCAACAGGTTTAAAAAACGCAACGCATGCACAGTGGAGTCGCAGGTGGGCAATCTCACGCCACGGCACGACACCGACGACTTCGGCGGGCCGCGCGAGGAGTGCGGCGTCTTCGGAGTGTGGGCCCCCGGCGAAGAGGTCGCCAAGCTGGCCTACTTCGGCTTGTTCGCCCTGCAACACCGCGGTCAGGAAGCAGCCGGGATCGCGGTGTCCGACGGGTCACGGGTACTGGTATTCAAAGACCTGGGCCTGGTCAGCCAAGTGTTCGACGAGCAGACCCTGTCCAGTCTCGTCGGGCACATCGCGGTGGGTCACTGCCGCTACTCCACTACTGGCTCCACTACCTGGGAGAACGCCCAGCCCACCTTCTGCACCACGGCCGCCGGGCAGGGGCTGGCGCTGGGGCACAACGGCAACCTGGTCAACACCCTGGAGCTGCTGGAGCGAGCCCATCTGCTCGGCGTGCCCTCCCGCAACCGGACCAGCACCGACTCCGACCTGGTCACCGGCCTGATCGCCACCGCTGCGGCCGGTACCACCATCGAGGAGGCCGCGCATCGCGTGCTGCCCCAGCTGCGGGGAGCGTTCTCGCTGATCTTCTGCGACGAGAGCACGCTGTACGCGGCGCGAGATGCCCATGGCGTCCGGCCGCTGGTGCTGGGCCGGCTGGAACGTGGCTGGGTGCTCGCCAGCGAGACCGCGGCGCTGGACATCGTCGGAGCCAACTTCGTGCGGGAGGTCGAGCCGGGGGAGCTGTTGGCCATCGACGCGAGCGGGCTGCGTAGCTCCCGTTTCGCCAGTCCCGATCCCAAGGGGTGCGTGTTCGAGTACGTCTACCTGGCCCGTCCGGACACCACGATCGCCGGGCGCGGGGTGCACGCCACCCGGGTGGAGATCGGCCGCCGGCTGGCCCGGGAGCATCCGGTCGAGGCCGATCTCGTCATCCCGGTGCCCGAGTCGGGCACCCCCGCGGCGATCGGCTACGCCGAGGAGGCGGGCATTCCCTACGGCAAGGGGCTGGTGAAGAACGCCTACGTCGGGCGCACCTTCATCCAGCCGTCCCAGACGATCCGCCAGCTGGGCATCCGGCTCAAACTCAACCCACTGCGCGACGTCATCCGCGGCAAGCGCCTGGTGGTGGTGGACGATTCCATCGTGCGCGGCAACACCCAGCGGGCGCTGGTCCGGATGCTGCGCGAGTCCGGCGCGATCGAGGTGCACGTCCGGATCGCCAGCCCACCGGTGCGCTGGCCTTGCTTCTACGGGATCGACTTTCCCTCCCGAGGTGAGCTGATCGCCAACGGTACTGCCGGTGGTAGCGAGAGCGGTGACGTGGAGGGCGTGCGGAGCGTGATCGGGGCCGACACCCTCAGCTACGTCAGCCTGGACAACCTCGTCGCTGCCTGCGAGCAACCGATCAGCAGGCTGTGCCGGGCCTGCTTCGATGGCCAGTACCCGATCCCGCTCCCGCCCGGCGAGTTCATCGGCAAGCACCTGCTCGAAGATCTCGACGGGATGCCGCGGGCCCTCGCCGGGGACGCGGCGCCAGTGCTCCCGGTGGGAGCGGGGGCGGAAGATGCCCTGCGTCGCCCGTAAGAACCCTTCCCTGGATGCGGGCCTTGCCGGGGTCGTCCGCGGGAGGGTCTTTCGGGACCCGGTAACGTTGCTGTAACTGTTCGTAGGGGGTCATCGCGCCACCGCCGTCTGTGTCCTGGAGCGCCTGCCATGACCGAGATCGACAGCCCGCACACCACCTACGCGGCAGCCGGGGTGGACATCGTCGCTGGTGAACAGGCCGTCACCGCGCTAGCGCCGCATGCCGAGCGAACCCGCCGTCCGGAGGTGCTGGGTTCCCTCGGCGGTTTCGCGGGCTTGTTCAAGCTTAAACTCGACCGTTGGCGCGAGCCGGTGCTGGCCGGCTCCACCGACGGCGTCGGCACCAAGATCGCGATAGCCCAGGCGATGGACGTGCACCACACCATCGGGATCGACCTGGTGGCGATGGTGGTGGACGACCTGGTGGTGTGCGGAGCCGAGCCGATGTTCCTGCAGGACTACATCGCCGTCGGTAAGGTCCTGCCCGAGCGGGTCGCCGATCTCGTCTGCGGGATCGCCGATGGCTGCGTGCAGGCCGGCTGCGCCCTGCTGGGCGGCGAGACCGCTGAGCATCCCGGGATGATGACCGACGAGGACTACGACCTGTCCGCGACGGGGATCGGCGTGGTCGAGGCCGACTCGATCCTGGGTCCTGAACGGGTACGGCCCGGTGACGTCGTGGTCGCGCTCGCCTCATCCGGCCTGCATTCCAACGGTTATTCGTTGGCCCGGCACGTGTTGCTGGACATCGCCCGGATGCCGCTGGACGGGCATGTCGAGGAGTTCGGCCGCACCCTGGGGGAACAACTCCTCGAGCCCACCCGGATCTATACCAAGGACTGCCTGGCCTTGATCGCCGAGACGGAGGTGCGGACCTTCGCGCACATCACCGGCGGCGGTCTCGAGGCGAACCTTTCCCGGGTGATCCCTCGTGGGCTCATCGCCGTACTGGATCGCGGCAGCTGGAACCCGGCGGCGGAATTCGCCTTGATCGCTCGCCGCGGCCGGGTGGAACGCGCGGAGATGGAGCGGACCTTCAACATGGGTGTCGGCATGGTCGCCGTGGTCGATCCGGCTGAGGTGGATCGCGCACTGGCCGTGCTGACAGCCCGGCACGTGCCGGCGTGGATCCTGGGTGAGGTGCGGAAGTTCCCGGACGTGATGTTCAAGGATGCCGCCAAGGAGTCAGTCCGCGCGATGCTCCACGGCGACCATCCGCGGTTCTGACGGCGCGGAGCAGCGCGGCTACTCACACCGAGAATGCGGCCCGTCAGCGGCGGTACTCGTCGTACTCGTCGGCGTAAGCCTCGTCGGCGCGTTCTTCCTCGACGTGGCTCTCGCCGTTGCCCCCCGACAGCTCCCGCTGGAGAGCTGCGAGATCCGTGGCGGGGGAGCTGTACTTGAGTTCCCGGGCCACCTTCGTCTGCTTGGCCTTCGCTCGGCCGCGCCCCATGGCTCGACCCCCTCGCACGCAGGGACGAGGCGGCCGGGGGAATCGGCGGCCTCGTTGTCTCGACGACATCCGTTGGTACCACCGTACAGGGTTCGGAGGGCGGGATGCGATGCGGCACGACACCGCTTGGCAGTGTCACACTGCTGTGCGGCGAAGCCGGCCGGCCGGGCGGGCGCATGGTCGGCGCCAGGAGGTGTTCCACCATGGAAGAGCTACTCGGTGAGGTGCGATGAACGACTTCGACTGGGCTGCAATGGCCGACATGCTGGAGGTCGAGGGCGAGGCGCACGGTCCCTACCTGCGGCAGGCTTTCGAGGAGCTGACGAAGCTGAGCCCACAGCGGATCCTGGACATCGGCAGCGGCCCCGGTGTCGCGGCCTGCCGGTTGGCGGCGGTATTCCCGCAGGCCGAGGTCACCGCGGTGGACGGGGCGCCAGAGCTGTTGGCTCGCGCTGAGGAACGGGCCGAGCGGCTCGGCGTCCGGTTGCGGACCCGGGTGGCCGAGTTTCCGGAGGAACTCGCTGACCTGGGTCCAGCGGACCTGGTCTGGTCGGGACAGGTCGTGCACCACGTCGGCGACCAGCAGGGCGCGCTGAACCTGCTGGCCGGGCTGCTCGAACCCGGTGGCGTGCTGGCGATCGTCGAGGGCGGCCTGCCGGCCCGCTGGCTGCCACGTGATCTGGGCTTCGGGCGTCCCGGACTGCAGGCCCGGCTGGATGCGGTGACGGAGGAGCGGTTCAGCCGGATGCGGGCCGAGCTGCCTGGATCGGTGGCGGTGGTCGAGGACTGGCCCGGCATGCTGCGGGCTGCGGGACTTACCGAGGTGCGTAGCAAGACCTTCCTCGTGGATCATCCCGCGCCGCTGGACGAGGGGCCGCGGCACTCGGTGCGGCGGTCGCTGGAGCGGCATCGCACGATGGTCGGCGAGCTCCTGGGGGCCGAGGATGTGGCAATGCTGGACCGATTGCTCGATCCGGCCGACCCGGCGGGTGTCGATCGGCGTACGGACCTGTTCCTGCTGATCGCGAAGACCGTGTACTTCGGCCGCCGACCTGAGGTGTGCAGCCACCGCTGACCCATTCCATGAACTCGACCACACCGGCAGCCAGCGAAGGTGAAACGTCCGGGACGTCGAGTTGGCGGGATGTGGCAACGGGGACGCGCGGGGACGTCTAGCGGCGATCGGTTTCGGTGGGTTCCGCTTGCCCCGGATCGGTGTGCCGGCGTTGCGCGGCGAGCAGTTCGTCCACCGAAGCGGTACCGCGGGCATACCGGGACCCGATCTCGGCATTGAAGGTATCCACCACGCGCTGTACCTCACGGCGGCGCTGTGATACCGACGACTCCCCCGTGCGGTAGGCCGTCAAAGCGCCGTCGAGCTGCTCGCTGGACAGCGACCCGACGTCGGAGAGATCCGCATCGGCGATCAGCGCCTCCACGCTGCGCCGGTGGGCCTCCGCCCGGGAGGGCTGCAGCGTCTGGTGCCGCCCCGAGCCGGTGGCCGGACCCACCGCGTTCTCCGCCAGGATGCGGGCCAGCTCGTCGACGATCGAAGCCCCCGCGCCGTCCCGGCGGCGCCGTAGCTCGGCGCGCACGATGTCGATCCGGGCGTGCAGCATCCGGCGCAGGTAGGACAGGTCGGTCTCTTCCTGGGCCGCATCGTCGCGGCGCGCGCGCAATTCGGCCAACTCCAGCTCGCCCAGTCCAGCGACATACTCGGGGTCGAGCACCCGGTCAATGCGCCGGCGTCCACCGGGACGCACCTCGATCACGTCGACCATCCTGGCATGCGGGAGATCACCCCCGGAGGCGGCGCAGTGCGGCCCGGCCGGGCGGCTCACCGGTGTCGGGAGGGATGGAGTCGGGATCGACCGCGGCGGGGGACTGACCGGCGTGCAGCTCGGTGCCCGGGTCCACCGAGCGTTTGAGCAGCGCCAGCGCGATCGGGCCGAGCTCGTAGTGCGTGGCCACGGTGCCGACCCGGCCGACCACCCGCTCACCGGCACGGACCGGATCCCCGGTGATCGGCAGCGTCTCCGGCGACTCCAGGTGCAGCAACACCATTCGCCGCGGCGGGCGGCCCAGGTTGGCCACCCGGGCCACCGTCTCCTGGCCCCGGTAACAGCCCTTCTCCAGGTGCACCGCGGTCCCGATCCAGCCGACCTCGTGCGGGATGGTGCGCTCGTCGGTGTCGATGCCCAGCCGGGGCTGCAGCGCCGCGGCCCGGAGGGCCTCGTAGGCCCAGGTACCGGCCGGGGTGGCGCCGGCTTCGGTGAGCCGCTGCCAGGCTTCGGTGAGCTCCGTCCGCGGCACGAGGAGGTCCGTCCGGCCCGTCATGGTGCGCACGAGCCCGCCCAGCTCCCCGGCTTCCGCCAGTACCTGGTCGGTTCCGGGACCCAGCAGGGTGAGCACGGCCAGCTCCCGGGTCGCATCCCGCGGCTGGACTTTCGACCAGAACACCATCGAGGTGAGGTAATCCAGCAGCCCCGGCGCCAGGGCCCGCTCGGTATCCAGCCAGATGGTGTCCTGGGTGTGCGAGAGCACCGCGTGGTGCTCGACATGCCCCCGCAGGTCCAGCACCAGCGCCTCGGTGTGCTCCCCGGTGCCCAGCGCCAGCAGGTGCTGGGAGGTGATGGTGTGCAGCCAGCTCAGCCGATCCTCGCCAGGTACGGCGAGCACCGGGCGGTGGGAGCGGTCCACCACGGCGACAGCGTGCTCGGCGTTGCGCTGCTCGCCCAGCGGGTCACCGTAGTGCCAGGCCACCCCGGGGTCGGGGGAGTCGTCAGGAGGGGGCAGCGCTCCCGCCCGTTCCAGCAGAGGTGAGCTCACGAGGCTGTGGTCTCCGTGACGTCGGCGATCTCCGAGGCGATCGCCGCGTTCCTGGCGCATCGGGCGCAGCACCCGGACAGCGCCAGATGGCTGGGATCGAGCTCGAACCCGAACTGCTCGCGCAACCGGCCGATGAGACCGGTGAGCTCGGTGGGCGGCACCTCGATGACCTCGCCGCATCGGTGACACACCAGGTGGACGTGCTCGTGAGCTCGGGTGGAGTAGCTCGGCGCGCCATGGCCCAGGTGGGTGTGCCGCACCAGATCGAGTCCTTCCAGCAGGTCGAGTGTGCGGTAGACGGTGGTGATGTTGACCGCCGGTGCCACTCGCTGGACATGCTCGCAGATCCGCTCCGGTGTGGCGTGCTCCAATTCCCGTACCGCGTCGAGCACCAGCTGTCGCTGCGGGGTCATCCGCATCCCCCGCTCGTGCAGCGTACGACGCAAGCTCGTGTCCACATACAGATGGTAGCGCCACGTGTTGCGCCCAAACGTGTACTCGCCCGGGGGGTGCGGCCTCACCAGCCATGACGCCGCGGCGCGCGAGCCGCAGCGCATATGACGTCACCGAACCTCGTTGCCGAACCTCGTTGCCGAACCCGAGGTGGCGCCGATAGCGTGACGGTACACGGGAAAGGAGGTGGTCCAAGGTTGAACGGCTATAGGACTCGTGAGGTGGCTGTCAGCTAGAGCCGCCGACGGCCGTGGAAGGCCACCTCCAGTTGCGAGAGGCGGCCGGCAAATCCAAGGCAGTCACCCAGCCCTCGGGGTGCCTGGGCCTCGTCCCGCCCGGGCCTGTCGCTCCCAGCGCGGCAACCCCCGGGGGCTGACTGCACTTCGGGGGCAGCGCGCTGAGCGGGCGATCGCCCGGCACATCGACCGACCCGACAACGGCGATTTACCCGGCAACCCGGTGCAGCAGGGTCGAGACGTGTGGCTGCATGGACTGGCCGACCATCGCACGTTGCTCGACGTAGGCCAGATCGCCGCCCTCGACGATGCCGTACAGCCGGTGCGCCCCGGTGACCTCTTTGGCCGAGGCACTCCGTACGACGGCATCGGTGGCCAGTTCCCAGGAGGTCTGGTTGCGCGGCTTTCCGTAGTAGAGCTCGATGATGCCGGTGCCGTGCGCGGCGAGTACCTCGATGGTGTCATCGGGCTGGGGACGCCAGAACCCGGTTTCCCGCGCGGCCGGCCGGATCACCTCGCCGGCCTCGTCGAGCAGCCAGGCCCGCGACTCGTACCGCAGGAACGGCCGGCCGTCGTGGCAGAACACCACCTGCTGGCCGAAGTGGTAGGGCCCGTCGATGGTCGGGTAGACGATCTCACCCTGGCCGCGCCAGACGCCGACCAACGGCAGCAGCGTCAGGCACTGCGGGTGCAGCTCGGGACCCTCGCGCAGGTTCGCCGTGTCGCCGGGGATCGGCAGGTCGGTGAACTCGGGGAGGTTACGGATGCCGGTGCTCTGCGCACGCTCCGCAGCCACCCGTAGCGCCTCGTCGCCACTGGAACCCATCTGCGAGATCCTAGTGCCAGCGCCGCGCCCCACCATCCGGCTCCGCCGGTGCGGGTGAGCGCAGTTCGTCCTACCGGTACTCGGCGCTTATGGCGCTGCCGGCACTGGATGGGCGTCCTGCGTGATCAGCCCACCTGGAGCTGCAGTAGTTGCAGCTTGGAGTTCTCCAGCTCGACATCGAAGACGCCGGGTTTGTTGGCGGTGAAGGTGACTGACGCGGTGGCACCTGCGGGAACGGGTGCCATGCGGTCGTAGCCGTGCACGTGGATCTCGTCGGCCACGTCGCTGCTCACCGACAGGACGACCGGAGTGCCCAGGGCAACCATCACCCGTCCGGTGTTGCCGCTGGCCTTCCCGCCCTGGACCTTGACGTCGATGGTCTGGACGGTCGGCGCGGCCGGGGCCGGGGCCGCCCCCCCGGCGGATCCGGAGCTGGCCGCGTCCGATCCCGAACCAGATCCGGACTGCCCCTGCCCGCAGCCGCTGAGCACTCCCGCCAGCACTGCGCCTGCCACTACCAGCATCGCGAGCCGACCCATTTCGTGTACCTCCCCGGTGACTGATCACGCGCAAGGCCCATAGCCTGCCATGTGTCGCTTCACACAGTTGTGACGCGGTCACCGATAGCGACGCGGCGGCGCACCCGGACCATCGCCCCGTGCCGTGGCACCATGGTCACGTGGCGGGCTCGGACCGGCTCATCAGGGTCGGTATTGGGGCTCAGCTCCACTCTGCGCAGGATCTCCCGCAGCACGGTACGCATCTCCACCTGGGCGAATGTCGCGCCAAGGCAGCGGCGTACCCCGCCGCCGAAGGGCAGCCAGATGGTCGAGTCGGCCCGCTGGTCGAGGAATCGTTGCGGTCGGAACTCGTCCGGGTCGGGGTAGTGCCGGCTGTTGTGGTGCACCAGGTTGATGCTCGGAGCCAGGATGACTCCGGCCGGGATGCGGTAGCCGCCCAGCTGCAACGGGGCGGTGAGTTTGCGACCGAACTCGAAGACCACCGGTCGCACCCGCAGGCTTTCCTTGCAGACCGCGTCGAGCCAGGCGTCGTCACCGTCGGTGGCTGCTCGCGTGGTGCGCTCGAGCAGCTCGGGATGGCGGGTGAGCCGCTCGAAGGCCCAGGACAACGCGGTGGCGGTGGTGTCGTGGCCGGCGAGGAGCAGGGTGACGAGCTGGTCGAGGAGCTCCTCGTCGGTCATCGGCGCACCCGTCGCATCGACGCTGCGGACCAGCATGGCCAGCGCGTCGGTCCGGTTCTCCAGTTGCGGGTCGGCCCGGCAGCGGTCGATCTCGTCGGCGAGCAGCGCCAGGGCGGCAGCGCGGCGCTCCGCGCGCCGGCGCCAGATGCCGAACCGGAGCAGTATCTCCGGCGGCGGGATCAGCTCCACCGGAGAGCCGATCTCCATCATCGGTGGTAGGGCGGCACGCAGATCGGCGAGCCGGTTCTCGTCCTGCACCCCGATGACGGTGCGCAGGATGACCTCGAGGGTGAGCCGTTGCATCCGGGAGTGCACCGGGAATTGCTCGCCCACCGGCCAGCGGGCGACCTCCTCGGCGGTGATGGAGATCATCTCGGCGACCTGCCTGCGCACCGAATCGCCGTGAAAGGCGGGCAGCATCATCCCGCGGCTGCGCCGGTGCTCGTCGTCATCGAGCATGAGCAGCGAGTTGACCCCCACCACCTGGCTCAGTGGTGCAGCGGCCTCCCCGGCGTGCAGGACCGCCGGATCGCCCCGCGTCACGGACCTGATGTGATCCGGATTGGTCAGGAAGACGAGTTTTCCTATTCCGGGTATCCGGATCGTGAACAGCTCGCCATAACGGTGATGGCAGGCATTCACGAACCGGATGGGCGCCAGCCAGATCAATCCGGCCTGAAAGAGCCCTGGCAGCGGCGGACCGGGGGGCAGCGTGCGCGCCATACCACGGCAATATACATACGTTTGTCTAGAGCCGGTAGCATCCTTACTCATGGGACACCGGGAGGCGCTGCTCGCCGGCGCTCGGCAGTGCCTGCTGGAGCGCGGGTACGCGCGGACCACCGCACGGGATCTGGTCGCCGCCTCGGGTACCAATCTCGCCTCGATCGGTTATCACTTCGGATCCAAGGAAGCGCTGCTCAACGGGGCGATGCAGGAATGCTTCGACGAGTACATCGCCCAGATCACCCAGATCGTGTTCGCAGATCCCAGCGCGACACCGCTGCAGCGGGTGCAGGCCTCCTGGGAGGCGCTGGTGTGCACCTTCGAGCAGTACCGGCCGCTGATGGTGGCCTTCGTCGAGGCGTTGGCCCAGGCCGAGCGGGTTCCGGAGCTGCGGGCCCAGCTCGCCGAGTGCTACGAGCGGCTGCGCGGCACGGTGGCCGACATGGTGTGCTCCTCAGTGGAAGGCCTCTCCGACGCGACCGCGCGCCGGATCGCCTCCTTCCTCATCGCGGTGTACGACGGCCTGCAGGTGCAATGGCTGCTCGACCCGCAACGCGCCCCCACTCCGGAGGGGCTGATGACAGCACTGGAGATCGCGCTGCCCGCGGCGCTGGCCGCAGAGCAGGTTGGGGGCTCTTCAAGGCCCACCAACCCCCCGCAGCATTGCTCGTAACGGGGGCCAACTGCCGCCAGCAAGAGCTGGCGGCAGTTGGCCCCCGTTCGAGACGTCCCGGGTGGGGGTTGGTGGGCCTTGAAGAGCCCCAACCCCTCAGGAGACGGCGATGGCGAGGGTGTACAACCCGGGGCCCTGGGCGTTCACTGTGGCCTCGCCGTTACCGGATCGGTGCAGGGCCCGGACGGTCCAGGTGCCGGGTGCAGCGAAGAACCGGAAGTGCCCGGACGCTGAGGAGACCACCTCGGCGGTGAACTCGCCAGTGCCATCGAGTAGCCGCACGTAGGCACCGCCCACCGGCTCCCCGACCGTGCTTACCGTGCCGGTAAGCACGGTGTGCTTGCTCAGGTCGGTGCCTGGTGGCAGTTCCTGAGTCTGCTCGGGCGCTCCGCACACGGTGATCAGCCCTTGCTGCCGAGCTCGATCGGGGCGCCGACCAGCGAGCCGTACTCGGTCCAGGAACCATCGTAGTTCTTGACGTCAGCGTGCCCCAGCAGCTCGTGCAGCACGAACCAGGTGTGGCTGGAACGCTCACCGATCCGGCAATAGGCGATGGTCGCCTTGCTCTCGTCGAGCCCGGCCCCGGCGTAGAGCGTGCGCAGCTCGTCGTCGGACTTGAAGGTGCCGTCCTCGTTAGCGGCCTTGGACCAGGGCACGTTCAGCGCGGAGGGAATGTGGCCCGGGCGTTGCGCCTGCTCCTGCGGCAGGTGCGCCGGCGCCATGATCTTGCCGGAGAACTCGTCGGGCGAGCGGACGTCGACGAGGTTCTTGGCACCGATCGCGTCGACCACCTCCTGGCGGAACGCCCGGATCGTGGTGTCCTGATCCTGCCGCGCGGTGTAGCTGGTGGCCTGCCGGCTCACCTCGTCGGTGCTCAGTGGGCGGTTGTCGAGCTCCCACTTCTTGCGCCCGCCGTCGAGCAGCTTGACCGCATCGTGCCCGTAGAGCCTGAAGTACCAGTAGGCATAGGCGGCGAACCAGTTGTTGTTGCCGCCGTAGAGCACGACGGTGTCGTCGTTGC
>OBLV0100000128.1_pt1 | contig 24678 bp, 21 predicted proteins | sample 1520071 | NCBI WGS metagenome assembly OBLV01 (sample SAMEA3888446, study PRJEB22518) | metagenome | reverse complement strand
CCGAGATCTACACTCTTTCCCTACACGACGCTCTTCCGATCTCAGCGCAGCCACCGAGGCAGGCTTGTGTGCGTAGTCGACCAGCGCAAGGAAATCCTGGCCGCGATCCACCCGCTGCATCCGGCCCGGCACCTCGGTGGTGGCGATGCCGCGAGCGAGGAGAGCCGGATCGGCTCCCGCGGCGTGACCGGCGGCCAACGCGACCAGCGCGTTGGTCACGTTGAACGCTCCAGGTAACCGGAGGGTCACCGGTACGGTGAGCCCGCGGGGCCCGTACGCCCGGAACGTCTGGCTCCCACTCTGCTGGGTGACGGGGTCCGAGGCGTGCCAGGTCGCCTCGACGGGCCCGGTGCCGACGCGGGAGACGGTCACGGTCTCGCCGGTGACCAGTCGCCGCCCCCAGCCATCGTCGATGCACACCACCTCGATACCGGCCCGCCCGTCGAACAGCTTCGCCTTGGCGGCGAAGTAGTCCTCGAAATCGGCGTGGAAATCCAGATGATCCTGGGACAGGTTGGTGAAGGCGCCGACCGCGAACCTGGTGCCGGCCACCCGGTCCAGCGCCAGCGCATGGCTGGAGACCTCCATCGGCACGTGCGTGATGCCCCGCTCGGCCATCACTGCCAGCAGCGCCTGCAGTTCGGGTGCCTCCGGCGTGGTCTTCGCGCTGGGTATCTGCTCGTCCCCGATCCGCAGTGCCACCGTGCCGAGCAGGCCGGTGACGGCCCCCGCGGCCCGCAAACCCGCTTCCAGCAGGTATGTCACGGTCGTCTTGCCCGCGGTGCCGGTGATGCCGAGCACCGCCAGCCGGGTGGAGGGAGCGCCGTAGATACAGGCGGACACGGCGCCGAGCACCGCCCGGGGGTCTGGGTGCACCAGAACCGGGATCCCCGCATCAGCCAGCATCGGGCGGGCGGCACCGGCGGGGTCGGTGAGCACAGCGGCAATGCCGGCATTCAACGCGACACCGGCGAAATCGGCACCGTGCGGGTTGCCGGGGGTCAGGCTGGGAAGCGCTACGAACAAGTCCCCCGGAAGCGTCTGCTGGGCGCGCAGCGCGACACCTGTCACCGCGACGTGCTGCGACGCCTGGCCGGAGGCCGATTCGTCGGAGCACACGATGGTCCCGCCGGCCTGCTCCGCGAGCACGGTCAACGGGGTCGGCGCGGTGTGCGACGGCCGCAGCGGCGTCTCAGCCAACAAGCGAGTCACGGGAACAGTCACGATCCGGGGTCGGGTGCGCATGGAACTGGTGCCCAGCGGGCACGAAGGCTACCGGCGATGCCCTTCGTGATCGGGAGCGGACCCTCGGTGAAGGCTGGGGTCAGGGCTGGGGGTCATGGCAGCGTGAGAACCGCAGGTGGACCGGGTGCTGGGGAGAGCGGGATCTGGTAGCGACCAGCCAGGTAGGAGGCGATGTCGTGAAACAGCGGAGCGGCGCTACCGGTGGCCGGGTTGTTCAGCACGATGCCCACCACAAACCGCGGCGAGTCGGCCGGCAGGATCCCGGCGAAGGTGATCCAGTAGCTGGAGTTGCTGTAGCAGCCGCAGCGGGGATTCACCTGCTGTGCGGTGCCCGTCTTGCCCGCGATCTGGTAGCCGTCCAGTGCGGCCTCCAGCCCCGTGCCACGCTGGCCTGGTGCGTCCTGCACCACTGCGCGCAGCATGTCCCGCACCGTGCTCGCGGTCTGCGGGCTGACCACCTGCACCCCGGCCGGTCGCGGTAGCACGGTCCTGCTGCCGTCCGGTGCGATCTCCGCGTTGACGATGCGCGGCGGAACGCGGACCCCGTTGTTGGCGATCGCCTGGTACATGCCGGCCATCTGCAACAAGGTCATCGACAGGCCCTGCCCGATGGGAAGGTTGGCGAACGTGCTTCCCGACCACGTGTCCCGGGGTGGCACATCGCCGCCGCTCTCCCCCGGCAGGCCCACGCCGGTGCGCTGTCCCAGACCCAGGCGCCGCAACATGTCCACGAATCGATCCGCACCGACGCGTTGCGCGGTGAGCAACGTGCCGATGTTCGACGACTTGGCCAGCACTCCGGTGAAGGTGAGGTTCAACATGCCGTGCGGCCACGCGTCACGAATGGTCCGGTCGGCGACCCGCAGCTCGCCCGGAACCTGCAAGGGCGTATCCGGCGCCACCACGCCGTCCTGGATGGCCGCAGCGGCCGTGACCACCTTGTTCACCGAGCCGGGTTCGAAGGGCGCCGAGACCGCCGGGTTGCCCAGCGACTCCGGGGTGGCGGCAGCGAGATTGTTCGGATCGAAGCTGATGTCGTTCGCCATCGCGTAGACCTCGGCGGTGCGGGCATCGAGCACCACCACGCTGGCCCCTTTGGCGCGGTATTTCCGCGCGTAGTCCCGGAGCATCTGGGCCACCGTGAACTGCAGGTCGGAGTCGATGGTGAGCTCCAGGCTCGAACCGGGTACCGGCGCCCGTTCGGCGCGCTCACTACCCGGGATGATCGCGTCCGAGCCTTCCGCGGTGTCCACCACACGGCGGCCGTCCCGCCCCGCCAGCAGGGTGTCGTCGTAGCTCTCCAGGCCAGCCAGGCCCCGTACCTTGCGCTCGTCGGCCCGCCAGTTGGCGACCCCCAGGATGTTGGCCGCAAGCTCACCGCCCGGGTACTGACGGATCTCCCGGTGCTCGGCGCTGATCTCGGGGAAGTCCTGCTGGATCGCCCTGGCCTGGGCCGGGGTCACCAACGGCGCCAGCAACACCGTGGTCTGATCACTGCGCAGCTTGTCCAGGACCTCCTGCTCGGTCACCGCCGGCCCGAGCACCTGGGCAACCCGGCGGGCCATCGCCTGTTTGTGTGCGTCCGGGTCGGCCCGGACCGCACGCTGCTCGGAGATGATCCGTCGTGGCTGGGCGTACAGCGCGTCGGCTGCCACGCTGAATGCCAGCGGCGTGCCGTTGCGGTCCGTGATCGAGCCGCGCTGGGCCGGCAGCGTCTGCACGGTGGTGCGCTGTTTCGCGGCCTGGGCCGAGAGCTCGGCCGCCTGCACACCCTGCACCGTCGCCAGCTTGAGACTGACGGCTACCAGAGCAAGGATCAGCACGATCCGGCCCAGGCCCAGCCGGCCACCCATCTCGGTCGAGGGCGAGCGCCGGCCTCTCCGGTGCCTGGACCGGCGAGCCACCCGGGAGGTCCGTGCTGCGGTCACCTTGCCCATCAGCGGCCATCCGGGGGTGCCGGGGCGGGTCCGGTTCGGCCAGGCACCCCGGGGACTGGTGCCGGCGGCGCGGGAGGGATCGCCACCGGAATCGGTGCAGCCGGGGTGGCCGGTCCCCCCGCTGCAGGCGGACCGGCAGGTGCTGCTGGTGGCACAGCAGCGACCCCGGCAGGCGGGACGGCCGGCGCCGCTGGTGGGGCGGTCGGCGGCAAGGCAGGCGCTGGCAACGGTGGTAGCGCAGCGGCGACGGCTCGGTGGGGATGACCGACCAGGACGACCGAGCCGTCCGGGTGGACCACTAATCGGGCCGGGTCACCGGCCGGCACCATTCCCAGCTCACGAGCCCGGCGAGCCAGCTCGGGGGCGGTCTCCAGGGTGGCGACCTCGCGGCCCAGGCTCTCCGAGCGCTCCGTCAGGTTCCTGGCTACCTTCCGCGCGTTCTCCAGGTGGTAGGAGTCCGCGGTGGCGGCCGTGGACAACCACAGCGTGGCCACCAGGGTCACCCCCAGCAGCGCCATGACCAGCATCACGAACGGTGTGCGGCCGGCGTCTGCGCTGCCAGGAGCGGCCTGGGCCCCGGTGCGCTGGGCGCGTCGCGCGTAGGCGCGGGCCACCGCCGGTGAGCGTCCCCGCTGCGCATCCGCATCCCGGCGGGCGGGAGACGCGGTGCCGCCGCGGGCCGGGAGTGCGGTGCGGGCCGGAGCCGTCACGAGGCCGGCCCCCGTGAGCCGGATCCAGGCTCGGGGACAGGCGCGATGCGCTGCACCGCCCGCAACCGCACCGACGCCGCCCGCGGGTTGGCCGCGATCTCGGCCGGGCCGGCTCGCTCAGCCCCCCGGGTCACGGCACGCAGCTGGGGGCCGTGACCCGGCAACTCGACCGGCAGGCCCGCCGGGGTGCGGGAGGCGGTCAGCGGCGCCATCGCCTGCTTGACGATCCGGTCTTCCAACGAGTGGTATGCCATCGCCACCAGGCGACCGCCGAGCGCCAACGCAGCCAAGGCGGCGGGCAGTGCCGAACGCAGCGCGGCCAGCTCGCCGTTGACCTCGATGCGCAACGCCTGAAAGGTCCGCTTGGCGGGGTGGCCACCGTGGCGCCGGCTGGCCGCCGGCACATTCTGGTAGATGATCTCGACGAGCTGGGCGGTGCTTTCCAGCGGTTGGTGGGCCCGCTGTGCCACGACTGCCGCGGCGATCCGGCGGGCAAAGCGTTCCTCACCGTACTCCCGCAGGACCCGGGTGAGTTCAGCCTGCGAGTAGCTGTTGAGCACCTCGGCGGCGGTGAGCCCGGCACCGGGGTCCATCCGCATATCCAGTGCGGTGTCGCGGGCGTAGGAGAAGCCGCGCTCTGCGGCGTCGAGTTGCAACGAGGACACCCCCGCATCGAGCAGGACACCATCCACGCGCGGGATGCTCAGGCGCTCCAGCACGGCGGCCAGCTCGTCATAGACCGCATGCACTAGATGGCAGCGCCCGGCATAAGCCTGCAACCGGGCGCCGGCTACGGTGAGCGCTTGCGGGTCGCGGTCAATGCCGACCAGGGTGAGCGCGGGGTGGGCATCGAGCAGCGCGGCGGCATGCCCACCCAGACCCACGGTGGCGTCGAGCACCACCGCCGGTCGGCCGGCCAGGGCGGGTCCGAGCAGCTCAAGACACCGGTGCAGCAGGACGGGCTCGTGGAGCGGAGCCCCACCGGGCCGGTGCCCGGCAGGTGGGTGTTCAGCCACCAGCAACCCCCCTCCGCTCACACCCGCCTCCTCGCATCCCGCCTCTTCGCTTCTCCGTGCACCACGCTGTCGCACACCGCCGCTGTCGCACACCGCCGCTGTCGCACGCAGCGCTTTCGCACGTCACAGCCGGGATTGCCGGTGCGGTATCAACCCCCTCCCGGTACCGCCAGGTCTCCGCCCGGTGCCAGAACCTGGCGCCGGGGAAGGTGCGTCAGGGCTCCGCTGGTCCGTGTTTGTTTGCGCTGTTTGTGCGCTACCGGACGGAGGCCTCGCAGTGCCGGGTCACATCACGCCGGGCAGCACCTCTTCCTGCGCCTGGGCGTACGCCTCCTCGTGTTCCTCCAGGTAGCGCTCCCACGCCGCGCTATCCCAGATCTCCAGCCGGTTGATCGCCCCGATGACCGCGCATTCCTTGCTCAGCCCGGCATAGCGCCGCAGCTCGGATGCGATGGAGATGCGACCCTGCCCGTCCGGGCGTTGCTCGTCGGTGCCGGCGAACAGGTAACGCTGGTACGCCCGCACCGCCTCGTTGGTGAACGGCGCCTGCGCCACCTTGCGCGCCATCTCCTCGAATTCGGCCCGGGGGAAGACGTAGAGGCAGTGGTCCTGCCCTTTGGTGACCATCAACCCCCCTGCGAGCGCGTCACGGAACTTGGCCGGCAGCGTCAGCCGGCCCTTGTCGTCGAGCCGGGGTGAGTGCGTGCCCAGGAACACAGCCACCCCACCTCCGGGTCCTGCGGACCGGCGATGGAACCCATTCGCTCCACCGCGGGCCACACTACCCCACTTTCTGCCACTGTCAACGCGAACACACCTCTCATCAGCGCGGCGATACACGAAACCAGCAGCTCACAGGCAATGGGCGCCGGTGGGGAAGCTTTGCCCGCAGCGGGGTCCCGCAGCAGGCTCAGCGCACCTGACGCCCGCTCTGGCGGGTCCGCCGGGACGCGCGGGGAGCGCCGGGGACGCGCCGTGGGGGGAAGTGGGGAGGTAGGTCGGGACGGGACCATCACCGTCCTGATGAGGTCCCCCAACGGCGAAGACCCTCCCGCCGAGTGGCCGACGAAACCGGGTTTGACAGACTCTGGCGCAACGCTGGAGTGCCACCGACTCCGGATGCCCCAGCGACCCCGGGAAATGGTCAGGAGATCGCGTGTGAGCCTGCGAGATCTGCTCAGGATCGAGCCATGAACTTCCGAGATCTCCGCTCGCCGCACGAGGGGAACGTGCATGCCGTCGCCGAACGGATCATGGGCAATATCGAACGGATCCTGGTTGGCAAACCCTATGCGGTCCGGACAGCATTGATCACTCTGCTCGCCGAGGGACATCTGCTGGTAGAGGATGTGCCCGGAGTAGGGAAAACATCACTGGCCAAGGCACTGGCCCGCTCTCTCGACTGCACCGTGACCCGGATTCAGTTCACACCGGATCTGCTGCCCAGCGATATCACCGGGGTATCGGTGTTCAATCGCAGCACCGGAGACTTCGAATTCCGACCTGGGCCCGTTTTCGCGAATGTGGTGGTGGGCGATGAGATCAACCGGGCCTCTCCCAAGACCCAGTCGGCACTGCTGGAGTGCATGGAGGAGCGCCAGGTCACTGTCGATGGGCACAGCTACCCGCTGACCGGTCCGTTCATGGTGATCGCTACCCAGAACCCGGTCGAGATGGAGGGCACCTACCCCTTGCCTGAAGCCCAGCGGGACCGCTTCACCGCCCGGATCTCGCTGGGTTACCCGGACCCCGCCGCCGAACTCGCCATGATCGACGAGCACGCGGCTACCGATCCGTTCGCCACCCTGGAAGCGGTTTCCACCGCCGAGGAGGTGCGCGACCTCTGCCAGGCGGTTCGCCTGACCCACGTATCGGCCGATCTTCGCCGGTACGTGGTGGAGGTGGTGAGCGCGACCAGGCGGTTACCTGAGCTCCGGTTGGGCGCCTCGCCCCGGGCGACGCTGCAGCTGATCCGCACCAGCCGCGCGACCGCTGCGCTGGCCGGGCGGGGCTTCGTGGTGCCCGACGACGTGCAGGCGATGGCGCTGCCTGTGCTATCCCACCGGCTGGTGCTCACCCCGCAGGCACTGGCCGACCGGCTTTCCGCGGAGGTCCTGGTGCAGGACGTGCTGGCGCGTGTGCCGGTACCCCAGGCGCCGGCGAGCCCACGGGGGGTCAGCCCGGCGCCAGTCAAGGTCGGGGACCACGGAGACCGGAACGGCAGCGCAGTCCCGCAGCTCCCGCCCTGGGTCCCCTGATGCCCTGGCGGCTCGGTGGCCTGACCACCCGGGGCCGGTGCTTGCTCGCCGCTGGAGTCGCGGCAGGATTGTGCGCTGTCCTGGTCGATGAACGGGACCTCCTCCGGGTGGCGGCGTTCGTCATCGTGCTTCCCCTGCTGGCCAGCATTGTCGTCGGCCGGACCCAGGTCAGCCTGCAGGCGGATCGGGAACTGGTGCCGCCCCGCGTCGCAGCGGGTGGCGTGTGCCAGGCACGCCTGACGCTGCGGGGTAGTGGCCGGCTGGGCGGCCGGCTACTCCTCGAGGACATGGTGCCCGAGGCGCTGGGCGGCGCTCAGCGAGCCGTGGTGGCTCGATTGCCGCAGGACCAGGCGGTGCAACTGATCTACCCGGTACACCCGCTGGAGCGCAGGGTGCACTCTCTGGGCCCGCTCGTCGCGCGGATCACCGACCCGCTCGGCCTGGCTGAGTACAAGCGCACACTGGCGGGACACAGCCGGTTGATCGTGATCCCGGCGGTGGCGCCGCTGACCGGGATAATCTCCGGAGGCGAGGCTGGCACCGGCGAGGCCGGCGGTGAGCGGGTGGGACTCGGCCAGAGCCAGGACGCCACCGTGGTGCGCAGCTACCGGCAGGGCGATGACCTGCGCAAGGTGCACTGGCGGACCTCGGCTCGACGGGACGAGCTGATGGTGCGGGTTGAGGAGTGGTCGGAACGCGGCGGCGCCACCGTCCTCCTCGACCACCGCACCGCGGCGCATCGCGGCAAGGGAGCAGCATCGAGCCTGGAGTATGCGGTCTCCCTGGCCGCCAGCGTGTACCTGCATCTGCGGCAGCGCGGTCAGCGGGTACGGCTGGTCACTGCGGACGGACTGGTACAGGCCAGCGGCGCCGAGCACGCCGCCCAGATCGCGCTCGACGCGCTGGCCGCGTTGCACCCCACCGAACAGCGCGACCTGGCCAGCGCCTCGGCGATGGCCAGCGGGCAGGAAGTGATCGCGGTGCTCGGCGCCATCGACGCGGTGGCTGTCGACCAGCTGCTGGCTCACCGGCCACGCGGCCTGCGCAGTCACGCCCTGCTGCTCGATGTCGCGGCCTGGGCCAGCGGCGGCCACGGCAGGCAGGCGGTCGACCCGGCCCGGCCGGCGCAACTGCTCGCCGCGGCGGGCTGGTCGGTCGCGTTCGCTCGCCCGGAGCAGTCACCATCGTCGGTATGGGGCCAGTTGTGCCGTAGTTCGGGCAGCGGTCCCAGGGTGCCGCGATGACCGCACCCGCCGCTCGCGCGCTGCAGGGCGCGGTCGCGGGGTTGGCGCTCGCGTTCGCCGCCACGTCGCTGACCGGGGTTCTCACCGGGTCGCGCTGGTGGGGCTACGTGGTGCTGACCATCACCGTCGTAGTGGCGGCCGGAGCGCTGCTGCGCTGGATGCGGGTACCGCCGATCGTGACCGCCACCGGCCAGTTTGCCGCACTGATCGGGCTGGTCACCGCGATGTTCACCTCGAGCGGTTGGCTGATGGTGCTGCCCGGACCAGCCGCGGTAACGGAACTGGTTTCCTTGCTGAACGGGGCCATCCAGCAGATCCGGGTGGGCCTGCCCCCGGTCGCACAGAGCACCGAGCTGATCTGCCTGGTGGTCCTCGCCCTCGGGCCGATCGCCGTGGCGGTGGACACCCTCGCCGTCTCCGCCGCCGCCCCGGCCCCTGCCGGGTTGCTGCTGCTCTGCGTGGTCACAGTGCCTGCCGCGGTCTCCGACCAGCTGCTGCCCTGGTGGACGTTCGCGCTCAGTGCCCTGGGTTTCACGCTGATGCTCGCCGTGGACAGCCAGCGTCGGCAGCTGGCCTGGGGTCAGCCCGTCGGCTCGGGTCGGCATCGGGGCGCAGCACCGGCGGCTCTCGCGGTGACCGCCGGAGCCATGGCGGTGGCGCTGCTCGTCGGAGTGACGATGACAGCGGTGGGCACCGGCCGCTCGACCAAGAGCGCCACCCGTACCGGCCACCCGCTCAGCGGGATGGGGCTGAACCCGTTCACCTCGCTGCGCGGGCAGCTCTCCGCTGAGGATGCCGTCGCGCTGTTGCGCGTCCGCGGGTTGGGCCAACGGGCATACCTACGGGTACTGACGCTGAGCCGGTTCACCAACCTGGTCGGCTGGCAGCAGGGTCCGCTGGATGACGGGATCCCTGCTGATGACGAGGAGACCACGCGGTTACCGCTCCCGGCCGGGGTGACACCACCGATAACCGGGCCCACCCTGCAGGTGACGATCGAGTCGATCAACTACGTGGATACCTGGTTACCGTCCTTCGGATACCCGCTGGCGATCGCCGGCATCGGCCCCGACTGGAGATACGACCCCGAGGCGATCACCATCTTCTCCGAGCACCGCCAGCGGGCCGAGCCCTACACGGAATTGGGCGTGCTACCCCAGCCCGACCCCAGGCGGCTCCGCGCGGCGGGTCCCCCCGGCAGCGCGCCGTTCCGCGCCGCCAACCCGGAGTACCTGCAGACCGGAGGGGTCGACCCGCGGGTGGCTCAATTGGCCCGCACGGTCACCGCAGGCGCCACCAGTGCCTTCGACGCCACAATGACGCTCAACCAGTGGTTCACCCAACCTCGCAACGGGTTCAGCTACGACCTGCAGACCGCCCCGGGCACCAGCGGGGATGCCCTGGTCGACTTCCTGTTCACCGGTCACCAGGGCTACTGCGAGCAGTTCGCCTCAGCAATGGCGATCATGCTGCGGACGCTGCACATACCCGCTCGGGTGGCGATCGGCTTCACTCCGGGTACCGCCACCGGCAACACCCGCCTCATCACGACGGAGGACGCGCACGCCTGGGTGGAAGCCTGGTTTCCCGGCGCCGGGTGGCTGCCCTTCGACCCCACCCCGCTGACCGACGGGCGCACGGTGCGGCCCCCGTACGTCGCGGCCGGCGCTGCCCCGCCCGGGCCCGCACCATCGCCGCGACCGGCTCCGCCAGTGACCGGACAGGCCGCTCCCCCGATCCCGCCACCAGCCGTGTTGTCCGCGCCGCCGCCCGTGCGGCAACCGAGCACACCTGGTGACCCGGGTGTGGGTGCCGGCATCCGGCTCGCCCTGAGCATTCTCGGGCTACTGGGGCTCGCCACGCTGGTCGGGCTCACCCCGTTCGGGATGCGCGAGAACCACCGTCGGCGGCGGTTGCACCTGGTGAGCGGCGGCGGCCCGCAGGCGGCCTCCGCGGCCTGGGATGAGGTGCTGGCCGAATCCGCGGATCGCGGGGTGGTGCCCCCGGTGGGCGAGACCGTGCGGGCCAGCGCTGACCGGTTCACCTGCGAGCACGCTCTGGACAGGCCCGGGCAGGCCGGGCTGCACATGCTGGTCGGCGCAGTGGAACGGTCGTGGTACGCAGGCGTTCGGGTACCCGACACAGCTGCGACCAGCACTCGTGATGCCGACCGCGAGCTATGCATCGCAGTGGACGCGGTACGGGCCAGCCTGTCCCGGTGCGCACCGCAGACCACGATGTCCCGGCTGTTGCCGCGTTCCGTGCTCTACCGGCGGACCTGGAGTCAGTGATCCTCGAAGCGGCGGCGGAACCGCTGCTCCATCCGCTGGGCCAAGGTGTTGCGACCCGGCCCCGTGGCTGGATGATTACCCGCTCCTCCGCGCTGGCTCTCGCCGGCACTGCGGCGGGAGAAGATCGCGACCACGGCACCGGCGAACATCACCAGGAAACCAAGCACGCTGATGACCGGAATCCCGACCGGGCGGAAGGGCAACACCACACCGGCGATGAGGAGCAGCAGACCAAGCACAAAAAGCGCTATGCCCTGGATTCGGCGGCGATGGGACAGACTGCGCATCCGGGCGCCCCGGACGTTGGACGCAAACTTGGGATCCTCTGCATAGAGCGCGCGCTCGATCTGGTCGAGCAGCCGCTGCTCGTGCTCGGAGAGTGGCATCGCTCCTCCTCCGGCACTCCGGTCGATTCGGTGTCTGACCCCGACGGTAGTACCAGTAGCCACCGGACAGCCACCGTGGGCTCCTACTGTCGAGGATACGAGCCCGCGGCGGTATGGACTAGCCGCTCTCGTTACCCGATTCAGGGGAGAGATTGGCTTGTTCTCGATCGGACCCTCCTGGATCGGCCAGCAAGCTGGCCAGGCACACGGCACCGTCACCGAATCGGGACCGGGCGGCATCGACCGCGCGCTCGGCACCGGACCAGTTCGCGCTGGCCCAGCTCATCCCGGGCCGGAATGCACCCTCGCCCACGCCGTCCAAGGTGAGCTGCTCCGCCGCTGCGCTTCCGACCAGCTGTTCCACCCGCACCCCCAGCAACCGCACCGCTGCTCCCCGAGGCAGGGTACCGGCTAGTAACTCGACGGCCACCGCGAACACCCCCTGCGTGGAGTCGGTCGGATCGGGCAGGGTCCGCGAGCGGGTGACGGTGGTGAAATCGGGGTAGCGGATCTTCAACGCAACGGTGCGTCCGCGCAGGCCACGACCCCGCAGGGTGCCCGTGGCACGTTCCGCCAGTCGCAGTAGCTCGCGATGCAAGAGTGCCGGCTCAGCCACATCGCGGGCAAAGGTCTCCTCCGCGCCCACCGACTTCTCCGGGCGGTCCGGTACCACCCGACGGTCGTCCCGACCGTTGGCGAGCTCGTGCAAGTGCTGAGCGCACGAGACCCCCACGGCGCGCCGTAGGGCGGTCAGCGGGGTACTCGCCACATCAGCCACCGTGACACAACCCAACCTGCGCAGCGCCTGGGCGGTGCGCTGGCCCACTCCCCACAACGCGGACAGCGGCAATGGATGCAGGAACTCCAGGATGCCATCAGCGGGCACCACGAGCAGGCCATCCGGCTTGGCCAGCCCGGAGGCGAGCTTGGCGAGAAACTTGCTCGGTGCCACCCCCACCGAGCAGGTCACCCGGTGGGTGTCGTAAACCTGCCCGCGGATCCACTCCCCGATCCCGGCCGGGCTCATCCCCAACCGGCGCAGCGACCCGCCGACGTCGAGAAATGCCTCGTCCAAGCTCAGTGGCTCCACCAGTGGCGTGATATCACGGAACAGCGCCATCACCCCGACGGAGACCTCGGCGTAGCGCGGGAAATGCGGCGGGACGAACTCCGCGTGCGGGCACAGCCGGCGAGCCCGCGCGACCGGCATCGCCGAGCGGATGCCGAAAGCCCGAGCCTGGTATGTCGCTGAGAGCACGACGCCGCGATCGCCGGCTGGATTGCTGCCGCCGGCCACTACCACGGGCCGCCCAGCCAGATCAGGACGTTGGCGCACCTCGACCGAGGCGTAGAAGGCATCCATATCGACGTGCAGCACCGGGCAACCGCTATCGCTGCGCTGGTGCGCCGGCTGCGCCCCAGCACGGGGTACCGCGCCACGGGGTAGGTCAGCACGGGGTAAATCTGCACTGCGCCCCATGACCCTCCCAACAACACCAAGCCCCGCTTCGAACCCGTGTTCGATTCCTATCCTATCCGCTGGGTGCCCGGCGCCGCGCGAGCGCGTGCAACCGGCTGGCGATGTCCCGCAAGGGCGCCCGCCCAGCCGCGGACAGCTCCAGTTCGGCGAGCGCCTCGGCAGCGCCGGGATAGGCCTCCAGGACGCCACCCGGCACCAGGTCGCTGACCACCCCGTCGCCCTGAACCAGCTCGACGCCCAGCCCGCTGGCCTCGAGGAGCGCGATGAGTCCCGCGGTATCGAAGCGGCGCAACACCGGATCAGCCGGGCCGAGCCGACCGTCCGGATCATCAAGGACCCGGCGTGCGTCAACCAGCCGGCCCGCTAGCGCGCGGACCAGGACTGCGGCGTACCGGTTGGCCACCAGGACCGAGACCGCGCCTCCCCACGCAGTGGCGTCGGCGAGTGCCAGGACCGCCCGGACGGGATCCTCGACCACCTCGAGCACACCATGGCCGAGCACGAGATCGGCACTGGCCGGGGCGACGACGTCGGCCAGCGAGTCGACGTCACCCTGTAGCCGGCTCACCGCCTGCGCCACGCCTGCTTCGGTGGCGCGCCGGTGCAGCGTGGCCAGCGCATTCGGGCTCGGCTCCACCACCGTCACCAGGCAACCGGACCGGGCCAACGGGACCGCCCAGCCACCACTTCCCCCGCCCACGTCGAGCACCCGGGGGGCAGCACCCAGCCGCCGGCGTGCTGCGGTGATCTCGGACTCCAGCGCCCGGTGCACCGCTGAGGCTCGCATGGGCAGCACCTTAGAGGTCCCCCTCCGGGGCTCGGCACCTTATGAGGTCGGACCTTTATCTCATGAGGGTCTGCCACGGGAACCCGGGTGCGTACCGGGGAAGTGGGGGCACCATAAGCTGCACCGGTGCGAACCGTGGCGGTGCTCAGCCTCAAAGGCGGAGTGGGCAAGACTTCTGTCGTGCTCGGGCTGGCCGGAGCCGCGTTGCAGCGGAAGATACGGACCCTGGTGGTAGACCTCGACCCGCAGGGAAACTGCACGGTCACCCTGGAGCCCGGCCCGACGACATCCACTCTGGCCGACGTCCTGGCTGACCCCCGGCGCTCGGTACTCCGGGACGCGATCACCTCCAGCTCCTGGGGTGAGGGCTTGGACGTGCTGGTCGGCGGCGAGGACGCGGAGGCATACAACCGTCCGGATCCCGACCGATCCGGCCTCACCCGGCTCGCCCATGCGCTGTCCAAGCTGGACACCATGCCCGATTCCTCGCCCTACCGGCTGATCCTTCTGGATTGCCCACCCTCGCTGAGCCAACTCACCCGCTGCGCGCTGGTTGCGGCAGATCGGGCGCTCCTGATCACCGAACCGGCGATCCACGCGGTGGCCGGAGTGCAGCGCGCTTTCGAGGCCGTGCAGCACGAGCGCGAGCACAACCCCGATCTGCAACCACTCGGCGTCGTGGTCAACCGGGTCCGGACCCGGTCCACCGAGCATGCCTACCGGATCAACGAGCTCCGGGAGATCTTCGGGCCGCTAGTGCTGCCCACGGCACTACCGGACCGTGCCGCAGTGCAGCACGCTCAGGGCGCCGGACAACCGATCCAGCGGTGGAACACCCCCGGAGCGCGGCAGGTTGCGGTGGCATTCGAGGTGCTGCTCACCCGGATATTGCGGAGCAATCAGCTCCGGCATGCCTCGACAGGCGTGGCCCAGGGCTAGCTGATCCCAGGAGCCGACCCCACTGCCGATCGGCCAGGGCGCGGTCAGGACTGGCTGCTGTTCGGGGGCAGCGACTGCTGCTGCGCGGTCGGCTGCGGTGACGCGGGTTGCGCCGCCGGCTCCCCGGCGGTGACCTCACCCGCGATCGGTGCCCCGTGGATCGAGGCGCGAATCTGCTCCAACCGGGAGCGGCCTGCCATGTCCAGCGTGGATTGCTGCACTTCGAGCATCCGGCCCTGGACGGAGTTCTGCGCCAGCTCGGCGGACCCGAGAGCATTGGCGTAGCGCCGCTCGATCTTGTCCCGCACCTCGTCGAGCGACGGCGTGTTACCGGACGCGGTCAGCTCGGTCATCGACTGCAGCGACGCGGACACCTGCTCCTGCATCTTCGCCTGCTCGAGCTGGGAGAGCAGCTTGGTGCGCTCCGTGAGCTTCTGCTGCAGCACCATCGCGTTGCGCTCCACGGCCTGCTTGGCCTGACCCGCGGCCTGCAGCGACTGGTCGTGCAGGGTCTTGAGATCCTCCACCGACTGCTCGGCGGTCACCAGCTGGGTGGCGAAGGATTCCGCGGCCTGCTCGTACTGTTGCGCTTTGGCCTGGTCTCCCTGGCTACGTGCCTGATCTGCGAGGACCAGAGACTGGCGGGCTGACGACTGCAGCTTCTCGATCTCACCGAGCTGCCGGTTGAGCTTGACCTCCAGCTGGCGCTGGTTACCGATGACCGCGGCAGCCTGCTGGGACAGCGCCTGGTGTTGCCGCTGCGCTTCCTCGACGGCCTGCTGGATCTGTACCTTGGGGTCGGCATACTCGTCGATCTTGGACGAGAACGACGCCATCAGGTACTTCCAGGCCTTCACAAACGGGTTGGCCATCTCTTCCGCTGCCTCTCCTCGTGACCAATCGGGTCCCGCTTCGCCGCACCCGACCAGGGCCCACGAGCTCCCACCCCCGTCGCGGAGCTTCGTGCTAGCTCCATGGTGTCAGGTACGAGACAGCGCTTCCACCGACCCCAGGGACAACTAGGGGCATTCCCGACCGGGACCAGAACAGTGTGCGGCTCAGGCAGCCACCAGCTCGGCAGCGAGAGTATCAGCAACCTCAGGCAAGTAGACCGGACCAAGATCGTTGGCTACCAGCCGTAACAACTCGTCCAGCGGCAGGTCCAGCGCATCGCAGATGGAGGCGAGGAGCTCGCTGGAGGGCTCCTTGCGGCCTCGCTCAACCTCAGAGAGATAGCCCAGGCTCACCCGGGCTAGCCGGGACACCTCGCGCAGCGTGCGGCGCTGAGAGGTCCGGGTCCGGCGCAACCGCTCGCCGATGGCCTCCCGCAGCAACGTCATCGCGTATCCCTTCTGGGTGTCGGCCGACACTACGCCAGCCAGCATGCCTGCTTTCTACCGTACTCACCATCCGGCTGGGCGGGCGTCCGCCGTGGGCGAACGGTGCGGTTGGGTCTGTCGGGGATCACGGCAGCACGATCGCCCGGCGAGCGGAGGCCCGCAGGCGCAACGCGCGCACCACGTAATCCATGCCGGTGGCGACGGTGAGCGCCACCGCGAAGCCCATCACGATCCAGCGGGCGGGCTGGGCCGCATCCGGCAGCGGGAGCACGTAGAGCCCGATCGCCACCGCCTGCGCGAACGCTTTCACCTTCCCACCGCGGCTGGCCGGGATCACGCCGTACCGCAACACCCAGAAGCGCAGTCCGGTCACCGCCAGCTCCCGGACCGCGATGACGATGGTGATCCACCAACTGAGCTCACCCAGAATGCTCAGACCCACCAGCGCCGCGCCGATGAGGGCCTTGTCCGCGATCGGATCGGCGATCTTGCCGAAGTCGGTGACCTGCCCGAGCCGCCGCGCCAGATCCCCGTCGAAGCGGTCGGTGAGTGAGGCGACGCCCAGTACCACCGCTGCGCTCACCCGCCAGGCCGGATCACTACCGTCCCGGGCGAACAGCACCACGACGAACACCGGCACCAGCGCCAGCCGGGAGATGGTCAGGGCGTTGGCCACATTCCACAGCGGAACCTTGGCCGGTGGCTGCGGCGTGCTCACGGCACACCACCGGCCGGGCTTCCCGGCTGTACCGGCTCGACGATCAGATCGACGCCCTCGGCGGCCACCACCCGGCAGTGCAGCATCTCACCCGGCGCGACCGATTCCGCGCCCCGCCCGGTGATCAGGCACTCACCGTCCACCTCGGGAGCCTGGTGCTCGGCGCGCCCCACAGTGCCGTCAGCGCCATCAGCGCCATCGCCGCCGGCTGGTGCGACCGCCTCCACCAGCACGTCCACCGTCTCCCCGACCCGTGCTTCGGCACGCTGGGCCGTGAGCTGTTCGACGAGCTTGCTGATCCGCGCGACCCGCTCACCGATGGTGTCCTCATCATGGCGCCCCGGCAGGCCGGCCGCCTCGGTACCGTCCTCGTCGGAGTAGCCGAAGACCCCCACCGCGTCCAGCCTCGCTTCGAGCAGGAACCGTTCCAGCTCGTCGACGTCGGCCTCGGTCTCCCCGGGGAAGCCGAGGATCACGTTGCTGCGCACACCCGCAGCGGGCGCCTGCTCCCGGATCTGGCTCACCAGGGCGAGAAAGGACTCCCGCGAACCGAACCGGCGCATCCGGCGCAGCAGTGGCTCGCTGGCGTGCTGGAAGGACAGGTCGAAGTACGCGGCCACCCCGGGCGTGCCGGCGATCGTCGTGACCAGCGTGGGGCGGGTCTCGGCCGGCTGCAGGTAGGAGACCCGGGTACGCCGGACGCCGGGAACGGCGACCAGCCGGCGCAGCAGCTCCTCCAGGGCACCGGGCCGGCCCAGATCCTTGCCGTAGGACGTGGAGTTCTCGCTGACCAGGATCAGCTCCTTGGCCCCGGTGCCGGCCAGCCAGGCCGCCTCGGCCAGCACGTCGTCGATCTGGCGGGAGACGAACGCGCCCCGGAAGGATGGGATGGCGCAGAACGCGCAGCGCCGGTCACAGCCAGACGCGATCTTCAGCGGGGCGACCGGAGAGCTGTCCAACCAGCGCCGGGGTGGGCGGGCCGGCGCAAACGGCGGTCCCCACCCATGACCCGGCGGCAGCGCGGGGCCGCTGGCCAGCGCAGCAGGCCGGGACGCCGGAGCGAGTGGGAGCAAGGTGCGGCGGTCCACCGGCTGGTGGGCGGGTACCGGCTGGCCGGCGAGAACCTGGCGCAACCGCCCACCCAGCTCCGGGTAGGAATCGAAGCCCAGGACCGCATCCGCCTCCGGTAGGTTCTGCGCCAGTTCCGCGCCGTAACGCTCAGCCAGGCAGCCCACCGCGACGACCTTTGCCCCGGTGTCCGCCGCAGCGAGCAGGGTGTCGATGGAGTCCTTCTTCGCGGCGGCGACGAAGCCACAGGTGTTGACCACCACCACGTCCGCCGTCCCGCCGTCCGGGTCGACCAGGTCCCAGCCGTCCTCGCTCAACCGGCCGGCCAACTCCTCGGAGTCGACCTCATTTCGGGCACAGCCCAGGGTGAGCAGCGTGGCTCGCGGGGACCTCGACGGGGTGGGCACCGGCTCAGGGTAACCGGCCACCCTCGACAACCAGGTCTTCTGAGCCCTGCGCGCGCTGAAAGGATCACACAGCCGCGGCAACGATAGGTTCTGCGGATGCCCTCACTGATCACCGTGCGCCGGGCAAGAGTCGGCGATGTCCGCCGGATCAAAGACCTCGTCGACTGCTACGCCGGTGCTGTCCTGCTGAGTAAGCAGCTGGTGACGCTCTACGAGGACGTCCAGGAGTTCTGGGTGGTCGAGCGGGACGGCGTGGTTGCGGGCTGCGGTGCGCTGCACGTGCTCTGGGAGGATCTGGCGGAGATCCGCACCCTGGCGGTGCACCCGGAGGCGATGGGCCACGGCCTGGGAAGCGCGCTGGTCGTCCAGCTCGTGGAGCACGGACGGACGCTGGGGTTGCGCCGCCTGTTCGTGCTGACCTTCGAGGAGCGCTTCTTCGCCCGGTTCGGGTTCCAGACCATCGAGGGCGCACCGGTGACCGCTGCGGTCTACGACGAGATGCGCCGCTCCTACGATGAGGGAGTAGCGGAGTTCCTCGACCTGCCGTACGTCAAACCCAACACATTGGGAAACAGCCGCATGCTTCTCGAGTTGTGAGCGGCACCGCTAGTCAGTCGGCTGCTGCGGGATCGCCGCCGCGGATCGAGAACAGCAGCCCGTCGAGTTCCTCGGGTTTGACCAGGACCTCGCGGGCCTTGGACCCTTCCGAGGGACCCACCACACCCCGGCTCTCCAGCAGATCCATCAAGCGGCCGGCCTTGGCGAAGCCCACTCGCAGCTTGCGCTGCAGCATCGACGTCGAGCCGAACTGGGAGCTCACCACGAGCTCGGCGGCCTGCAAGAGCACATCGAGATCCTCGCCGATGTCCGGGTCGATCTCCTTCTGCTCGCCCGGCTTGGCCGCGGTGACTCCGTCGGTGTATTCCGGGCTGGCCTGTTCCTTGGCATAGGAGACGACTTTGGCGATCTCCGCGTCACCGACATAGGCGCCCTGGATACGGACCGGTTTGGAGGCACCCATCGGCAGGTAGAGCCCATCACCCATGCCGATGAGCTTCTCCGCGCCCGGCTGATCCAGGATCACGCGGCTGTCGGTCAGCGACGAGGTGGCGAAGGCCAGCCGGGACGGCACGTTGGTCTTGATCAGCCCGGTCACCACGTCGACGCTGGGACGCTGGGTAGCCAGTACGAGGTGGATACCGGCGGCCCGGGCCTTCTGGGTGATGCGCACGACGGCGTCCTCGACGTCCCGCGGAGCGGTCATCATCAGGTCCGCCAGCTCGTCGACGATCGCCATGATGTAGGGGTAGGGCCGGTACTCCCGCTGCGATCCCGGTGGTGCGGTGATCTCCCCACTGCGGACCTTGGTGTTGAAGTCATCGATGTGCCGCACCCGGGAAGCCTGCATGTCCTGGTAGCGCTGCTCCATCTCCTCCACCAGCCAGGCCAGCGCGGCGGCTGCCTTCTTCGGCTGGGTGATGATGGGCGTGATCAGGTGCGGGATGCCCTCGTAAGGCGTCAGCTCCACCATCTTCGGGTCGATGAGGATCATCCTGACCTCGTCCGGGGTGGCCCGGGCCAGCAGCGAGACGAGCATCGAGTTGACGAAGCTGGACTTGCCCGAGCCTGTGGAGCCTGCTACCAGCAGGTGCGGCATCTTGGTCAGGTTCGCGGTGACGAAGCGGCCCTCGATGTCCTTGCCGAGCCCGATCACCATGGGATGGTGATCGCGATGGGACATCGGTGAGCGCAACACATCGCCCAGCCGCACCATCTCCCGGTCGCTGTTCGGCACCTCGATGCCCACCGCGGACTTCCCTGGGATCGGGGCGAGTAACCGTACGTTGTCAGTGGCCACCGCATAGGCGATATTGCGGGTCAGCTGGGTGATCTTCTCTACCTTGACCCCGGGCCCCACCTCCACCTCGTACCGGGTGACGGTCGGCCCTCGGGCGAACCCGGTGACCTGGGCGTCCACCGAGAACTGGTCGAGCACCCCGTTGATGGCCTCGATCATCGCGTCGTTGGCCCTGCTCCGAGCTTTCGGCGGTTCCCCGACGAGCAGCAGATCGGGCGGCGGCAGGTGGTACTCGCCCTCGACCATCCGCCGGGTGGAGACGGCCCCGCCGGGCTTGCCGGTGGCTGGTTCGACGGCGGGAACGGCAGCCTTGGGCTGGACGGCGGAGCGCTCCAGTGGTTCTGCGTCCGCCTCGGCGCTCTCTTCGGTGGCCCCCTCCGCACTCTGGGTCGACTGCCTGCGGCGGGCGGGGCGGCGCAACCGGGCTATTGCGGGATCAACACTGGTCACCGCGGTGCCGTCCGTGGCATCGGCCTCCGCGCCGGCCTCGGTATCGGTATCGGGCTTGCCGCCGCACAGCTGGCGGATCCGTTCGGGCACCGCCCGCACCGAGGTTCCGGTCAGGACCAGCAACCCGTACACGGCCAGTAGCGCCAGCAAGGGCGCGGCCACCCAGACGGTGAACCCATCAACCAGCGGGTCGGCAACCAGGGAGCCCACCGCACCAGCGGCTCGGGAACGTCCCGCCCAATCGGCCGGTGCCCCAGCGGCGATATGCCAGAGACCGAGCGTTCCCAGCGTCAGCAGCAAGGTTCCCAGCGTGCGGCGGGGTCGCGCCGCGGCGTCCGGCTCGGTACGCATCAGGGCCACCGCGACGCCCATCAGCACTACCGGCAGCCCGGCGGCCGGGGCGCCGATCAGGGCACGCAGCGTGTACTGGACGCCGGCCCCCACCGGCCCACCGGCCGCCCACCACACTGCCGCTGCAGCAACGACGGCGAGGGCGACCAAGCCGAGCGCCACGCCGTCCCTGCGGTGTTCGGGTTCGATATCCCGGGTGCGTCCCACTGTCCTGGCGCACTTGCCGACCCCGCGAGCCAGCAGGGACCAGGCGCCGGCCAGGCCGGGACCCAATAGCGGCCCGCGCGCCCTGCGAGGCGCCGGCCGGCGGGCCGGCCGCTGCGGGCTCGGCCGAGGGCGGGCCTTGCTAGCAGAGCTGCGAGATCGGCTGTTCGTCGTTCCTTTGTTCATGGTTGTCGTGACGCCGCGCCCGGCCATGTCCACACGCTAACCGTCTGCCCCTTCCTCCCCAGCAGTCAACACTGGCACGCCAGCATCAGTTACCACGGTGGGTACCTTCCGTGGCGCAGCCGCGCGCACCCGTGCTGCTCGCCCATGGTCGCGTGCGCAGGGGTGCGCAGTGCCCGCGACACGCCGCTGACCCCGTCCAGCCATCGTGGTCGCCTGGAGTTGGTAACCGAAAACTGCAGCTGTGCGCTGGGTTGGCGGTACTTGAAGGGCGACCAACTCAGCCGACGGGCAGCACTGTGGGTACGATCATCGGCCGGCGGCGGTAGGTGTCGGCGACCCACCGGCCCACGATCCGCCGCACTGCCTGGGCGATCCGGTGCGGGTCGGTGATGCCTTCCACCTCGGTGCGGGCCAGTTCCATCTCCACCAGCGGCACCACCCCATCGAGGGCCTTGGGATCATCGGAGAAGCCCCGGCCGGATATCGTCGGGGGGGCTACCGCGCGGCCGGTTGCCGAGTCGACCATCACAGTGATCGCGATGAACCCACCCTCCCCGAGGACCAGCCGATCGGACAGGGTGGACTCGCCCACGTCGCCCACCGAGAGCCCGTCCACGTACACCTGTCCCACCTCGGCCCGGCCGGTGATCTCCGCCCGCCCATCCAGCAGATCCACCACCACGCCGTTCTCAGCGATCACCACCCGCTCCGGCGCGACCCCGGTACGGACCGCCAGCGCGGCATTAGCGCGCAGGTGCCGCCACTCGCCGTGCACCGGCATGACATTGGACGGGCGGATCGCGTTGTAGAGGAACAACAACTCCCCCGCCGGTGCGTGCCCGGACACGTGAACCTTCGCGGTGCCCTGATGCACCACCGAGGCTCCCAGCCGGGTGAGCCCGTTGACCACCCGGAACACCGAGGTCTCGTTACCCGGAATGAGCGAGCTGGCCAGCACGACGGTATCCCCGGGGCGGATCCGGATCTGCCGGTGCTCGCCACGTGCCATCCGGGACAGCGCCGAGAGCGGTTCGCCCTGCGAGCCGGTGGAGACGAACAGAACGCGCTGCTCGGGCATCGCCAGCGCCTCGTCGAGGTCCACCAGCAGGCCCGGCGGGACGCGGAGCAGCCCGAGCTCGGCGGCGACGCCCATGTTGCGCACCATCGACCTGCCGACCAGGGCGACCTTGCGCTCGTGCGCGGTGGCCACATCGAGCACCTGCTGGACCCGGTGCACATGGCTGGCGAAGCAGGCCACGATGACCCGCTGGGTCGCCTTGCCGATCACCGAGTCCAGCACCGGGCCGATGTCCCGCTCTGGAGTGACGAAACCTGGTACCTCAGCGTTGGTGGAGTCGATCAGGAGCAGGTCCACCCCCTCGTCACCGAGCCGGGAGAATCCGGCCAGATCGGTCAGCCGGCCGTCGAGAGGTAGTTGATCAAGCTTGATGTCGCCGGTGTGCAGCACCAGGCCGGCCGGAGTACGGATCGCTACCGCGAGCGCGTCCGGAATGGAGTGGTTCACTGCGAAGAACTCGCAGTCGAACAGTCCGCAGCGGTGTCTCTGCCCCGCTGCCACCAGCATGAGCTGCGGCTTCTGGTGGTGCTCGCGGCACTTCTCCCGGACCAGGGCGAGGGTGAACTCAGAACCCACCACCGGCAGGTCGGGACGTAATTTGAGCAGGAACGGCACCGCCCCGATGTGGTCCTCGTGCCCATGGGTGAGCACCAAGGCTTCGATGTCGTCCAACCGGTGCTCGATCGTCCGGAAATCGGGCAGGATCAGGTCCACCCCGGGAGCGTCGTCCTCGGGGAACAGCACGCCGCAGTCCACGACCAGCAGCCGCTCGGCGTGCTCGAAGACGGTCATATTGCGGCCGATCTCCCCGATTCCGCCGAGCGCTACCGCGCGCATGCCACCCTCGGGCAATGGTGGCGGCGTTGTGGTGGGCAGGCCGGGAACGGGTAGCGGGCCACCGGTGGGGACTGCGCTCACGCGAGGACCCCCGCCTCGACCAGCGCCGAGGCGATCGCGGTGACGTGCTCGGGTGCGGCACTGACCAGCGGCAACCGGGGCTCGCCGACATCGAGTCCGGTCAGCCGCAGCGCTGCCTTGGCGAAGGCCACCCCACTCATCATCCCGAAGGTACGGATCAGACCGAACATGGATGCGTGCACCTCCCGCGCGGTGCGCACATCGCCCGCATCGAACGCGCTGATCATCGTCCGGAGCCGGTCCGGCACGACATGGCCGATGACGCTGACCACGCCCACCGCACCCACCGACAGCCACGGGAGGTTGAGTGCATCGTCGCCGCAGTAATAGGCCAGGCCGGTGGTCGCGATCCGTTGCGCCCCGGCGCTGAGGTCACCCGTGGCGTCCTTGACCGCGACGATATTGGGGTGCTCGGCCAGCCGGTGCAGTGTCGCCGTCTCGATCGGCACCACCGAACGTGGGGGGATGTCGTAGAGGATCACTGGCAGGTCGGTGGCGCCGGCTACCGCGGTGAAATGCGCAACCAGCCCAGCTTGGGGCGGGCGGGAGTAGTACGGGGTCACCACCAGCAGGCCGTGCGCACCAGCTCGCGCGGCCTGGCGGGCCACCCGCACGCTGTGCGCGGTGTCGTAGGTTCCTGCTCCGGCCACCACGCAGGCGCGGTCCCCCACCGCCTGCGCCACTGCCCGCACCAGGTCTGCCTTCTCAGCGTCGGAGGTGGTGGGTGACTCGCCGGTGGTACCGCTGATCACCAACCCATCGCAGCCTCGCTCCACCAACTGGTGAGCGAGCTTCGCGGCAGTGTCAAGATCAAGGTCGCCATCGGCGGTGAGCGGGGTGATCATGGCGGTGAGCACCCGACCGAAGGGCTGGCCGGATCCCGGCCTCGGCGCAGTGTTCATGCGGGGGACGCTACCGGTCGACGTGGGAGCACGGGCCGGTCGAGGTGGGTTCCATCAGCTACACCCCCCGCCGACTGCGCTGAAAGCCGGCCACGTCCATCGAATCACCCTCGATCTCAATCACGACCTGGTCCCGGCCGAAGGCATGCAACACCAGTTCCTCTGGAGCACCGACCACGGCCACGCTGCGTGGCCCGCCACGTGCCGTGCGCTGCCACCCGTCCGGGGTGCGCAGCACGACACCGACTGGCGAGTTCCGGTACAGCACCCAGGCTGCCCGACCAAGCAGGCTCCACAAGGTCTCGGCACGACGAGCGGCGGGCGCACGTGGTTCCCATCCCGGCCGAGCCCGGCGAACGTCCTCGTGGTGAACGAGGAACTCCATTGTGTTGATCTTGTCTCCCAACCAGGGCAGACCGAACAACGACCACCACGGCGGGTTGGTGCGGACCCGATCCACGAGACTCGGAAAGGGCTGTTGGGCGATGCTGCGCTGCACCCGGGCGGTGTACGAGGACAACGGTGGCAGCAGGATCCCGGGTAGTGCATCCGGCCGGCTCTCCCGCACCACCAGATGGGCCGCCAAATCCCGGGTCGTCCACCCCACACACAAGGTTGGTGCATCGGGGCCCAGCCGGTTCATCAGCGCGCACAGCTCGTCCCGCTCGCTGGCCGCCAGCGTCCTCTCCCCCACGTCGTGCCGCACCCTTCCCTATCCGGCCCGATCCGGGCCGGCCGCGGTGAGGTCGATCCGCAGGAGCACGCGCGCTTCCCGTTGCATCGCTGCCCGGTAATCGTCCCAGTCGGAATGCTCGCCGGACACCCGGCGGTAGTAGTCGATCAACCCGTCCATCGCCTCGGGCAGATCGGAAGAGCACACGTCTGAACTCCAGTCACATCACGAT